>Ga0209751_10000135_pt1 | contig 75969 bp, 78 predicted proteins | sample RifCSP13_1_FD_184019 | JGI IMG/M metagenome (GOLD analysis project Ga0209751, IMG submission 184019) | Soil microbial communities from Rifle, Colorado - Rifle CSP2_sed 13_1 (SPAdes) (version 2) | ecosystem: Environmental > Terrestrial > Deep subsurface > Rock core/Sediment | place: Rifle...
AGTCACGGACGGAACGGAGCATCTCGACGACTTGCTCCGCAACCCCCTCCCAGCCTGCCGCCGTCGCCGCGAGACTTGGATCCATGTCGGCGATCTTCCGCAGGGAGGACACCACCTCGCCGGAAAGATCGGCCATGAGCTCCGCCTGCTCGACTGCGAAGCTGAGATTCATTTGGATCGCCTCGGCGTTGCGGAGTCTCGACGCCAGGTTCTCAGCAGTCTCGTCGTCACCGGGTTGGAGACCGGCACTCTCGATCTCCCGTGCCTGATAGGCCACCAGGTCGAGCTCACGTTCGAGGGCCATGAGGTCGCCACCGAGGCTCTTCTGATCGTCGAGGATTGCCCGATATGCCCTCCAACTCGTCTGATAGACCGACTTAGCCGCCAGGCCGTCCTCGTCGAGGACCTTGTCGACCAACTCCAGTACCGCAGCCGGGCGACGCAGGCGCAACTGGTCGTGCTGGCCGACTATCTCGACCAGCTTGCCGACTCGTGCCTCGAGCGCTCCTGCCGAGACCAGGGAGCCCTCCAGGTAGGCCCTGCTCCTCCCGTCACGAGGCACGACCCGGCTCACGCCCAGCTCTTCCCGCCCGTCGTCGAAGAGGCCGTCCGCCTGCGTCTCAGCGGCGAATGGCCCCACAGCATCGGGGCGAGGCTTGTCCCCGGTCAGCAGCCGCAGCGCTCCGAGGAGAAGCGTCTTGCCGGCGCCGGTCTCGCCGGTGATGACGGTGAAGGTCGGCTCGGGATCGATCTCGGCGTCTCCCAGCACTCCCAGATTGCGAACACGAAGGTGCTTCAACATCAACGAAGCCCGAACTTCTCCGTCAGCAGGGAAGGAAAGGACCGTTCACCGAAGGTGACGAATCGAGCGGGAGACGAGCCTCTTGTGACCAGAACCCGGTCGCCTAGGGCCAGATTTCCCAGGCTGTTCTTGTCGACTGAGACCTTGACCGGCCGGTCTGTCACCACGGTGACCTCGATCCGCCTCGAGGCGGGAACGACCAATGGCCGGTCGAACAGCGAGTGGGCAGCAACCGGTGACAACACCATGGCATCGAGGTCGGGGTCGACCAAGGGCCCGCCCGCCGAGAACGAGTATGCCGTGGACCCCGTCGGTGTCGACACGATGAGGCCGTCGGCGCGATAGGTCAGGAATCGGGAGCCATCGATGGTCACATCCAGGTCGATGAGACGCTGACTGTCGACTTTCTCGACGACCACATCGTTGACCCCGGTGGCCGTCCTCCCGTTCACAGTGGCGTCAATGGTCATCCGCTCGTGCAGCTGGTAGTCCCCGGTCAGCAGGCGCTGGACGACTGTTTCAACCTGGTCGGGCTCGGCTTCGGTGAGAAAGCCGACGGTCCCGAGGTTGAACCCCAGAACTGGCACGTCCGATCTGAGGGCGAGCTGAACCGCCGCCAGCATGGTCCCGTCCCCGCCTACCGCGAGCACCATGTCGGGCTCGTCGGCGTCAACTACCTCGCCGCCACTGGAGACGATGATGCCTTTGAGGACTTCGGCGAACTCGAGTGCCCTCTCACGACCCTGACGCACCTCCAGGGCAAACCTCAACCCGGTACCTCCATCTTCAGGGTCTCATCCCCTTTGCGAAGCCAGAGTAGGTACTCGGCGTTCCCGTCCCCGCCATCGATAGGAGATCGAACGAGGCCCCGCGCTCCGAGGCCCGTGCTCGTCAGGCAATCGACCGTGTTAACCACGGCCCGGGCGCGAGTGGCTGGGTCACGCACTATCCCTCCGTGACCCAGCCCAGCCCGCCCCACCTCGAACTGTGGCTTGATCAGGACCACCAGATCGGCGCTCTCCGCGGCCAAGGCGGAAAGCGATCCGGCGACGACACACAGGGAGATGAACGAGAGGTCGACGACCACGACCGGGAACGGCCCGTCGAGCTCCTCCACGGAGGCGGTTCGGATATTGGTCCTCTCGATCGACACCACGCGCGGGTCGACACGGAGCCTCTCATGAAGCTGGCCGCGGCCCACGTCCAGGGCCGTGACTTGGGCTGCCCCCGCCTCGAGTGCCACCTCCGTGAACCCACCCGTTGACGCGCCGACGTCGAGCACCCGCTTGCCCTTCAGATCGATGGGGAAGGCCTGAAGCGCGGCGAGGAGCTTTTCTGCCCCGCGGGATACCCAGCGCCGCTGGCCCCCGATCACCCGGATCACGGTCTCGGTGGCGACCATCGAAGATGGCCTGGCCGCGTCCCCACCCACGATGACCACCTGGCTGGTGATGATCAAACGTTTCGCCTGGGCGCGACTCGAAGCAAGCCCGCGCCGCACCAGTTCGACATCCAGACGCTCCCGGGTCAGGGGCTCTCCTGTTCCTCGAGGATCGAACCGAGGAGATTGGCGAGCTCGGCGGCAGGCTCAGGCAACTCGGCCGGATCGAGCTCGGCGAGACGGGCGAGAACCGCCTCTAGCTGATCGATCTGGTCTTGTGTGAGATCCATCAAGGGATTATCACCTATTTCTCCCCCCAGCGAACAGAGTGAACGTTGGGGGGAGAGCCGGCGAAGCCGGGAGGGGGGCTCTCGCCACGCGTTCGACCCTTTTTTGGCCCGCTATGCGAGCACCAGGTCTACCGCGGCGGCGAGGTCGGCCACGACATAGTCGGCATCATGGGCTTCGCCAGGCCCGGTGACACCGGTGAGGACCAGGATCGACGTCCAATCCGGTTCGGCACGCGCCAGGGCGATGTCGGTGTCGACCCGATCCCCGATCACCCAAGCCTCGCCGATGCCCTTCGCTCTCAGCAAGGCCCGGATCGGGGCATGAGGTTTGCCCGCGACCTCAGGCTCGACCCCGGTGGCGATCCGGACCGCGGCCACCATGGCGCCACCCCCCGGGAGCAACCCATCCGCCACCGGATAGGTGGGATCGGTGTTGGTGGCGATGAAACGCGCCCCAAAGCGCACCGCGTCGGCCGCCCGGGCCAGCCTTTCATAGGTCAGGTCGAAGTCGAGCCCCACCAACAATGCCCTTGCGGCCGAAGGCTCCTCCGTGAGCCCGATCCCGGCGTCGGCCAGGGCCGAGGTGATCCCCTCCGACCCCAGCACCATCACCGGCCCGGGATCCTGGCCCAAGAGCTGAATCGCAGCCTGTGACGAAGTGACGATCGAATCAGGCTCGAACTCCACCCCGGTGATCCTCGTCAGCGTCTCGCTGACCGTGAGCGCCGACTTGGTGCTGTTGTTGGTGGCGAAGTGAACCGTCACTCCAGCGTCCCGAAGTCGTTGCAGGGCAAGGTCCGAGCCCGGCAGCAACCGGTCGTCGCGGTAAACCACCCCGTCGATGTCGCAGATGACGTTCATGCTGGGGCGAAGAACCTGTCCAGGACGCGCTCGTAGAGGGCGGTCGTGCGCTCCACCGATTCGACCGAGACTCTCTCGTCGTGCCCGTGGAACAGGGTCAACATCTCGGAGAAGGTCATCCTGTCGTCGAAGAGGCCCACGCCATAACAGACGGTGCCCCGGGCCCGCCAGAATCGGGCATCTGTCGCCACGGTCATCAATGTGGGGGCCAGATGGCGATGACCGTCGAGATCCTCGACCGCATCACCGATCGCCTCCCAGAGCGGGTTGCCCACCGGGGAAACGGTCGCATCCCCATCCATGATCGGCAGGATCTCCACATTGCCCGCCGAGGAGCCCATTGCCTTCCTCAGATGCGAGTCGACGAACTCCCGGTCCATCCCTGGCAACCCCCGGATATCGACCTCGGCATGTGCCCTGTCGGCGACCACATTGGTCTTGGTCCCGGCGCGCAAAGTGTTCGTTGAGATCGTGAGATGGGTGGCGGCGTGGATGTACCGGGCCAACGCCGGATCAGAGACAGCAATTCGGTCGATCTCGTCGTCGAGCCGATCGACATCGGTGAGGCGGCGAGCCGACTTCTCGTCGAGCCCAAGATTCCTCACAAAGGAAATCCACTCCTCGGTGATGGCCGCCGGGACCGGAGTCTGGATGATCCCGGCCAAAGCCGTGACCATCTTGTCCAGGGCATTGTCTGTGCCGTAGGGAAGCGACCCATGTCCCGGGGATCCCGCAGTCTTCAGAACCGACCAATAGGCGCCTTTCTCACCGATCGAAACCGGGACCGCCTTGTGACCGTCGACTGACAATCCGGGATAGGCCACCTCGGTGAGCAGGTAGTCGGCCCTGACCTTGTCCCAGTGCTCGTTGACGAGTGGCATCGCGCCCAGGCGGCCTCCGTTCTCCTCGTCGGCGACCGCGCATAGCACAAGATCGCCACCGGGCTTCTTCTCACCCGTCAGATAGGGCCGAACGGCCACCGTCATCGCCGCGGTCACGTTCAACATGTCGACCGCACCCCTCCCGAAGACCAAGCCGTCCGCGATCCCGGCGGCAAAAGGATCGACCGACCATCCGGCTGTGTCGACAGGGACCACGTCGAGATGGGGTACTAGGGCAAGTGAAGGCGCGCTTGGATCGGTGCCGGGAACCCGGTAGACCACCGACTGCCGGCCGGGAGCCGGCTCGAACACCTCACCTTCCACCCCCAGATAGCCGACGAGCGTTTGGACCGAACGGGACTCGAATCCGCTTTCCGGTGTCCCATCGTTGACGCACTGGTTGCGTATCAGCGCCTGAAGCAGGTCAACCGCGTCGTGACTCATCAGGTCAACCTATCGAGCCGTGGGTTTCTGCAGGACCTGCACCAGGTCGTACATGGTGGGTGTGAGGTCGTAATCGGCGACCTGGTCCAACCCCACCCAACGGGCCTGGACCGCGTCGTCGGCAGCGGCAACCTCTCCACCTACCACCTGTCCCTCGAAGTCGATGATCACGATGTGCCCATGTTCGGAGATGTGCTCTCCGACCCATATCACCTCCCCGGTCTGGACTTCGAGCCCGGTCTCCTCGCGAACTTCACGAACGGCGGCGTCACGAAGAGACTCGCCCGAGTTCACCTTGCCTCCGGGAACCGCCCACCGACCCAGGCCCGGCTCGTGACCTCGTTGGATCAAGAGGAGGCGGTTGTCCTCGATCAGCACCACCCCCACGCCCACTACCGGTGACTCAGTCACGTTCGTCATCGTGGTGCATCACGATCGACCTGGCACTGAAACCACCGGCCTCGAAGAAGTTCTTCACAAGACGATGCCCGGGCAGGACGTGGGCGTCGAACTTGGTCACTCCCCTGGCCCGCATCTGCTCCATCACTAAATCTCTCATGACCTCACCCACCGATACCTCACGTGCCTCGGGCTCGACAAAGACCAGTCGTATCGAGCAAACCTCCTCCCCACCAGCCTGGGGAAGCAGGCCTTCGACCCTTGCCATCAGAAACCCAAACGGATAGCCCTCGATCTCCCCGATAAGCAGCGTCGTGGCCTCATCGCTCAGAGCCTGGCGAAGGGAATCAGGCACCGGTTCGGAAAGCCCATCGGCCAGGGGCCACATCGGGTGGATCCCGGACATCTCGGTTTCAAGACCGCGATACAGGCCCTCCAGGATGGCCATATCGCTCATTTCGGCCCGGCGCGCCGAGACTCTCATCAGATCCAGAACCGTAACCGCCGGAGACCCCACGCCGTCACCAACTTCATAGCTTCGAGAACGATCCCGGTTCCCATCTTCGAGGTCCCCCTCGTCCGGTCACGGAAGCTGATCGGTACCTCGACAATGGCCATGCCTTGACGATGGGCTCGCCACGCCATCTCGACCTGAAACCCGTAGCCGGATGCCTCGGCGCTCCGATAGGGCAGGCTGCGCAAAGCGTCCGCGCGAAACGCTCGAAACCCTGCGGTTGCATCCTTGACAGGAATCCCAAGCATCAGACGGGCGTAGAGGTTGCCCCCCCGTGAGATGAAGCGTCTGGCGAGAGGCCAATCAGGTGTTGAGCCGCCCACCACATAGCGAGAACCGATTGCCAAGTCCGCTCCCTCGTCGAGGGCGGCCACGAGACGCGGCAGGTCGGCAGGATCGTGGGAGAAGTCGGCGTCCATTTCGATCACGATCTCGGCCCCGGACTCGAGTGCATGATCGAAGCCGGCGCCATATGCAGGCCCGAGACCTTGTTTCTCGGGTCTATGGATCACCGCCACTCTGGAATCATCGGCCGCGAGGAGGTCGGCCAATTCCCCGGTCCCGTCCGGGGAGGAGTCGTCCACGACCAGGACCTGGTAACCGTGCTCGGTCACCCTGGCCACTATGGGTGAGAGGTTTTCCCGTTCGTTGTAGGTGGGTATGACAACCGTGACCCGATCAGTAGGCACAGTCGGCGCACAGCATCTTCTTGCGATTGGCGAGCTGGCTCGTTCTCTTCACCATGAAGCAGGACTGACAGACGAACTCGTCGGATCGTTGCAGTTGGGCATCAACGTTCATCGTCAGCTCCTCGCGACGGATGGCGCGCAATTCCTCGACCTCATCGACCAGGAGGGTCTCCCCCACTTCCTCGTCCATGAGCTGAAGCTCCTCGCTTTCGAGCTCCTCGAGGGCTTCTGTCGTCTCCTCGTCGTGCCCTTCCTCATCGTCCTCTTCCCGATCGAAGTCTTCCTCGGCTTCGAATTCCTCCTCGAACCCGGGGGCGAGCTCGACTTCCTCGAGTTCTTCGACGAGGACGTCTTCGAGGTCCTCTTCGCCGATTTCGATGTCTTCGGGCAGCTCTTCGCCGAGATCGACTAGTTCTTCACTGGCCATCTGTGTGGTATCCGCTGAGTCAGGGGCGGGCAGTATAAGTCGGGGCGCCTCAGATCTTGAGACGTATCGCGGCCGGGATAACCCGTCCCCTCACCGTCGTATTCCCGATCAGGTCACCATCGGCCTCCACCGGCCACAACGGCTCGGTCACCAGGGTGAACTCCGAAACCGACAGACGTCGGATCCCGGGCTCCCTCAGATGCGTTCCTTTCACCACCTTGGGGACCAATGCGGGTGCCTGTCTCTTGCTGACGTCGAAGATCTGAACGTCGAGGGCCCCGTCGACAAGTGTGGCCTTTGGAGCAACGTTCCAGCCTCCGGCGAAGAATTGGCCGTTGGCAAAGATAACCGCGAGCGCACCCGACTCAACGACGTTCCGTTCGGTGGTCAGAGTGATCCGGGCCCGGGGGAAAAGGGGCAGCCTGGCCCCGAATGCCATCGGGTAGCGAACGGGGCCTAGCCATCGCCCGATCTTCACCGCGGTCTCGGCAGCTGCTGCTCCTACCCCTGCCTGGGCGACGTTTACGAAGTAGCGAAGCCCCCAAGCGCCTTCCAGGGCTCCGACATCGACCGGGTAGACGTTCTCGGTCACCAGATGCTGTGCCGCGCCCGGCAGATCCTGGGGAAGCCCGAAAGTCCGCAACAGGTCACAGCCGGTCCCCACGGGAAGGACACCGATGACCGGAGCATGGCCCAAACCGAGGGGAAGAAGGGCGTTCAGCGCAAGATTCACGGTCCCGTCGCCGCCAGCCAGCGCATAATGCTCGAAGCCATTTCTTGCGCCGTCCACGAGTGCATCGGTCATCTCACGGGGGGTTGCCGGAGCGATCAACTCGCAATCGAGCCCGACAGCCCTCACGACTTCCGCGATGAGCGACGGATCGGTGGATACCCGGCCCGCATTTCGATTCACCGCAACCAGCCATCGCGCCATCAAGCCACCCCCTGGGCCGCCACCACGCCCCGGTCAACCTGCTTCAGGGCCTGGCTCGCCTCGTCTCTCATCCCGGGGGCAGCTTCTCGAAGTTGTCGCAGCAGGTCCACGAGTTGGCGGGACACCCGCACGAAGTCACCCGGGGCCATTCCCCTCGTCGGGAGGTCATCGAAGTCGGACCCGGACGCCCAGATATGGGCCAGCGTCGCGAATCCGGGATCGGGGCGCCGGGTAGGGGTGAGGCGAAGCCGACGCTCTCGTTCCACCACGCCTTTCCATAGCTCGTCGAGCTCAACCCATCGCTCACCAAGCGCAGCAGTCGGGAACTCGGCGACCGATGGCGTGTCAGTCCGAGGCTCGTAGACGAACACGGACACCAGGGCGGCGAGCTCCGCCGGCTCGAGCCCGTAGAAGAGCCCGTGCTCGATGGCCTCGGCCAACAACAGGTCCGATTCGTTGTATATGCCCCTCAGCCGCTGTCCCCGCGGGGTGAGGGCCCATCCGTCGAGGTAGTCCAGCTCTTCGAGCAGCTCACGGATGGCGCCGAACTCCTCGACCAGCCCGTGCCCCGAGATCCGATTCGCCGTCTGCTGCGCCTCGATCCGACGACGGGTGCGCCCCGCCCGCCGGGCCGCTGCCAGATGACGCGACGCGTCGGGACACGTTGCCACGGGGTGATCCACGGTGGGGTGCGCCCGAGCAGCACGGTTCGATGCCGACGGGACCTTGCGGAGAAGGCGGAGGGTGTCATTGACGAACCTCCGATCTCTGGGGCGGAACGTCCCGGGCAATTCCACCTCACCGGAAACCAGGCTGCCGTCGACGATGTCACGGTACCCCAGGGTCGACACCCGGCCGGAGGTCGACATGACCAGATAGCGCGTCCCGTCGTCCTTGCGGGCCAGCCGGCGTAGCACGAGATAGCGGCCGTCCCGTGATCCACCCGGCACGTCCACCACCTGTCCGCGCCGGAGCGTGGAGGCAATGCGGTCGTCGTATCCAGGCGGCTGGGCTGATTCGATGAGGGCTAGATAATCCTCGACACTCCCCCGTTCGCATCTCGCCTGTGCTTCCTCGCGAGCCAGTTGATGTTCCAGGGCATCGATCGTGACCCCAGCCGCCTGAAGGTCGCCTTCCCTCTGGAAGCTGGCGAACGATGCCTCCAGGAGTTGCTCGGCCTCGTTCTGGCCGTAATTCGCCACCAGGTTGGCTGTCATGTTGTAGGTAGGTCGAAAGCTCGATCGAAGTGGATGCGACCCGATCGAGGCGACCTCGGTGACGTGATCGAATCTTACGAAGGGCGAGTGGAGCAAGACCCCGTAGCCCTCCACATCGATCCCCCTTCGGCCGGCTCTCCCCGTCAACTGCGTGTAGTCACCCGGCCGCATCAGTTCGTGCGAATCGCCGTTGAACTTGGAGAGAGTCTCCAGGACCACGGTTCGGGCCGGCATGTTGATGCCGAGCGCCAGGGTCTCCGTGGCGAACACGACCTTCAGCAAGCCGGACTCGAACAGCTCCTCGACGGTCTCCTTGAATGCGGGGACCAAGCCGGCGTGATGGGGGGCGACACCTGCCTCGAGCCCGGCCAGCCATCGGTCGTAACCGAGGACCACCAGGTCATCGTCGCCGAGATGTTCGGTTCGCTTCTCGGCGACGGCACGGATCTCCTCCCGTTCCGTGACGTCGGTCAACCGGAGCCCGGCGTCGAGAAGACGGTGGGTGGCCGCATCACAGCCAACCCGACTGAAGATGAAGTAGATGGCCGGGAGCATCGACTCTTCGGCGAGGCGCTCCACCGTTTCAAGGCGATTGGGCGTCTTGAACCTGCGTCGGCGGCCGCGCTCCAGGCCGAGCATGTGCTCGATTCGAGGATTGGGGCGGGCTCGCCCGTCCCTGCGCACAAAGGTGGGAAGGAGATGAAGGGTTTGCGTTCCCATCTGGTCCTTGATCATGTACATCGACTCGAGAGGCACCGGCCGGTGATCGGTGGCAATGAGGCGGGTCGGGCCACGGCGTTCGCCCACCCAGGCGGCGAATTCCTCGTTGTTGGAGACGGTGGCGGAGAGACACACCATCTGCACGTGTTGAGGGCAATGGATGATCACCTCCTCCCACACAGCACCCCTGGTCCGATCCTGGAGAAAGTGGACTTCGTCGAGGATCGCGATATCGACCATTTCTAGCCGGCCCGCCTCGGCGTAGATCATGTTGCGCAGGACCTCGGTGGTCATCACCACGATGGAGGCATCGCCGTTGATCACGTTGTCCCCGGTCAAGAGCCCCACCCGATCCGGGCCGTACATCGCCACCAGGTCGGAGTACTTCTGGTTTGAGAGAGCCTTGATAGGCGTCGTGTAGAAGGCGCGTCGCCCGGCGGTCATGGCGAGATGGATTGCCGCTTCGGCAACCAGGGTCTTGCCGGACCCGGTGGGCGCGGTCACCACCACCGACTGGCCTTCTGCGATCGCCTCGCCGGCCTCGATCTGGAAGTCGTCGGGTGCGAACGGCAGACGATCCCAGAAGGCGTCGAGAATCGAGCTCACTTTTTGAGGACCAGGCGGATCAGCCAGTATGTCGCCTCGTACATCACATACAGCGGCACCGACAACAGCATCAACGTGAACGCGTCGCCACTGGGTGTGATCAAGGCCGCCACGATCACGATTATCAGCACCGCCCACCGACGACCCCGAGCCAGTTGCGCCGAGGTGACCGCCCCCGCGGCGGCCGCCGCGAAAAGGAACACTGGATACAGGAACGCCAGCCCGAACGCGGCGAGATAGCGGAGCACGAAGGAGTAATAGGAGCCGATTCGGAGGTCATTGATGACATCGCTGAAGATGTTGAGAAGAAAGGCCAAACCTTTGGGGAGAGTCAGGTATCCAAACAGAACTCCACCGACAAACAGGACGACCAGGGCAGTCACCACCGGGAACGCCCAGTTTCGCTCGCGCTTGGTCAGCGCCGGGTTTATGAACGCCCATATCTGATAGAGGATCACGGGGCTGGCGAGGACCACGCCGCCGAAGAACGCGATGCGCATCAGCACTCCGAACTCCTCCGCCGGCTCGAAGGCCTGGAAGGAGGAGCCGGGAGCCGCCTGGTGGTAGGGAGCCTCCAGGATCGTCCGCAGCTGATCGGTGAACACGAATGCCACGACCCCGCCCACCACGACCGCGATGAAGATCCTGAAGATCCGCCATCGGAGTTCTTCGAGATGGGCCAGGATGGATTGCGGCTGACCGCCGCTCACATTCCGCCCTCGTCTTCGGCCGCCTTGTTCATCTCCTCGAAATCCGCCATTGCGTCTTCCGGCGTCGGGCCGGAGACGGGTTTGGGTCCGGTCCACTCGACGGGGCCGGTGGCGGCATCGCTGACGTCGCGCTTGATCTCGTCGATCGGTTGCTTGAGCTCGTCGAGGGGCCGCTTCAAGTCCTCGCCGACCTTCTTCAGGTCCTCCGTCACATCCTTCAGGTCAGCCACCTCGTTCTCGAGGCCGAGCCGGATGTCACGCGCCGCCGCCCGCAACTCGGCGGTCCATTTCCCCAGCTTCTGTGCCACCTCGGGCAAGCGCTTGGGGCCCAGAACGATGAGTGCCAGGAAAAGGATGATGATGATCTCGCCGCCCTGGAGCATGGCCTGGATGCTAAAGCGTCCAACGCGCCAACAAACAGAAGGTGGCGATTCTTAGGAACCGCCACCTTCCCGTACGAGGAGCACCCTGCCCATGGTGCCCGTCGAGATGTGTATCGCTGCGCTCAGCCGGCCAGGAGGCGGAATGGATCCGTTTCCACCTCGAGGGCGGCTGCGAACGCTTCGATTTCCCGCTCAGTGATCGGATCGGGATTGAGGACCTCGAACGCAACCCCTGTGGCCAGCAAGACGCTGACAACCCTTGAGTTCGCTGGACGCCGTTGCTGTACGGTGCACGTCGGGCACTTGAAGCGATAGTCCCCCTCCCGACCCCCGGGACGCAATTCCAGCGCCACATCCTCTGGGGTTAGGTGGATATCACCACATCTAGCGCACGTTGTCTTGATGGTCGTCATCCCTGTTCTCCGGTCTCCCATATCTGATTGGGTGATCGGCAGTTCTGACGCGTTTCTGAAGCCCAGATGGGTAGGTCGATAGACCCCTATGGGTACCTGGCCAACAGGTCTTGCCCAATTTCGGCCACGGTTTCCCCGACCTCTGCTCCCGAAATGAATCGAGCCGCCGATCCCAACCGGAGCAAGAGGCGGGCGGGGATCTGAGCGTCGGGCGAGGAGAACCTGATGACCGTTTCTTTCCGGGACTCGCTGAGAATCTCGACCGGGTAGTAGTCGAGGACCCATCGCGCCTGATCACTCAACCCCAGTTCGCAAACGATGTCGTCATCCGATGGTGAATAGGACACACCGGGCTCGGGAACGCCCTCGGGCCGTTCGAAATGAGAGTCGGTGAGCTCCAGCAACCGTATCCGATCGACCCTGAAGACTCGCTCGTCACGGACCAGGCGGCAATACCCCTGGACATACCAGTTGCCGAGCGTGGCGAACACCGACCAGGGCTCGATCTCCCGGACTGTTTCCTCCTCCCGGCTCAGAGAGCGGTAGGTGATGCGGACCGCCAATAGTTCGCGTGCGGCAGTGCGCAGCTGACCGATGGTGTCCAGTTCGCCTGCAACCTCCACCGAGATCGCGGCCTCGCCCTCGGGGAGAACCACCTTGGTCAGTTTGGCGACGGCACTGGACAGGGTCGGATTGGCCTGCCCTGAGCCGATGATCGCCATTCCTGCCGCCAGCAGCCCCAATGCCTCTGTCGAAGTGAGCCGTGGCGCCCGGGCGAAGTAGTCCGCAGCGTCGATGATCACCTCGTTCTCGTCGATGTAGGCTTCCATCAGATCGCCAGGCCCATACCCCGGCAGGCCACAAACAAAGAGCATGTTGAGGTCCCTGCTGAGATCGGCCTCGGTGTAGCCGAATCGGTCGAGGATCTCACCGACATCGACACTGTCCTTGGAGAGCACGTAGGGAATGAGGGCCAGGATTCGCGCCAGGCGAGAGACAGTCCGTGGGCTGGTCATGCGACCCCCTTCACCGCAGCCTGCACTCGGGACCGGATCTCGGCCCGCATCGACCCCGGGGAGAGCACCTCGGCCGATGCGCCGAAACTGAGGATCCAACCCACAAACGCGTCCTCGTTCGACACCGGCAACTCGACTTCGAGTGGCTCGCCATCGACGGCGTCGACGCCGAGGGTTCGAGCTGCCCACCATGCCACCTCGGGATCGAACCTCACTTTGGCGACGAGGGTGGGTTCAGAGCCGAGATCCCAGGGATGGGAGATCATGGTGGCCCTGATATCGAAGAGCGGTGGGCGGCTGAAGGAACCGGGCTCATCTCCGATTTCGAGGTCCGCCATGCGGTCGACCCGGAAGACCCGTATCCCCTGGCCCCCGTCACCGGCCAGGTACCAGTGACCGCGGCGGTGAGCCAAACCGTACGGTTTGAGACTTCGCCCCTCGTCCCTGTAATTGAACCTGATCGTTCGGCGCTCGGTCACCGCCCGAAACAAGTCGCCCAACATCTCCGACTCGGCGCCCAGGTCGGCGCCCAAGGGCTCCAGACCAGCCCCGCGCTCGACGCCACCCAGCTTGTGCAGGCCCTCCAGACCGGCGTTGCCTCCGCCCAGACGGACCATCCGCGCTGCTACCGAGAGGGCGAACCGCTCCTCCTCGCTGAGGCCGGGGTCGGGCAGCGCGTACTTCTCGGGGTCCACCCGGTAGCCGAAGTCGACCTCGAAAGCGTCGAGTGCCTGGCGTTCCAGAGGGATGCCCAACCTTCTCAGCACTTCCTTGTCCCGCTCGAACATGCGGTGGAAGGCATCGTCGGTCTGGTCCCCGTATCCAGCCACCGTGAAACGCACCTTTTCGGCTGTGACCGGCACCGGTGACTCGAGGAGATAGATCAATAGATTGATCACCCGCTCGATGACGTTCTGCATGGGGTGATTCTGGTCGTCCCGCGTCAGAGTTGCCCCCTCCGGGCCACCTCCCCCCAACGTCGCTTCGCTCCTGGGGGAGGAAACTTTTCTCCCCCCAGCGAACGGAGTGAGCGTTGGGGGGAGAGCCGGCGAAGCCGAGAGGGGGGCTACCAGCCACGCGTCGAGCTTGGTAGTCACGACTCCGTGGGGAGACCGGCTCACGTGTCGTCAGCTGGGAAGCGGGCCAAGGAGCTTCGACGGAGAATGACCATCAGCGAGGCTCGCTTGTGGTCCGGGCTCAAGGGTCGCTCAGCCGGTGCCCGTTTTCGGCGCCAGGTGCCGATCGGCTTCTGGATAGCCGATTTCGCGTCATTGGACCCCCGACTCGTTATTGAGGTCGACGACACCTCACATGAGTTTCGTGACGAATCGATGCGCACCAACTACTTCATCGAGCAAGGGTTCGCCGTCCTCCGCTTCACCAACAAGCGGGTTGCCCAGAATTTGCGCGAGGTCATCGGCACCATCGAGGGCTGAATCGAGTACATGCGTCTTCACGGCGAACCGCCCGAGTAGCCCCCTCCGGCCCTCCGGGCCACCTCCCCCAACGTCGCTCCGCTCCTGGGGGAGGAAACATTTCTCCCCCCAGCGAACGAAGTGAGCGTTGGGGGGAGAGCCGGCGAAGCCGGGAGGGGGGCAAGCCCCCGTCACAGACTCTCTATCAGCTTCTCCACCCGCTCGTCATAGGCCTTGAACGGGTCCTTGCACATCACCGTGCGTTGCGCCTGGTCGTTGAGCTTGAGATGGACCCAATCAACTGTGAAGTCTCGCTTCTGAGCTTTGGCCGCCTTGATGAACGCACCCCGCAGCCGGGCCCTGGTCGTCTGTGGGGGTTGGCGCACCGCGGTCGCCACCTGCTCGTCAGTGACAACCCGGTCCACCATCCCTTTGGACTCCAACAGGTAGTAGAGACCCCGGGCTCGATCGACGTCGTGATAGCTGAGATCCATCATCGACATCCTTGGGTCAGACATGGTCAAACCCCTTCGATCGGCGTATCGCTCGAGCATCCGGTTCTTGATGACCCAGTCCACCTCGCGGTCGAGGGTCATCGGGTCCTTCTCCAGCCCGGTGAGCAGATGCTCCCATCGATCGATCGCGGTCTGGACCTGAGGCGGGAATCCAGGGCTTCTCGCAAACCGCATCGCCCGATCGAGATACTCCCACTGGATATCGAGCGCCGACAGCTCGCGGCCGTTTGCGAGACGTATCTTGCGCCGGCATGTCGCGTCGTGGGCAACCTCCCTGATGGCGCGGATCGGGTTCTCCAGGGTTAGGTCCCTGAACACCACGTCCCTCTCGATCATCTGAAGCAGGGCGACCATTGTCCCCACCTTGACGTAGGTGGCGTACTCGGACATGTTGGAGTCCCCGGCGATGACGTGGAGACGGCGATACCGCTCTGCGTCCGCATGCGGCTCGTCCCGTGTGTTGATGATCGGTCGAGACCTGGTGGTGGCCGATGAGACGCCTTCCCAAATGTGGTCGGACCGCTGGGCAATCGAGAACGACGTGCCACGGGGGGTCTGGGTCAGCTTGCCGGCGCCGAGAAAGATCTGCCTGGTGACCAGAAACGGGATGAGGACATCGACGGTGCGATGAAAATCCTTGTGACGGCTGACCAGATAGTTCTCGTGACACCCGTAGGAGTTGCCCGCACTGTCGGTGTTGTTCTTGAACACGAAGATCTGACCGCGGATGCCCTCCTCTTCGAGACGTTCCTCCGCCCCCCGGACCAGACCTTCCAGGATCCGCTCCCCCGCTTTGTCATGAGCTACGACATCTTCGATGGTGTCACACTCCGGGGTAGCGAACTCGGGGTGCGATCCCACATCGAGGTAGAGCCGGGCACCGTTCTCCAGGAAGACGTTGGACGAACGGCCCCAGGAAACCACCCGGCGGAAGAGATACCGGGCGACTTCGTCGGGGCTGAGACGCCTCTGCCCCCGCAGGGTGCAGGTCACCCCGTACTCGTTCTCCAGTCCGAAGATTCGACGATCCACTAGAGCAGGCTAAACCGCGCCGGCCGATGTGGCGCGAATGAATCTCAGGAGGCAGTGAACTCGGATGGATCGAGCCTGCGGAACGTCCTCGGACTCATGGTGGCGTCGAGCACCGCCATCTCCCACCCTTCACTTTCCCGGCCTTCGGCCCGGCGAAACACCTCGGCACCAACATCGAAGGCCTCCTTCAATGTCAAACCTTCTCTCCAGAGCTCGCCCAGTGCCGCAGTGAGTTGCTCCGATTTGCCTCCGATGGCCACGAAATTCCTCTCGTCAAACAGGGTCCCGTCATAAGTGACCCGAAAGAGTCGATGTTCCGACCCGTCCTCGCTGACCTCGGCGATGAGAACTTCGACTTCGAACGGCTTTGGATCGCGGATGAAGATGACGCCCAGCGTCTGGGAGAATGCGGTGGCTAGCCCCATCGCGGTCACATCATCCCGGGAGTAGAGATACCCCATCAGATCGGCCTGTCTGATCCCGGCCTTGCGGAGGGTCTCGAATTCGTTGTACCTGCCAACCCCGGCAAAGGCGATCCGGTCGTAGACCTCGCTGATCTTGTGAAGGGCCGTCGAAGGGTTCTCGCCGAGGAGAAGAACTCCGCCGGCATAATCGAGGCCAAGGATCGACCGGCCCCGGGCTATCCCTTTGCGGGCAAACTCGGCCTTGTCCCTGACCAGTTGCTCGGGGGCCACATAGAAGGGGATGGTCACAGGATGGACTCCACAGCCTGCTCGGCCAGAGGGCCTACGACGTCGTCCCCCAGTTCGCGCACGCCATCACTGTCGATGTGGACCACATTGGGGAAGATTCCACGCAACAGGTCGGGCCCGCCGGTGGCAGTGTCATCCTGCGAGGCGGCCACCAGTGCCTTGACCGCGAGATCGGCAGCATCCTCGGCGGTCAGATCCTCGCGGTACGTGGTGCGGAGATACGACTTGGCGAGACGGGCTCCCGAGCCGGTGCTCCCAAAGTCGGTCTCCTCATATCGACCGCCGACCACGTCGTAGCTGTAGAGCCTTCCTCTTCCTTCACGCTCGTCGAAGCCGGCGAACAACGGCACCACGCCCAGGCCCTGGATGGCGAGCGGAAGTTGGCCCCGCACCAGACGGGCCAGGAACGACGCCTTTCCTTCCAGCGACAGCCTCACTCCTTCGATCTTCTCGTAGTGCTCCAGCTCGACCTGAAACAGTTTGACCATCTCGATGGCGACCCCGGCGGTCCCGGCGATGGCCACCGCCGAGTAGCGGTCGGTCGGGTACACCTTGCGTATCCGGCGGTGGGCGACCAGATTGCCCTCGGTGGCCCTTCGGTCACCAGCCATGACCACGCCGTTGTTGTATCTCAAGGCGAGCACAGTCGTTCCCTCGGGAGCCGAGGGGGCTTTGTCACCCGGCTGTGCAACCCAGGTGGGTCGCGCCCCGAGCGAGTGGAGGAGGTCTGTGAAGCTGGCTCCGGGCGCGGGCGCATTCATGGGAAGAGGCCCCTGCGGATGATCCGTCACTCGCCGCCCTTCTGGACGTAGTTCTTGACGAACTCCTCGGCGTTCTCCTCCAACACCTCGTCGATCTCGTCGAGCAGATCGTCGAGAGCCTCCAGGTCGGCTTCGCTCTCGACCTTGCCGCTGGTCTCCGCTTTCTCTTCGCCTTCGTCCCGACCCCGGTCCTTGGATTGTGACTGTTCCCGGTCAGACATCTCTCGATCATCCTCCTAGGCGGCGTAGAAGATCGGCCGCGTCTTCGGCTTCGTCGAGGATGGCGCCGACCAATTCGGCGTCTCCCCGCAACGGCTCCATCATAGGAACCCGCTTGAGATGGGACTCGCCGACGTCAAAGACCAGGGAGTCCCAGTTGGCGGCGACCAGGGCGTCGGAGAACTCGTTGACACAGCGACCCCGGAAGTAGGCACGGGTCCGAGTGGGCGGATTGACCCGAGCCTCGTCGATCTGGGTGTCGGAGAAGAGTCTCCGCATCGCGCCCCGGGAAGCAAGCCGGTTGTACAGGCCACGCTCGGGGTCGACATCGTGATACTGGAGGTCGAATGCCCGCAGTTTGGCGTGGGACCATTCGAGGCCGTCACGCTCGACATAGCCCTCGAGAAGTCGCTTCTTGGCAACCCAGTCCAGGGTGTCGGAAAGACGCATGACATCCTCGTCCAGGGCCTCCAGGACCCGCGCCCACTCCGTGATGACCATGTTCCACACCGGCTCATCGAGTTCCTTCTCGACGTACTTCGAGAGCCATTCCAGGTACCGGCCCTGCAACTCGAGGGCAGTGGCCGTGCCGCCGCCGTCGAGCTCGAGGGGGCGTCCCAGACCAGTGTCGTGGCTCACCCTCCAACACGCCTCGACCGGGTCGAACAGGTCGAGCGGGTCGGGGAGGGCGCCATCCTCGAGCGCAGCGAGCATCAACGCAGTGGTGCCCATCTTGAGAAAGTTCTGGACTTCGGAGAGATTGGCGTCGCCAATGATCACGTGCAGACGGCGGTACTTGGAGGGATCGCCGTGCGGCTCGTCGCGAGTGTTGATGATGGGGCGCTTCAAGGTGGTCTCCAACCCGACCTCTTCCTCGAAGAAGTCAGCCCGCTGGGTGATCTGGAAGTCGACAGCTGGGCGGTCGTTCTCCGAGCCGACCTTTCCAGCCCCGGTGAAGATCTGACGGCTCACCAGGAAGGTGGTTGCGTAGCGGATCACCTCCCCGAATGGCGTCTCCCGGGAGAGCAGGTAGTTCTCGTGGGCGCCGTATGAGTTTCCCTTGCCATCGGAGTTGTTCTTGTAGAGGGAAACCTTTTTGCCTGACACGTTGGTGGCCGCAGCGGCTGCCGCCTGCATCACCCCCTCCCCCGCCTTGTCGTAGAGAGCGGCCTCGAGCGGGTCGTAGGACTCAGGAGACGAGTACTCGGGGTGGGCGTGGTCCACATAGAGCCGTGCCCCGTTGGCCAGGACGGAGTTGACCACCGCACCCTCGGGGTCGACCACACCGAAAGAGTCGTGTCCGAACCCCCGAGCGTCCCGCCCTGGCGACTCTTCCTCGTAGGACCACTGGATCTTGACCCGCGCCCCCGGATAGCTGTTGACGACGAGCGAGGAAGCGACAGCCGGGTTGAAGCCGACGTCACCTCTGACCACGATGCCGTACTCGGTCTCCGTACCAAGCACTTTGTGGATGGCCATCAGAGGTATTGACCCGGGGAGACCTTCTCGATCATTCGGCTCTCCTCATCACCGCCCACCAGAGTGCGCACGTAGATGATTCGCTCGCCTTTCTTACCCGAGACCCGGGCCCAGTCGTCGGGATTGGTGGTGTTGGGCAAGTCCTCATGCTCCTTGAACTCCTGCTTGATCGCAGAAATCAAGTCTTCTTCACGGACGCCGGGAGGGCTACCCGCGATTTGGCGCTTGATGGCGTCTTTCTTGGCGCGGCGGACGATGTTTTCGATCATCGCCCCCGAGGCGAAGTCCTTGAAGAACAAGATCTCGCGATCACCCGAGGCATAAGTCACCTCGAGGAACCGGTTCTCGTCAGATTCGCTGTACATGGCATCCACGGTTGCAGTGATCATCGACTGGATCAGGGCAACCCGGTCGCCTTTCGCCTTAGCCAGGGCCTCCTGGTCGAGCGGCATCTGGTCGCTCAGATAGATCCGGAAGATCTCACGTGCAGCAACGGTGTCGGGGCGGTGGATCTTGATCTTCACATCGAGCCGTCCCGGCCGCAGGATGGCGGGATCGATCAGGTCCTCGCGGTTCGAGGCCCCGATCACGACCACGTTCTTGAGCGCCTCCACACCATCGAGCTCTGAGAGAAGCTGGGGCACGATGGTCGATTCCACGTCGGAGCTGATCCCGGTGCCCCTGGTTCGGAACAGGGAGTCCATCTCATCGAAGAAGACGATGACCGGTACCCCTTCGTCGGACCTCTCCTTGGCCCGTTGGAAGATGAGCCGGATCTGACGCTCGGTCTCGCCGACCCATTTGTTCAGCAACTCGGGACCCTTGATGTTGAGGAAATAGGAGCGGACATCGGGATTGCCGGTCCGCTCGGAGACCTTCTTGGCGAGGCTGTTGGCCACCGCCTTGGCGATAAGGGTCTTGCCACAACCGGGTGGCCCGTAGAGCAGGATTCCCTTGGGCGGTTCCAACTGGTACTCGCGAAAGAGGTCGCGGTGCATATATGGCAGTTCGACGGTGTCTCGAATCTGCTCGATCTGGTCGGCAAGGCCACCCACGTCCTCATAGGTGATGTCGGGAACCTCTTCGAGTACGAGTTCTTCGACCTCGGGACGCTCCATCTTTTCGAGGATCAAACCGGTCTTGGTGTCGATCCGGACGTAGTCGCCAGCTCTGAGTTTGACATCGGACATCGTCTCGGAGCGGGTCAGGACCCTCTCTTCGTCGGCGTGGGCGAGGACCACGACCCGCCCGTCCGTCATCGGCTCCCGGACCCTGAGCACCTCTCCGGCAGGCTCGAAATGGCGGATGTCGATGATGTTGAACGCCTCGTTGAGGAGAACTTCCTGGCCGACCTGGAGCTTCTTGACTTCGACATTCGGCTGGGCCGACACCCGTAGCTTCCGGCTGCCGGTGAGGACGTCGATCGTCCCGTCGTCGTTGACCTTGAGTACGGTCCCAAAGTTGTTCGGGGGGGCAGTGAGTTTTTCGACCTCCTCACGGAGCACCCCCAGTTGCTCACGCGCCTCTTCGAGGACGGCGGCCAGTTTGTCGTTCTGGGAGGTGGCGCGGTCGAGGCGGTCGCGGGTGCGGTGGAGCTCCGTTTCCAGGTCCTCCAAGCGCCCCGGTGTGTCGCGAAGACGGCGGCGCAGGCTGGCGAGCTCCTCCTCGAGCGCGGCGACGACCGCTCGCAGCTGAGTGGCGTCGTCCGGCCTACCTGCTTCGTCCACTGGCTTCCTCCTGACTTGGTCGCCCTCCGGGCAGTATACGAATAGCTCTCTTTACTTTTTCGGGTTCCGGGAGGCATCCCTGAAGTGGGTCATGAACACTCACGTCACCGGAGCCGGCTCGATCCTTCTCATGAAAGTCAGAAAGCCGGTGTGCCCGATCATCGAATGCTCGGGGCGCACCGACCTTCCTGCGACATTCCAATCGCGAAACAAGAACTCTTTCACCTCGATCTCGGCGAACCGCCCGGTCAGAGTCGCCCGCTCCACCAGGGTCTGCACCTGGGGAACGGTGGGCAGAAAAGCTGAGAACACCCCACCCGGAGGCTGCTGCTCGGCGGCGGCCTCCATCGTGTGCCAGGGCTCCGGGAGGTCGAGGATGATCCGGTCTGGCTGAACTCGACCCACATGCTCGGAGACTTCGCCGACCACGAGCTCGAGATTGGCCGGAACCTCCCCGAACCACTGCTCCATGGTCCGACGAGCGTGTGCCGCGTGATCGTCACGCACCTCCACGCTCACCACCCGACCTTCGGGCCCCACCGCCCGGGTGAGGCCCAGAGTGAGGGCTCCCGAGCCGGTGCCGGCTTCCAGCACCGTCATCCCCGGCGCCACGTCGGCGTACACCAGGATCGGGCCCAGGTCCTTGGGATAGACCACCTGAGCGCCTCGTTTCATCTTCAGGATGAAGTCGGCGAGCCGGGGCCTGAGCAGGAGAAGGAGCCCTCCGCTCGTGGACTCCACCCATGTGCCGTCTCCCTTTCCGATGAGGTCGGTGTGCGGCACCGCTCCCTGGTGGTACTGAAAGGTCCGCTCCGGGTCGAGCTTCAACAGGAAATGTCGCCCCTTGGAGTCGATGAGGAGTGCAGGGTCGCCCGCCTCGAAGGGCATCACAAGATAGCTATCACCGAGATGACGAGGCCGAGGACCATCGAGATGACGATGACCCAAATGATGATCTGTGTGAGCTTCTTGTTTTGCATGGTGGTTGAATGACTCTCCTTCGAGGAGCAACGGTAGACACATGAAACGACTCATAGACTGGTTGGTGGGGTCTCCGAACTGGGGAGCGGCCGGTCTCAGCCGGGGTTTGCGGGGCTTGCGCACCGGAGATCAACGCGACCTGTATGTGGGGCTCGGTCTGACCGCGCTCTCGTTGCTCCGCCGCACCGCACCGCGCAAGCAACTCGTCTACAGCCGCAGGATTCGGGAGGGATCGGCGATTGTCGTCCACCACCGTCGCCAGGGTGCCCCGAGGATCCAAGTCATCAAACCCAAGACCCGTAATCCGTGATCCGTGATCCGTAATCCGTTTTTGGGATGAACGGAATATTGAGAACGGAGTAACGGCGGCCGAAGGCCGCATTCAGACCCGGTAGACCTCGATCAGGGTCCTGTTGCGCTTGCCGCGACGGCGACCGATGAAGAACGCGATCACCACCACCACCGCAACCGCCAGCCCGGCCAGGACTGCGGTGTCCCTCGCCGATTCCTTGGTCTCGTCGATGGCAGCGACTATCTGACGAGCCTTGGCCTCTAGATCATCCCGACTGATCGTCACTCTGCATCCTCCACGCAACCAGCCCGGCCGCTCCCGCGGCCCCGATTGCAGTCAGAAACCTGGCCAGCACCTCGTACCACTCGCCACTCGGGAGCAAGACTCGGAGAGCGCTGTAGAGCCCGAGGACCAAGAAGAAGGCACCCAGCGAGATGACCATCGCGCCACCGATTCCCATGCTGGCTTGTTTGCCGAGCCGCTTCGCCGGCTCCAGTGCCTCCTGTCGCAGGTACTCGCGCGACATCTCGATGAGCTCTGTGGCGAGTTGCGGGATCTCCTGTGGGTTTGCCATCGCACGATGAGGCTAACAAAGGGTGGACAGAGTGCCACCCGCCGGTAGGGTTCGCCTTCTGTGAGCTTTGTTCGCACGCTGACCGCACTAGGTCCGCGATACCGCGCACTGTGGATCGGTCAGACGATTAGCCAGTTCGGGACTTACGTTGCATTCCTCACTCTTCCCCTCCTCGTCTTGCACATCCAGGAGGCCACCGGAGAGGGGTCAACCCTCGATTTCGCGATCACCTACGCCTTGGAGACAGCTCCGACCATCCTCGTCGGCCTCGCTGCAGGCGTATTGCTCGATCGGTGGAATCTCCGCCCGGTGATGGTCGTGACCGACCTCGGTCGAGCTGCGGCCTTCTTCTATCTGACGGCGAACCTCGACTCTTATGGGATCACAACGGTGTTCTTGATGGCTTTCTTGATCGGGTCGATGACCACCCTCTTCGACGGGGCGCTCTACACAATCATTCCTGCACTGGTTCCCAAGGAGCGTCTTGCTGACGCCAATGGGTTCGTGGCGGCCAGCCAACAAGCCAACTTCGCCCTGGGACCCCTGGCGGCGGGTGTGCTCGCGACCACAACCGGCAGCCCGGCCATCGGGCTCTTTATTAACGCTGTCACCTTCGTGATCTCGGCGATCAGCCTGATCTGGGTGGGCAGAGTCCAACACCACCGTCGCCCGGATGACGAGCGGGCCGCCTTCTTCACCGAGGCGGCCAACGGGGTTCGGTACATATGGGCAGAGGCCAGGCTTCGCATCACGACCATCGCCGCCATCATCCCCAACTTCGTGATCGGCTTCATCGAGGCCACCTTCGTGGTGCTCGCGGTGGAGGTGCTCCAGGCCTCCACCGAGGCCGAGATCGGGATCCTTCTTGCCGCTCTCGGCGTCGGGGGCGTGGTCGGGGCGTTGGTGGCCCCCCGCATCATCAGGTCATTCGGCCTGGGCAAGACCCTGGTCATGGGGATGGGTTTCACCGGGCTCGCAATGTTGTCGGTGATGTTCACCACCTACGGCGCACTCGCCATCGGTCTCCAGGTCGGATGGATGATTGGGGTGTCGGTCATCAATGTGCCACTGGCCACCATCCGCCAGCATTACGCACCGCCGAGCATGATTGGACGGGTGATCACCGCCAGCCGGGCCCTCGGGTGGGCGAGCCTTCCCCTGGGGGCCCTGATCGGCGGCTGGCTTGGCGCCAGTGAAGAGACTTACCCCTGGGTGGCCAGGACATTCCCGCTTCTCCTGGTCGGGACGGCCCTCTGGCTCCTCACCACGGTGGTGTGGACCGACACCTTCGGGCCAGGGTTCGAAGGGAGACACGAGAGGCCGGTGTCGCGGCCGACAGGTGTCTGATTTGCGGGTGGGTCGGCGACCAGAAACTAGACCTCAGGGTGTCTCGGCTTCCACGATGGTTGTGGGGTCGTCGGTCGGGTAGGCCGTCGTCGTGGTCGTATAGATCGGCGTCGGATCGACGACGGAGGTTGACGAGGGCGCTGTGACAGAGGTGGGCACTTCCACGTCGACACTGAAGCCGAACACCTGGAGTGCGCCAGCATCGACGTCGAGCGCGGCCGCCGAGGCCAGGACCAAACCGCTGAGCACAACCATCAAGCCGATCAGGAGAAGTCGTCTCATTCACCGAGCTCGTCGCGAGTGAATAGATGGTATTGGTAGGTCACGGAACCGTCTGGCACGAAGAACCAGTGCTCGTCAGAAGACCTCTGGTCGTAGAACACCATCTGCTCGGAGCGACGGGCGAGTCGAGCGAGGTCGGTCATCGACGAAACGTCGACGGGGCGTGTTCCGTTGGGCATCGTCCCCATCACCGGCACGATGAGTGAGCCATATCGCAGTCGGATCTTCGCCAACTCACCCCTACCGATTCGCCGACGAACCCCCGCCGCATAGCTGCCACCGCCGATCAATACCATGGCCAGGAGTGCACCGGTGAGAGAACGTGCCCATCGCAGCGGCACGGAGACCCCGAAGGCTTCGAGATCGTTGTCGACCAGAGCCTGCTCCGACTCGGTCACCGTCTTGGACGCGACCAACTCGTTGTTGACCGAAAGCAACGTACCCCTCAGTTCCATCGGGAGCTCCGCCGCAAAGGTCTCGGACCCCGAGTCGACGGTTTCGCCCTCGAGGCTGACCCGTGTCACTACGGCCAACTGATACAACCCCGGCGAGAAACCGGTCTCTTCCTCTGCTCGGGCCACCATGGCCAGCACTCGATCGACGTCGATCGAGAACGCCCCCGACGTCAGCGGACCTTCGAACTGCTGAGCTGGAAGCAGGGAAACAGTCCGCGTCCAGAGACCCTCTCCAGCGCCGATACGCAGTTCTGCCCAGAGCCTCCCTCGCACATTCTCTGGGGGCGGTGAGGCAAGCTCATAATCGAATTCGACCTGCAACTCTTTCAACAGCTGGGTATAGATCGGAGTCGGCTCGGAGCCGCTGGCCGGCGAATCGATGGTCTCCGAGTCGTAGACAACGGAATTCTCCACCAGGGCGGTATAAGCGAACTCGCCAGTGTGCTCGAAGGCGATTCGTTCGACCGTGTCCACCCGCTCTAGCGGACGCAGCATCAGATAAACGGTGGCGCCTGCAAGCAGAACCGCCCCTGTCGCCAGCACCAGCAACGTTGTTCCCGCTCCTCGCATCGGAAGGGCCCTGCGCGCCCGCTGGGTCTTGTGGCGAGAACCTTGCGCGGCGTGTACCCCTCTTCGCTTTCGCCTTCGTGGGCTCCACACCATCAACGACCCGAGACCACCGATCATGGCGCCGAACAGCACAGGGCTCCCGGTGACCCTCTGCACCCAACGACCGGCGCCAGGGACTTTTGCGAAATGCTTGCCGACGATCTCGTTCTTGGTGGGTTGCCAAAAATCCGGGTGCTCCTTGTTGTCGCCCTGCACCACGAATCCGCTTTCCGCCGAGCCACCGACGATGCGGTGAATCACCAGGCCACCACCGGTCTCGAAGGCGACGATTTCACCCACGGCGTAGTCGCCGCGGCGAACCACCACCAGGTCTCCGTCGTTGTAGGTGGGGCTCATGCTGGTCCCGGAGACAATCACGTATGAGGTGGCACCCCCCACCGTCGTCGGAGCGAGGACGAGGAGAATGGCTACGGCCAGGAGCAAAGCGATTAGCCACCGAATCGGTTTGGTCTTCAGGTTTCTCATCGTGAAGAAGGAGAGGGCCGGGCGATGAACCGATCGCCCGGCCCTGACTCCTAACTCCCGTTCGGTCCTTCGATGAACACGTGCAGGTCGTTGATGTTGGCGGCCGGGTAACCACCAGGGATCGGGACCACCACCTGGCCCGCGCCGGTGTGGGCTGCTGTCAACGGGTCGACAGAGCCGCTGGCGACCAAGACGCCGCCGTCTGTCACCCTGACAAAGATCGCGTTGCCCTGGCAGGCATCGGCAATCCCACCGATCCTCACGAAGTACACCAAGCCATCGTTGGTCTCGAGACCCCATCCCCGGACTTGGACACCATCCGGGTCACAGAACAGGGTGAGATCCTCACCAGCCTGAATTGCTCCGCCATTCACCGCCAGGGTCGCCGCCGAACCGATGGCCAGTGCGGTCAATGCCCCTACTGCGAGGAACGCAAATGTGCGTCTCATCGCTACCTCCTTTGGTCGGCCAGCTTTGTGCTGGTTGGAGCCCGACTGAAGTGGCAGCGACCACCGACAGTGAGAATGCCGGTATGATCGGATCTTGCGTAGAACCCGTTCAGTCGGGTTTGCGTCGGGTCTTGAGAGAGCCATCTCTCAAGACCCACTACTGGTAGATGTTCAGCGCTCTTCTCACCTCCATCCATCGCGTTTACACATGAAGTACGGAAAGGTGGCAAGAAGCGTTATCGCGTTCGAGAACTGACGGCCCGCACTGCCCCCGCAAGGGTCAGCGTGTTGCCTGTCGGCTCAAATGCGGAAGGCCTCCAAAACCCCACATTTCCACACGCTGTGGATAACTCGTCGAACCTTACGCACATCCGGCCGACCGTGCGGCGGGCAATTCAGTGACCCCGCGCCCAGAGTGGTTGTCACCAGGAATGTCTACGGTTCCGATCGTGCGACACTCGCTGATCGTCGGCGTCGTCTTGGGACTGGTCGCCTGCTCCGGGTCGACGTCCGAACCACCCTCGTCCTCCACCAGCAGTCCCTTGACCAGCTTCCCAACGGCTACGACATCGACGGAGCATGCCACGAGCCCCACGGTAGGCCCATTGCAGGTACTGGTGTTTCACAGGACGGTAGGGTTCCGCCACGACTCGATCCCGGCGGGGATCGCCGCCATTTCTGAGCTCGGTGAAGAGCACGGATTTGTTGTAACTGCGACCGAGGATGCCTCGGTGTTCACCCCGTGGGGGCTCGCCGATTTCGGCGTGATCGTCTTCCTGAACACAACCGGCGACATCCTCGACCCCTCACTAGAGCAGGCGATGGAGAGCTTCATCCAATCCGGGAAGGGGTTTGTCGGGATCCACGCCGCCACCGACACCGAGTACGAATGGGCCTGGTACGGCGATATGGTCGGGGCTTACTTCGATACTCACCCCGCCCAAGCGTCGGCAACAGTTCACGTGGTCGAGCCAACTCATCCGGCTATGCAGGGTCTTCCGCCCGAGTTCGAGCACTTCGACGAGTGGTACAACTTCCGGAGTCTCCCGGGGACTGAAGTGACGGTGCTGGCCACTGTGGACGAGAACAGCTATGAAGGAGGCATCATGGGTGACTATCACCCGATCACATGGGCCCAGGAGTACGAGGGGGGTCGTTCGTTCTATACCGCGCTTGGTCACCCCGTGGAGGCTTACTCAGAGCCAATGTTCCGTGCCTTGATCCTCAACGGGATCCTTTGGACTGCACGAGTCACCTCGAACTGAGGTCTCGTGTGAGCCACTTCGACCTAGTGGGGAACGGCGATTTCGCCAGTGACGAAGGAGGCGACCAATAGCCCAATCAGGGTCGAGAGGATCACCGCGATCGACCGGTCATGCTCGTGGATCATCGCAACCACCCCGGTCACCAGGGCCGAGAATGCACCAGCCGCGCCCAGCAGTGCGGGTCCGCTCAACCACCAGTTGTCGGTCAAAGTCTCGCCCCGTTCCTCTCCCGAAGCTATTGCCAACGCCAGGCCCAGGACCCCCACGAGGAAAGCCAACGCTGAGAACACCGACCAGCGCCCGAAGCGTCCCTTCGGCCAGAAATGAAGGTGCCAGTGCCCGTGACCGGTACTGGTAGTCATGTCAGACCTCCTTACCCGATGTGATAACTCCCAAGTGAGCAGGAGGCCAGGGCCGATTGACACTTTTCGTCAGGAACCGTCGACCGCGCATCCGCCCCGGTCGAGTCAGTGCTGCGGCGGGCCGAGCACACGGATCGTCTCGATGTCATCGACGATCTCCACGCGCCATTCGTTGCCCTGGAACACCCAGCTGGAGAAGTGGTCAGCCTCGGACAACTCCTCGGCGGTCTTCCCGTATATGCCACTCTCTTCAATGTAGGTGTCGAAGCAATCCTGGGTGCCCGGGTAGAGGAGATAGCACAGATGCAAGAACACATTGGACCGCGACTGGTGGCGAATCCCGGTCTTGGACATCAAGGCGTAGACATAGCCGTCCGACGGGTTGTAGGCGCCGGCCAATAGCGCCGCCTCATCGAAGCGATACACGAAGCTGTCCAGAGCGCCCGCCTCGGGTGTGGTGGCGATCCCCTTCAGGATGAAGGGTGGATCGGGGAGGGCGTTCCATCCCTCGCTCAGATCGCCGAACTCGATGCCCAGAGAACCGACCGGAATCTCGGGCAGCTCCTCAGCCGCGGCTGGGGTCTCGGGTAGAGATTGGGCGTCGACGCTGCCGCTGGGACCGAAGGCGCCGATCCCGATGATCGAGAACCCCACCCCCACCGCCAGGCCAGTCCAGGCCATCCAGCGCATACTCGGCTCCTTCACCTTGACCAGGGTCACGATCGCCACCCCGACCGTGACCCAGGCGACAGGAGCGAACAACCCACCAACGAAGACCGAGAGCAGGGCACAACCCAGCGACGCCCAATAGAGCTGCGGGATCTGCTTGGCGAACACCATCCAATCGGGATCGGACTTCGGCTCCACGTCAGCGCCCGCTTCCGGGATTTCGGCGTATGCCTCGAGCGGCGAGTCGTCGTCTGACCGGCCGCCGTTGGAGTGCAGGGGGATCCCAGAGGGAAGGGCCTCGACTTCGACCGGCAGCGCCTCGACCTCGATCGGGGAGCCGGCCCAATCCTCGACCGGAGCCTCGAGGAGCTCGTCCTTGACGAGGTCGAACTCCCTTTGTGTGATCTTCCCTTCGTCCAGGAGCTGGGCCAGGTCGCGAAGGTCTTCAACTCTGTTGCTCACACCGGTCTCGTTCCTGATCGGGGTTCACGAGCCGCACCGGAAAGGCGCTATGTGATCATCGGCAGCAGGAGAGCAGATCAGTAGCCGATCAGGACCAACGACCCTACCGCCGGCGCGGGCGCGGTCGCGACGATGGCAAAACCATGAAGATCGAGTATTTCCACGCCTCCAAGTTTGGCAACGGGGCCATGGTCGCGGAGGAGTTCAAGAAGCAGATGACCGCCAAGGGCGTCACGGTCAATGTCCATCACATAGGAGATGTGAGACCGACGGAGCTGGCGCCGGCCGACCTCTACCTATTCAGCTCGCCTGGGCGTATGGGCAAGCCGATCCGCGGGATGCGCCGCTTCCTGGAGAAGGTGACCCTGCCTGCCGGCACGAAGTACGCCATCCTTACCACCGCGTTGGCACCACAGCCGAACAAGAAGACCGGCCAGATGCCCACCGAAGAGGATCTGGCGAAGTGGCAGCGCATCATCCCGATCATGAACGAGATCTTGCAGGGCAAAGGTCTTGTCGAGGTCGCCGAGGACTCGGTCCTGGTGACCGGTATCAAGGGGCCGCTGGAGGAGGGCTGGCAGAAGAAGGTGGAGACCTTCGTGGCCGGGCTTCCCCTCCTCACGATCACGCCCACGCGCTAGGTCTGCTTGGTGTCGGAGGGGGGACTCGAACCTCGGGGAGACACCCCACCTTTACGCGGTCCTAGATGGTGGCGGCTGTCAGGCGGTCACTTCGACCGTATCGACCATCCCCAACGCGAAATGGGCTCCAAAGTCGTCGACGACGTTGCAGAAGATCGTGTAGGTGCCCGGTGCTAGGTCGAAGGTGCCCCTCGCCGTAGCGCCCTCACCGAGCTCACTGATCTCACCGATCAAGGCTCCTTCAGGAATCTCACCAGTGGCCACATAGCCAAGCTGCTCGGTCGGCAGGTCCGCCGCGGCGACATCTTTCACGATCACCAACTCGTGGCCCTTGGTTCCGTCGTTGGTGACGATGAACGTGACCCTGCCCGAGCTCACCGAGCTTGGAGAATGACCCATGCCCCACTCGAAGACTGAGACATCGACCTCGCTCTCCAAAAGGGAGATATCAACGTCGTTCCCCGAACTGGAGCACGCGGCCGTCAGCAGCACGAAGACTGTTAGGAACCTAAGTCGCCGCATCGTGCACACAATAAGCCTCCCATCCGAATCACACGCCGGATAGTGCGATGAGTCGAATTACAGAGGACATTCGAGGGGCCCAACCCGAGCCTGCGTCGTAGCCGACGATTCTGAGGGGTCCGGGTCCAACCGATGCGGGTCGGGTTATGCGGTGTCGGAGGGGGGACTCGAACCCCCACAGAGCCATGCTCCACCAGGCCCTCAACCTGGCGCGTCTACCAAATTCCGCCACTCCGACCGGAGCCGAGCGAGTGTACAGCCGGCCCTAGCTCAAGAGGAAGGTCAGCGAGATGGTGCTGATGCCGAAGAGGGTCCCAACCACCACAGTGAGACGGTCGAGATTTCGCTCAACGACGGTGGACCCGCCGAGACTCGAAGTGGCCATGCCGCCACCGAACACATCGGATAGCCCACCCCCTTTACCGGAGTGGAGGAGCACCAGAGCTACCACAGCGAGGGAGAGAATCACATGGATGACGATTGCGATTGCTTCGACGACGGCCATTGCCTACCCGAGGTTTAGGGGAGCCACCCGGTTATCCGGACGGCAGCGAAACTTTACCAGTAGGGGTTGCCTTTACCCAGTCGCGTGGCTGGTTGCCCCCTCCGTCTCGGCCTACGGCCGATCCACCTCCCCCAACGTCGCTCCGCTCCTGGGGGAGGAAATCTGGTGCCTATCCGGCCTGCCTGGCCACGGCCTCCGCCGCGGCCTTCGCCGCCTCGGGATCCCCGAGGTAGCGGCTGGTCACCGGGCGGAGCCGGTCACTCAGCTCATAGACGAGGGGAAGCCCGGTGGGAATGTTGAGATCCACGATCTCCTGGTCGCTGATCCCGTCCAAATGCTTGACCAGGGCACGCATCGAGTTGCCGTGGGCGACGATCAGGGGCGTCAACCCCGCCCTCAGGTCGGGGACGATGACGTCGTGCCAGTAGGGAAGCATCCGGGTCACGACATCGGCGAGGCACTCGGTGGCGGGGAGCAGGTCCGGGGCCAGTGACGCATACCGGGAATCATGAGCCGGGTGTCGCTGGTCGTCGGGGTCGAGGGCCGGCGGGGCGATGTCGTAACTGCGTCGCCACAGCAGCACCTGCTCGCTCCCGTGAATTGTGGCGGTCTCCTTCTTGTCCAAACCCTGCAGTGCGCCGTAGTGACGCTCGTTGAGACGCCAGGATCGTCGCACCGGGAGATGTGAAAGACCCATCTCCGCCAATGTGATCTCGGCCGTCCTGATCGCTCGCACCAGGACCGAGGTGTGGAGGATGTCCGGCCGAAGCCCCTCCTCGAGCATCAAACGCCCCCCCGCCCTCGCCTCCTCTTCGCCCTGCGGTGTGAGCCCGACGTCGGTCCAGCCGGTGAACAGGTTCTCCTGGTTCCAGGTCGACTCGCCATGTCGAAGCAGGATCAGACGGTAGGTCACAGCCAATACCTGACGATAGAGGCGAAGTTGTCTGAGTCGAGGGAGGCCCCACCCACCAGCGCCCCATCGATTTCGGCCTTCGCCATGAAGTCCTTGATGTTGGCGGCGTTCACCGATCCGCCATAGAGGATCCTCATCCCCGAAGCCCCTTCGCTGGAGACACGATCGGCCACAGTCGATCGGATCGTCTCCGCCATGAGGCCGGCGTCATCGGGCAAGGCGTGGCGACCGGTTCCGATGGCCCAGATCGGCTCATAGGCGATGGCGGACGTGGCGATCACCTCGACGTCGATCCGATTCAGCGCGGCGACGACCTGCCCGATCACCACCCCTTGGGCTTCCCCGGCTTCCCGTTGCTCGAGGGTCTCCCCCACACAGATGATGGGCCGCATCCCGGCTCCGGACACGGCACGCACCTTCCGGTTGACCGCATCGTTGCTCTCTGCGAACAATTGGCGGCGCTCGGAGTGGCCCACGATCACGTGCTGCACCGAGAGCTTGGCCAGCATCGGGGCGGAGATCTCCCCGGTGAATGCCCCCGACTCCTCCCAGTACACGTCCTGGGCCCCCAACCCGATCCACAAGTGGTCGGCCTCGATGACGGTCTGCACCGAGCGCAGCGCGGTGAACGGTGGGGCCACCACCACCTCGACCCGGTCGAAGTCGCCAGGGTCCAATCGGTAGGAGAGCTTTTGGACCATCTGGATCGCCTCCAGGTGGGTGGCGTTCATCTTCCAGTTCCCGACCATCAGCTTCTTGGGCTCAGTCATTGGGCCCATCTTCCCAGCACCTCGACCCCGGGCAGAATCCGGCCCTCGAGCAGTTCGAGACCGGCGCCACCCCCGGTAGAGACGTGGTCCACCTCACCCTGAAGCCCGAGCATCCGAAGTGCGGCCACCGAATCACCTCCTCCCACTGCGGTGAATCCCGAAGACTCTGCCATCGCATGGGCGATTCGCTCGGTGCCCGTCCTGAACCTCTCCCATTCGAAGACCCCCATCGGTCCGTTCCAGAACACCGTGTTCGAGTCGCGGATCACACCGGCGAACAGCGCCCCCGTCTCCTTGCCGATGTCGAGCCCGATGGTGCCTTTGGGAATGTGACGGATATAGACGGTCTCAGCGGCTGCGTCCTCTCTGAATGCCTCGGCAACGACCATATCCGAGGGAAGGATGATCTTCTCCTCGTCGTACCCTTGAAGCAGGCCTTTGACGCTCTGAATCATTTCCGGCTCCACCAGTGAGTCGCCAACCTCGATTCCCTTGGCCGCCAGCAGGGTGAAGCACATCCCACCTCCAACCAGGATGGCGTCGGCCCGGGGAAGAAGATTCTGGATCACGGCGAGCTTGTCCGAGATCTTGGCGCCTCCCAGGACCAGCGAGTAGGGCCGGTCCGGTTCTTCGAGAAACCTCCCCAAGGCCTTCAACTCGGCGTCGAGGAGCGGCCCTGCAACGGACTTGACCCTCTCGGCCACCCCGACGGTGGAGGCGTGGGCTCGATGCACGCTGCCAAAGGCATCCTGGACGAAGAGATCGACCCCGGTGGCAAGCCGGTCGGCGAGCGCCGGGGCGTTATTGGTCTCACCGGGCAGGAACCTCGTGTTCTCCAGCACCCGGATCTGGCCTTCCTCCTCATCTTCGAAGACCACGGCCTTCGAAGACAGCTCGGCCATTCGGGCCGCCACCGGGCGCAGGGAGTAGGCAGGATCTACTCCTTGTGGTCGACCGAGATGCGAGCACACCGTGACTCTGGCGCCGGAATCGACCAGACGCTCCAGGGTGGGCAGGGCGGCTTCGATCCGGAAGTCGTCCGCAACCGCTCCCCCATCCAGAGGCACATTGAGGTCGGAGCGCACCAACACCGCAAGCCCAGCAACATCCACGTCGTCCAGAGTCAGATAGGGTGACATCGGGTCAAGCCTCGGTGACGGCCAGCTCTTCGAGAACCCTTCCCAGCTTCAGGGGATCGTGGGTCGGCCATTCTGCCCACTCGTTGGCCACATCGGCGGCCACCACCCTCCACCCGTGACCGGCCGCCTCCTCGCTATCGAGCCTGACCTGCTCGTGACCTTCGGGCACGTCGAGGATCCCGTTGTGAACGACGACGATCCCGGGCCCGGTGACCCCGGTGTGGGTCGCCATCGCCTCAAGGTGGGCGACCCCGTCGAGGCCGAGCGTCTCCCCGTCCTGGGTGATCAGATTGAGGACGAAGACCCGTTGGGCATCGGCGCCCATGACCGCCGGAGCCAGCATGCTCACCTCGAGAGCCGAGATGATCGAGGTGTAGAGGCTCCCGGGGCCGATGACAATCTGGTCGGCCACGGCAACGGAGGCCAGAGCGCGTCGGGTGGCAACCACGTCACGGGGCTCGAGATGAAGCTCGGTCAGGTCACCCACGGTCTTCGAGATCGTTCCCTGCCCGACCACCTCCTTCCCGTCGATGGTCGCCACCAGCACGACGGGGTGATCAGCCACCGGGATCACCGACCCCAACGTCCCCAGCATCCGCTCCGCGGTGGCCACCGCGGATTCGAAGTCCCCGAAGAGATCGGTGAGAGCAGCCAGGATCAGGTTGCCGAGAGAGTGCTCGGCCACGTCTCCGCCCCGGAAACGGTGGGCGAACAGCTCAGACCAAAGCGAGGGCTCGGGGGTCAATGCCAGGAGGCATCGTCGCACGTCCCCGGGAGGCGGCATCCCTAGACCGGACAGTCGTCCCGACGAGCCGCCGTCATCCGCCACCGAGACCAGCGCCGAGATCTCACCGGCGTAATACTGGATCGCCTCCAGCGCGGCGGCTTGTCCGTGGCCCCCACCAATGGCGACCACGATCGGACCGTCCGGATCGAGGAGCAGTGGTTCGAGGGCGACCGCGGTTTCGGGTCTCACCGGTTGATGTCGCGGTGACGCACCGCCGCTTTCACGTCGAGCTGCCCCAATCGCCGGCCCAACTCCTCGGCGATGGCAACCGAGCGATGGTGGCCCCCCGTACAGCCGATACCAACCGATAGATAGGACTTCCCCTCGGCCTCGAAGCGTGGGATGAGAAACTTCAAGAGGTCGTCGATCCGGTCGACGAACCCCTTGGCGTTCTCGTCCTGCATCACATATTCGGCCACTGCCTGATCGGTCCCCCGCAGGTCGCGCAGTTCGGGCACCCAGTAAGGATTGGGCAGGAATCGGACGTCGAGGAGGAGATCGGCGTCGCGGGGGGTTCCATGCTTGTAGCCGAACGACCTGATCGAAACTCGCATCGGCCTGGTCATCTCTTCCCCGCTGAACTGGGCGTTGAGACGCTCTCTCAGCTCGTGCACGTTCAGGCTCGAGGTGTCGACTATGACGTCGGCCGCCTCACGGAGGTCGGCCAGCAATTCCCTTTCGGCTCCGATTGCGTCCGAGATGGTGGCCAGACCCAGAGGATGGGGTCGCTTGTTCTCCTCATACCGACTGACGATGGCGTCGTCGTCAGCGTCGAGGAAGACGACCCTGGTCATCACCCCTTCCCGGGCCAGTTCGTCCATCGCTGCGCGCAGCTCGTCCATGTCGAGACCGCCCCGGGAGTCGATGACCACTGCCAGCTGCTTGTGGATTTGAGGCATGTCGTGGGATTGGGCGGCCAGCGCCAACAGACGCGGCGGAAGGTTGTCGATCACGGTGTAGCCCATGTCTTCGAGGATGTCGGCCGCAGACGATCGTCCCGCCCCCGACATACCGGTGAGCACCAGGACGTGTGGGAGCTCGGTTGGTGCCAGGTCCATCGCGACCTCGATCAGTTGTGCAGGGCAGCGTACAGATCGACCGCCACGTTCCTCGGGACCACTTCTGCCAAATCGTCCGCTCCCGCTTCACGAATCTTCTTCAAGGATCCGAAGCGACGGATCAGGTCTCGTTTGCGTTTCGGGCCGAGCCCGGGCACGTCGTCCAGCACCGAGTCGACCATCGACTTCGATCGGAGTTGGCGGTGATAGGTGATCGCAAAACGGTGCGCCTCGTCTCTCACCTGTTGAAGCAGGTACAACGCCTCGGCATCGCGGGGGATGCGGACAGGATCGGGCAGCGCGGGGAGATAGACCTCCTCCATCCGTTTCGCCAGCCCGATCGCGGGGATGTCGAGGTCGAGCTCGTCGAGGACCTTCACCGCCCTTCCCAGCTGCCCAGGGCCACCGTCGACGACCACCAAAGATGGCGGGTAGGAGAACTTCCCCTGCCCCGGGACCGGTCGGTCGCGTTCGGCGAGATAGGCCTTGAATCGACGGCGGAGGGTCTCCTCCATGGAGGCGAAGTCGTCCTGTCCCTGGATGGTCCGGATCTTGAAACGCCGATACTCCGACGGTTTCGGGATTCCGTCCTCGAGAACCACCATGGAGGAAACGGTGTTCGTGCCCTGCAGGGTGGAGACGTCGTAGGCCTCGATGCGGAGAGGCGCAACCGGCAGATCGAGGACTTCCTGTAGCGACCGCAGGGCCCGGGCCCGGGCATTGTGGTCACGATGCCGTCTCAGCCGATGACGCCCGAAGGCCTCGGCAGCGTTGGTTGACGCTGTTTCCATCAGACGACGCTTCGCGCCGCGCCGGGGAACCCGCAGATCCACCCGGGACCCCCGGGACGCACTCAGCCATTCGCTGAGGAGGTCGACTTCGGTGGGCTGGATCGACACCAGGACCTCCCGTGGAGGCGCCTCGTCGCCATAGAGCTGCCGAATCACCCGGCCCATCAACTCGGCGTCGGTCAGCTCCTCGACCCGGTCGACCACCACTCCTCTCCGGCCCACCACCCGGCCCCGCCGAACATGCAGCATTTGGAACGCCGACTCCAGGTCGTCGCCGTGGAAGGCGACGAGGTCGAAGTCCTCGGGCCGCTCGGTTACCACCTCCTGCCGGAGCAAGGCCCTCCGCACGTCCTCGATGCGGTCGCGGTTACGGGCTGCCAGCTCGAACTCCTGACGCTCCGAGGCCTGCCACATCCGGTCTTCGAGATCCGCTACCACCCCCTCGGTGTCACCCCGAAGGAAACCCGCCAGCCCATCCACCATCCCGGAGTACTCCTCGGGCGTCACCTCTCCGATACACGGGCCGGAGCATTTCTCGATGTGGAACAAGAGACATGGGCGTCCTTGCGCCTTCTGCCGCCCGAACAGGGAGTCGGAGCAGGTGCGAACCGGGAAGGTACGCAGCAATTGGTCGAGCGTCTTGCGGACGGAGTAGGTGTGGGCGTAGGGGCCGAAGTACTCGTAGCCCTTCCGCTTGGCGCCCCTGAGCACCCGGGCCCGGGGCCATTCGTCGCTTCGGGTGATGGCCAAATAGGGATAGGACTTGTCGTCGACGAGGCGAATGTTGAATCGGGGCCGATTCCGCTTGATCAGCGAGTACTCCAGCATGATCGCCGCCACCTCGGACTCGGTGATGATCCATTCCACTGCCCGGGCGTGGTCCACCATGTTCTGGGTGCGAGGGTGGAGCCCCACTCCGAAATAGGAGGAGACCCGGCTTCGCAATGACTTCGCCTTGCCTACGTAGATCACCTTCCCGTGCTGGTCACGAAACAGGTAGGCCCCCGGCTGGTCCGGGATGTCGGCAGGCTTCGGTCGCTCGAACACGCTCTCAGAGTAGAGGGCCCCATGGGTACTCGGTCATGGGCCTTGGAAGACGTTATGACCACCGATTCGGCGCCACCTGACCGCAGGATTCTTGGTTCCGACTTCGTCGGTGACCGTGGTCCATTCCCAGGTGGCGCGACCATCCGGCCCGCTGTACGACCAAGTCATCTCGAACACACCAGGGGCGCTGGAGACCTGCTTGATACGCAGTGAAGACGGCCACGACGATTGATCCTTGGTTTCAATGAAGCGATCCGCTGCAGCGTTGAACTCGCGGACGGCCCGGGTGAATAACCGCTTCTCTGATTCCGAAAGTCGCCGAAAGTCGGAGCGCGCAGCCAAAGACAGGATGTATCGCAAGAATCTCCCCACGAGCAATACCCCCGTCAATCCTCCAGGGCGGCGAGCAGCTCGTCAAGGGAGTCGGTCTCAACCACCCTCCCTGCCTCAAAGTCGGCGTCGGCTTCATGTTCCATGCGTTGCCAGCGCTCGGACCAGAACCATGCCTGGTCGACCGGCACGACAACCGATGGGCGAAGCTCGATCACGCCGTCATCTCGTTCGACGACTTCAAGGTGGACTTGACCTCGATCGAGTCCCAGACGACGTCGCAAGTCGGCGGGAAGTGTCACCACACCGCGTTCTCGTACCTGGATCACACCGCTGAATCGCTCCGACACAGACAACAGCATATCTGCAATGCGGAAATGCGTCTAGGAAGCTATCAACCGCCACCGGATTGCCATGAGACGCGGGATGCCGGTCTGATCATCCAACTCATGGTGGGAGGTCTCCACCATCCTCTCCAGGCTCCAGCCGACGCCCGCCGCCGCATTGAGCAGGGAGCTGATTGGACGGTGATGGAATCTGATCATGACTTCATCGGCGGGCTCGTCGAAGAAACCCTCTGACAGGTAATCCCCGGGACGCCATAGGACTTCGCCGTCGGCGTCGGTGATCGGAGTCGACCTCGGAGCGGTCCAAACCGAATGATTCATGACCAGAGCCAGGGGCTGCCCCGGCTTGACCACTCGGGCGACTGCGGCAAAGAACGCCAGGTGATCCGGCACGTGCTCCAGGACCCCGACGCAGTAGGCCCCGTCGTAGACGTCGGGTCTGAAATAAGAGAGGTCGGGCAACTCCGCGATCACCGTCGGCCCGATGGCCCTCGATCGGGACGCCAGTACCTGATTCAACTCGACCCCGTGAACCCGACTGCCTCGCTCTAGGACAGCGCGCATCACCCGCCCCTCGCCACTCCCCAGGTCGAGATAGAGGGCCCCTGGGTCGGGCTCGAGGATGTCGAGCAGCATCGGGGTGACAACCGATTCGTACGCGGGGTCGTCGGCTACCTCATTGAGCCACCACTCCCCCATCTCGGACCAGGTCATCACGCGAGGCTATCGAGCCTTAGTACCCGAGGACTTCCTTGAACCAGGGCAGGGTCCGCTCCAGACCGTCGCGAAGCGGGATCTGTGCCTTCCAACCTAGGATCTCCTCTGCCCTGGTGGTGTCGGGACATCTCACCGTCGGGTCGTCGGTCGGCAGCGGATGGAACTCGATCCCCGGGTGGTTGCCGACGACGTCTTGCACCAGTTCGGCCAGTTCCACCATGGTCACCTCTTCGGGGTTCCCGATATTGACCGGACCCGTTTCGTCCGAAAGAAGCAAACGAAGGATTCCCTCGACCTCGTCGTCGACGTAACACAATGACCGGGTCTGGGAACCATCGCCAAAAACGGGAAGGGGGCGGTTCTCCAGAGCAGCCTTGAAGAAGGCGGGCACTGCCCGCCCGTCGTCCGGTCGCATCCGAGGGCCAAACGAGTTGAAGATCCTCACGATGCGGGTCTGCAGACCATGCTCCCGGTTGTAGGCGAGCGTGAGCGCTTCGGCGAACCGCTTCGCCTCGTCGTAAACCCCGCGGGGGCCGATCGGGTTGACGTTTCCCCAATAACTCTCGGGTTGAGGGTTCACCTGAGGATCGCCGTAGACCTCCGAAGTCGAGGCGAGGAAGAAGACCGCCCCCTTGTCCAGCGCCAGCCCGAGACCCTTGTGGGTCCCGAAGGCGCCCACCTTCAGGGTGTGGATCGGCCATTTCAGATAATCGACCGGTGAGGCGGGGGAGGCGAAGTTGAGGACGTAGTCGACGTCACCGGAGACATGCATGAAGTCGGTCACGTCGTAGTCGATGAGGTGGAAGCGCCTGTCCCCCATGAGATGGGAGACGTTTGCCGCGCTCCCTGTGATCAGGTTGTCGAGACAGGTGACTTTGGTTCCCGAGTACATCAACCGGGTGCAGATGTGTGAGCCGAGAAACCCGGCGCCACCCATGACCACGGCGTGCTTGCCCTCGAGTTCCGGAAAGCCGCCAAATCCCGACCGGCGTATGTCTGACAAGTCGGAGGCCTCCAAGATCCTGTCAGGGTACATCGGCAGGTCTGCGGAGACGTTGAGCCGAGAATCTCACGCCGGCTATGACAAACTGACCCCGGAGTGTCCGCTCGTGCTGCATTCATCCGATGGGCCGTGATCGGCGCCGTCGCAGCGGCGATCCTGCTCTGGGCCCAATCCGAGGCGGTGGGAGGGGTCGAGGGACTGCTCCAGGTCGGTGAGGCCAGTGACGTCCGGCCTCTGATCGAGTCACAGCTCGGGGAGGTTCCTCTCGCCTCTGGCCCCGGACATGACGGTCAAATCTACTACGCCATTGGGCTCGATTTGACCGGTGACGAGGTTGGGCCGCTTCTCGACCACGCCGCCTACCGCTATCGCCGCATCCTCTATCCACTCTTCTCTTCGGGATTCGGGGTCTTGGAGGGAACCGCGCTTCTGGTCGGGATGATTGTGGTCACCATCGCCTCGACTGCGGTGGCCTCAGGGGCTACCGCAGTCCTCGGCACCCGATTGGGGATCAGCGAATGGGCCGCGCTCGCGGTGCTCCTCAACCCAGGGGTGTGGCTTTCGGTGCGGCTGCTCACCTCCGACACCCTGGCGCTCGCCTTGATGATGGTGGGGCTGATGACCATGGGGGCGAGACTCGCCTGGCCAGCCGTCAGCTTCGCCCTCTCCACCCTGGCCAAAGACGTCTACCTGGTCACGCCGATCGGCCTCGCGATCGGACGTGACAGGAAGCGTTGGGTGCTGGCGGGTATCTCATTGCTGGTTCTTCTCGCCTGGATGACCTGGCTCACACTCACCTTCGGCGACGGCTTCACCGGGCGGGGCAATCTCGCCCTTCCGTTGTTGGGGATCGTCGACGGTGCCGCCAATTGGCCAGACCTCGACGTCGAAGAGCTGACCTATCTCGGGTTCGGGCTGGTAACGGTGCTGGCCGGGCTGGTGGTCGGCATCACGAGGTCGACCTGGTTGCGCTGGCCGATCCTGGGATGGTCCGCCCTGGCCCTGATCTCGTCCAACTGGGTGTGGGACTTCGGTAACAACGCGGCACGAGCCTTCGCTCCACTGGCGGTCCTCGTCGTCCTCGCCTTCGGCGCTGAGAAACTCCCCGAAGACGAGGCGGGTCAGGCGACTGCGGCCACCGGGGAGCCCTCGGGCTCCGCCACCTCCTGAGCCGGTGCCACCCAGGGGCCGAACGCCCAGAGCACCGGCATCAAACCCGCCGCCCGCCAGGCGTTGACCGGTTCCAGAACCACGGTTTGTGAGAAGCAGAGAACGTAGAGACCAACCACCACCCACGTCCAATTCCGGTAACGAGCCCCTTTTGCCAACGTGGCCAGTGCGAGTAGGGCCAGCACCCATCCGGCGACCGAAGGGCTTTCCACATAACCCGCCATCGGGAAACCGAATAGACGCGCACCCTGTGGGAGCAGCGTCTCGATCCCGAAGCGGACGACGGAATACCCCACCACAAGCAGTGCCGCCCCTACCCCAGAGGCGAAGGTCTTCCATCGCCCGAGGAGGGCGAGGAGATAGTCGGGTCGGGTCACACCGAGGGCGGCCCCCGCCCACGGGTGGTTTGAGGCCAGCGCCAGACCGAGGAACAGAATGGCGAGGGGCTCGGCGGTGTCTCCCGCAAATCCGATGTAGAGGGCGGGGTTGAGCACCAAGAACCAGACAGAGGGGCCCAAACGCTCCCGGAGAGAGATGGCGAGAACCAAGGTCCCAACCACCGCCAGCGCGCCGACTGCCGCCATGGCGTAGGGGATCAGACCCCTCTGACCCCCGCTTGCGGCCCACACCAGCCACGAGTACCCGGCTCGCTGATAGCGATAGGCCGGGTCCCTGAGGTCGTCACCAATCTCGAGGCCGAGGGGATCTGACGCGATCACGGCGAAGGCCTGGCCGTCTCCCAACGTCCAGGCCGAGAACCAGGGGCCCACGTCCGAGACCGGCAAGTCCCATTTCTCCTCGGCCAGTTCCAGATTTCTCTCGGCCCAGGGAGGGACGTACTCGGCTCGGACGTAGAAGGCCGTCAGCAGGACGATTACGGAGACGACCAGCACCTCGGGACGATGTTCACGCCGCATTGACACCGTTTTGATCGGCATCGACGGAATCGACGTTGAGGTGTTAGGCCCTCAACCCCCGACCAACTCGCGGAGGAACTTGCCGGTGTAGCTCTCCCCCACTTGGGCTACCTCTTCGGGGGTCCCGGTGGCCACCACCCTCCCTCCGCCGCTGCCCCCTTCGGGCCCGAGGTCGATCACATAGTCCACCGACTTGACCACCTCGAGGTTGTGCTCGATCACCACCACCGTGTTCCCCGAGTCGACGAGACGCTGCAGGACCTGGAGCAGCTTGCGGATGTCCTCGAAATGAAGACCGGTGGTCGGCTCGTCGAGGATGTAGAAGGTGCGCCCGGTGGAGCGTCTGCCCAATTCCGAGGCCAGCTTGATCCGCTGCGCCTCGCCCCCGGACAGGGTGGTCGCCGGCTGGCCAAGCCTCACATAGCCAAGGCCGACATCGAAGAGGGTCTGCAGGATGCGCACGATCTTGGGCTGGTTCTCGAAGAAGCCGAGTGCCTCCTCGACCGACATCTCCAGGACCTCGGAGATGTTGTGGCCCTTCCACAGGATCTCCAGTGTCTCCCGGTTGTAGCGCTTCCCGCCGCAGACCTCGCACGGCACGTAGACGTCGGGCAGGAAGTGCATCTCGATCTTGATGGTCCCGTCGCCCGAACACGACTGGCAACGACCCCCTTTGACGTTGAACGAGAACCTCCCTTGTTTGTAGCCACGGGCCCGCGCCTCGGCGGTCTGGGCGTAGAGGGCGCGGATGTGGTCGAACAACTTGGTGTAGGTGGCCGGGTTGGAGCGAGGGGTCCGGCCGATGGGCGACTGGTCGATGTCGATCACCTTGTCGATGAACTCGATGCCCTCCACCTTCTTGTGTCGGCCGGGGACCACCCGGGCCCGATTAACCCGATTGGCCAGCGTCTTCCACAGGATCTCCTCGATCAGGGACGACTTCCCCGATCCGGAGACACCGGTCACTGCGGTGAACACCCCGAGCGGGAACTCGACGTCGATCCCCTGGAGGTTGTTCTCGGTCGCCCCTAGCACCCGGATCGTCTCACCGTTTCCGGAACGTCGTAGGAACGGGACCGGGATCTGACGTCGCCCGGCCAGATAGTCCCCCGTTATGGAGTCGGGCTGTCTCGTTATGTCTTCGATGGTGCCCTGGGCCACGATGTCGCCGCCGTGCTCCCCGGCGCCGGGCCCGATGTCGACGATGTGATCGGCCACCCTGATGGTGTCCTCGTCGTGCTCGACGACGATCAGGGTGTTGCCGAGATCACGGAGCCGGATCAGGGTCTCGATAAGACGCTGGTTGTCACGCTGGTGAAGGCCGATCGATGGCTCGTCGAGGATGTAAAGGACCCCAACCAGGCCGGACCCGATCTGGGTTGCCAGCCTGATCCGCTGCGCCTCGCCTCCGGCCAAGGTCGCCGCCGAACGGGACAAGGACAGGTAGTCGAGCCCGACGTCGAGCAGGAACCTGATTCGGGCTCTCACCTCTTTGAGCACCCGCTCGGCGATCTTGGCCTCGCGCTCGGTGAGCTCGAGTCGATCGAAGAACTCCTCGGCATCGCCGAGACTGAGATCGGAGACGGCGGCGATATTGCGGCCGGCGATGGTCACCGCGAGCGCCACCGGGTTGAGGCGCCCTCCGTCACAGGCGTCGCAGGGAACCTGGGCCATGTACTCCTGGTAGTACTCCCGGGCGGAATCAGATTCGGCCGACTCGTGACGCCGGGTGAGGAAGGGGACCGCACCCTCGAAGGTGGTCGTCCACTGTCGTTGTCGCCCGAAGCGGTTGGTGTAGTGGACGGTGATCCTCTCCTCGCCGGTGCCGTAGAGGATCTTTTCCTTCACCTCGTCGGAGAGATCCTTCCACGGGGTGTCCATCGAGAAGCCGAACACCTCGCCCAGCCCGCTCAACAACCGGTAGTAGTAACGCATCCGGTTGGAGGCCCACATAGATACCGCGCCTTCGTTCATCGACAGGTCAGGGTCGGCGATCACCAACTCGGGGTCCACCTGGTACCTGGTGCCGATACCCGAGCATTCGGGACAGGCCCCGTAGGGGCTGTTGAAGGAGAAGTTCCGGGGCTGAAGGTCCTCGAAGCTGAGACCACATTTCGAGCAGGCCAAGTGCTGGGAGAAGGTGAGGGTGGCGCCGCCTTCGATCTCGATGTCGGCCACCCCCTCGGTCAGGGTCAGCGCCGTCTCCAGCGACTGGGTGAGACGTTGGGTCATCCCCTCCTTGCGGACGAGACGATCGACCACCACCTCGATGGTGTGCTGGTAGTACCGATCGAGCTTGATCTCCTCGGTGAGCTCCCAGACCTCGCCGTCGATTCGGGCCCGGGCAAAGCCCTGCTTGGCCAGGTCGGAGAGGAGGCCCTCGTACTCGCCCTTGCGCCCCCGCACTACCGGGGCCAGCACCAAGAAGCGGGTCCCCTCCTCCAGTTCGAGGATGCGGTCCACGATCTGCTGGGGGGTCTGGCGCTCCACAGGGGTCCCGTCGTTGGGGCAGTGGGCGATCCCGATCCGGGCGTAGAGAAGGCGGAGATAGTCATGGACCTCGGTGACGGTGCCTACCGTGGAACGTGGGTTCCGGGATGCCGTCTTCTGATCGATGGAAATCGCCGGCGACAGGCCCTCGATGAAGTCGACATCGGGTTTGTCCATCTGCCCCAGGAACTGACGGGCATAGGCCGACAACGACTCCACGTAACGTCGCTGGCCCTCGGCGTAGATGGTGTCGAACGCCAGCGAGGACTTCCCCGACCCGGAGAGCCCTGTGAAGACGATGAGTTGGTTGCGGGGCAGTTCGACCGTGAGGTTCTTCAGATTGTGCTCACGGGCGCCCCTGATGAGGATCGAGTCTGTGGACAACGCTCCGCCTGGTCGCCTGAGTTACGACAGTGTAATCCAGATCAGGGACGAACACTTGTTCGTTCCGTCGCCCTCCCCGCCAGGAAGACCAACAGCACGAATGCGGTGAGCACCGGGGCTACGGCCCGGGTGATGTCGAAGTAACCGCTCCACACTTGTCGCGTGAAGAGGATCGCTAGAGGCACGAACCCGAGGAAAGCCCAGCCCAATAGTTCTCCCGAGACCAACACTCGCCGGGTGAACAGGAGCAACAGCATGATCACAGCGATGCCGGCCGCCATGTCGAGCGGGTCACTCGCCCAAAGCTGGATAGCCCCGATGGCACCAACGAACGGCAAGCCTATCTCTTGGACCTGCGAGACCCCTGTGTCGAACTCGATCCGTAGCCGCACGTAGGTGGCCCACAACGCCACGGCGGCCAGTGGAATCCCTGCCACGAGAAGTGCGCTGTGTCGCTCTTCGCCCTTCCGCCACAGCCAGAATGCCGACCCGGCAGCGGCGATCAACATCGCTTCCCGGGACAGGGCCGCGATTGTGAGCAACGCGATTGCCCATGCGAATCGGTGTTTGAGAATCAACACCACCGCCCCAAAGGCAGCAGCCGCTGCCACTACTCCAGCACCGTCGATGTTCATCTCGTTTATGAACCCAATGTTGAGAACGAACAACAGTCCCCACCATGGGGACCCGCCCATCTCAATCGCCAGGTGCGCTACCGCCCAGGAGCCGACCCCCATTGCGATCAAGTTCACCATTAGTAGGGACCAAACGATGATGTCGGCGGAGAAGAGACCGACACCCCCGGCAAGCATCGGATAGAACATCCTCTGGCTCCGATACAGCGGGCGATCTATGACCACGATGTTCTCCTCGGGGTCAAGAACAAGTGGGTCGTTGGCCTGGACGAAGAAGTATTTGCCATCGTGACCCTGCCTATCACGCTTGGTCACCTCTCGCCCCAACCTGGTCTCGGCATAGTCACTGATGGCAGTCGCATCCACGCCGAAAGCAACGAATATTGTCGGATCCCGATCGAAGGCGGTCAAGACGCGTAACGCGATGAGCGACGCGAAGAGCACGGCTATCAGTCCGACCATCAATGGTCTCGAGATCCTCGTCTCAGACACGCGACTAACTGCTCTCCATCGAAGGTTCCGATCGCAGTTGGTCGACCCTCGCTGTCGGTCGATTGGTGAGGAATACCATCAGAACGTAAGCAGTGATCATTGGTGCCACTGCCCTGGTGCTGTCGAAATAGTGGGTCCAGACCAGATCGCTCAACACGAGTGTCAGTGGCACGAAACCGAGGAAGGCCCAGCCGACCAGGGCGTTGGACTTCAGTGTTCGGTAGAGGTAGACACCCAATAGGAACAGCACTGCCAAACCGGCGGCCATATCCAGTGGCCGTTCGAGCCAGATGGGAATTGCCTTGGCCAGGCCCACGAATGGGAGCTCGAAGGCAAATCCCGCTTCGCTTGCCCCTGATCCTCTACCAAGTCGAACTCGAAGAAATACGGCCCAGAGGCCCACGGCAGCAATCGGTATCACGGCGGTGAGAAGGGCCAGCCTTCGACGCTGCATCTGCCAGAGCCACAAGCCCACCCCCACAGCAGAGACCAACATCACTTCGCGCGAGAGACCAGCCCAAGTCAAGAGCGCGACAGCCCAGCCTCCTCTGTCGGTGAGGATTGCAGCCACGGCCCCAAAGGCGAGAGCTGCCGCGATGACCCCAGCCCCATCGATATTGACCTCGTTGACCAACCCGACATTGAGAGCGAATGCGAGACCCCACCATGGTGACCCACCCATCCGACGTGCCACCACGGAGGTGGCAAACGTGCCGGCGCCCATGGCGAGAACATTCACCACGACCAGGCCCCAGACGATCGCGACCGAACTGAAGAGCCCGAAGCCACCCGCAAGCATGGGATAGAGCATTCGCTGGGCGCGATACAGGGGACGGTCGATGACAGCGATGTTCTGATCAGGCTCGATGAAGAAAGGATCGTGAGCCTGGACGAAGAAGTACTTGCCGTCGTGACCCATGGCCGGCCGCTTTGCGACCTCCCGCCCGAGCCTGGACTCGGCATACTCGTTGATGAGGGTTGAATCCTCCCCAAACCCGACAAAATTGGTGGGATCGCCACCGATCATCCCAAACACCCTCGCCACAAGCAGAAGTGCTACCGCAGAGCCTGCAAAGCCAACCACGAGCGGGCGCGACCAGGACCTAGTCTCGGACACGATTCAGGCCCCGACCGGAGGGAGTTCAGAAAGAGAGGGCTCGACGGTCAAAGGCTTCTGCTCGATCACAAAAACCATGAGGACGAACGCCGTGATCATGGGAGCAACAGCCCGTGTGCTGTCGAAGTAGTAGCGCCAAACCAACTCGCTCAAGACCATGGTCAACGGGACGAACCCGACGAAGGCCCAGCCAACGAGTGCGTTAGATTTCAGAGTGCGGGAGAGATACGCACCCAACAAGAGCAGGACCGCAAGCCCGGCGACCATGTCCAACGGCGAATCGAGCCAGGCAGGGATGGCCTTGACCAGCCCAACGAAGGGGGGGTCGAAGGCCAAGCCCGCTTCCGTGGCCCCAGACGCCCAACCGAGTCGAAGCCGCAGATACATGGCCCAAAGACCCACCGACGCGACCGGAACGATGACGCTGAGTACCGACAGACGTCGACGCCCGGCGCGCCACAGCCACCATCCGACACCAAGAGCGACCACCAACATCACCTCGCGCGAAAGAACAGAGAGGCCCAGCAGGGCCACTGCCACTGCCTCCTTTCGGCTTAGGACGGCAGCCACCGCGCCGAAAGCGAGAGCCGCCGCAAGGACTCCGGCACCGTCGATGTTGACCTCACTGATCAGGCCGATATTGAGTGCAAAGGCCAGGCCCCACCAGGCAGAACCACCCATTTGTCGTGCAACAACGGCTGTGGCATAAGTGCCTGCAGCGAGTGCGAGTACGTTGACCACGTGGAGCCCCCACATCACGCCGGTGGAGCCAAAAACGCCAAAGCCTCCCGCGAGCAGCGGATAGAGCATGCGCTGACTTCGATAAAGGGGGCGATCCAACACCGATGCGTTCTCGGCGGGCTCGAGGAGCAACGGATCGTGAGCCTGGACGAAGAAGTACTTGCCATCGTGGCCCTGCCCGATCCGGAGGTAGACCTTTCCCAGCCGCTCCTCCGCGAATTCCTTTGTCGGGATGTTCGTATCACCGAAGGCGACGAATACGGACGGGTCCCACCTCGCACCGTCCAGGATCTTCACACCGAACCCTATGGCGACCACCAACCCCACCAACGCCACGATCAGCGGTCTAGTGGGTGTCTTCCCCTCTCTGGTCACGGCCTCTTGCCGATTGCGATGAGACTGAGTCCCGGAAGGAATGTGAGACGCTCGCTCAGCCGGGCCAATGGCAGGAGGAAACCAAAGAGACGGGCCTGCCAGGGGGCGATCTCCGTCCGGCCAAACACTTTGTTGGTATACCAACCGAGCACACCTAGCCGGTTGAACTCATAGAGGTCCTCGACAACGAATCCTGATTCCTCGAGAAGACCCCGCAATCTGGCTTCAGTGAAGCGCATGCGATGGCCTAGGGCGGTATCAGCCTCGGAGAAGAGCCACTCATGGGCCGGAACAAGCACCAACACCTTGCCGCCTGACCGAGTCGTTTTGAAAAACTCGGCAACAGCAGTGTCGGGATGGTCGAGGTGTTCGAGGACGTTGACGCAAAGCACGCTGTCGAACTCCCCGGACAAACCCTCGTAGAAGCCGGGGTCCTGAAGGTCGCCTTGAACGGCTTCCAGATTCTCCAGATGACCGAACCGCTTCCTGACCTCTCTTACATGACGCTCGTCGATGTCAGCAACCACCAGACTCTCCCGGTCCAGGAGTTGGGCAGTCAGATTCCCCATACCCGCCCCGGCCTCGAAGACATGTGCACCGAGATGCGGCCTGAATTGCTCCATTGTCCACCTGGCGACTCCCGGGGCGGCGGAGAGGCTCTCCAGGGTGCTGTGACCGGCATCAATCGATGACTTGGTGTCCAGGAAACGGAATCTGAAGATCAGCCACAACGCCTGAACTCCGTCCCGCCAGCCGATCGACTTGCCTTCGGCGTAGGTGCGGCCGTGATAGCTGATCGGCACCTCATAGATCCGGGCTCCGTAACGGGCGAGCCTCGCGGTGATCTCGGGCTCGATCCCGAATCGGTCACTGGTCAGCCGGAGGTCGTGAAGGACATCGGCTCGGACCGCCTTGTAACAGGTCTCCATATCGGTCAGGTTGATGTCGTTGGCCATATTGGACAGCGCAGTTAGCAGCCTGTTCCCCACCGCGTGCCAGTAGAAGAGGACGCGTCGCTCGGCGCTGGCCGCGAAACGTGATCCGTACACCGCGTCGGCCTTTCCCTCCAAGATGGGTCCGATCATCTTGGGGTACTCGTCGGGGTCGTACTCGAGGTCGCCGTCCTGGACAATCCCGACGTCCCCCGTCATGTTGGTTATGGCGGTGCGAATCGCCTTCCCCTTGCCCATGTTGACCGGCTGGGCGATCACCTTGATCCGGGGATCGGCGGCGGCCAACTCATGGAGGATCGCCAACGAGTTGTCCTTTGAGCAATCGTCGACGCAGATCACCTCGATTTCGAGGTCGATCGGGGAGTCGAGGACACGCCCAACGATGGTCCGCAAGGTCCGGGCCTCGTTGTAGATGGGCATGAGGACAGAGAGTTTGTTCATCGATGGTCCAGAAACGGATCGGCTGGATTCTTGTCTGTCTTGAGGGCCGCTACCACCCGAACCTGCCGACTAGCTCCGGAATCCAGCAGACATCCCGACACGGTCCCAACAGTCTGACGCAGCATTGGGCGGCCGACTCGCCCCTAATCGTCGACCGACACCGCAAGGTCGATCTCGGTCAGATCCCATTCCTTGCTCGGGAGGAATGCCCGTAGCGGCAAATCGGCGACCTCGTCCGATGAGAGACAAGCGACTATGCGACGAGACACGTTGACCAGACTCCCGAGATCTTCGAAGTCACATCCGGGCCCGTATCCCGCAAAGAACGGCCCGAAACGCTCCCGTATTTGAGCATCGGTCCACTCACTACTGTCGAGTTGGAGCTGGCCGCCGATGTCGGAGCCATGATCGCCGAACATGACAACGATCGCGTTATTCGCTACCGCTGCTTCCGCCACCGACGCCAAGACCCGATTCACGCATCGCACCTGGTCCAGGTAGCCCTCCGACCGTATGTCCATCTGGTCTTCGCTCAGCCCGGGAACATTTGATATGAAACCGGACAACTCTGTCGTCGGGATCATCTCGCACGACGACGTCAAGAAGAATGGGGGGTGCGGGGCCAGCACGTGGACGTAGACGTAGTCGGAGACGTCGTTTGCGAGATATCGGTCGAGGTCGTTCTCCAGCCATTCGAGGCTGTGACGAGCCCCTCGCCCAAATGACTGCCCTACCTCGAACCCGGGCAGCCCTCGCAGCAACGAGCGCAAGGACATGTCGTAGATGGTCTCGTCTGGCCAAGGCACAGCGACACAGTCGTCCACCAGTGACCTGCAACGCGTGCCGAGCCATCCCGACTCGACATAGGTCTGCGAGTAGCCGCTGTCGGTGAGAATCCTTGCCAAGGTGTTGTTGCCACCCAAGATCTCGTAGAGCACCTCGAAGTCGGAGCGGGTGAGATGCTGTTCTTCGACCACATAGTCGAGGTTCAGGGTGTTTACGACCGAAAGGGTCGTTACTGGAAAGTTGGACTTGATGTTGGTTGCGACGGTGAATCCCATCCCCTCGAGATGGTCGGTGAATCCAGAGTTGTCGAAATGATGGAATTCACGAAGCACTTCGTCGCTCGCATATCCGTCCAAAACGACCACCACCACATCGGGACCAGCCTCAATGGACGGTATTTGCATCGCTGCGTTGGCCTCGACGGACGCTTCGCCAGGATCACTTCTCTGTATGTAACTGAGGAGCGGGACTGCCAGGAGAAAGAAAGCTGCCCACGCGACGAGAACCCGGAAGATCCCCATTGCTCTCAATCTGTAGGCAATACCCGAGACCAGGAGCGCAATGCCAAACGCTGCCCATCGGCCGCCGGCTGCCGATGTGACCAGCGCGCCCGCGCTGAGGAAAAAGAAGAGGAAGATCGCCATCGAATAGGTGATCCCCAGCGGGTCGGCTCCAAACCTGACGAGGATGGTTCGGAAGGCAAGGCCAAGAGCTGTCAACACGATGATCACCAGCGCAGAAGTCAGAAACGCTGGTGATTCCGGGTTGCCCACCCAAACCATGAGGGGGGTGAACGCACAGGCAGCGAATATCAGGAACGTCTGCCAGAGGAAGCCCTCAGATTCGGTATCCAGAACCAACCGGCTCAGTCAACCGACTCGGGTGCCTTTCGGAACCACCCCTTGATGGTCTGCCACCGGAACCTGGCGAAGACTGCCAACCCAGCAATGCCACCGGCCAACAGCTGCAGGAGCAGACCCCCGGATGCGGCGTCGAGATATCCGAACGTCACGGGTGCACCTCCCATTCGGCCCCCAAAATGATTACGTCAGTGACAAGCGTATCTGGCATCCACCCGGTGTGGGAAGGTCGGTCCTATCCGTCCGCTCGCGCTAGACAGGCGGGTCCGGGGATCGGCATAAGCCAGCTGGCTGGATCGTTGTAATGCACCCCTTCCGCTGCCCATCATGTCGAAGCATGATCTCAGGAGGTGGAGCCCGCAACCAACCCAAGCCAATTTGGGTGGTGATCCAGCTCTGCGCACTCTCCTTCCACGTCCCACTCACGGTCGTCAGCGGCACGCAACGGACTCTGGCCGACACAACCAGTGCCTTCAAGCTCGGGCTGGCCGTGTCGCTTGCCTCACTTCTGCTCTATGTCCTACTCAAAGTCGTGACAAAAGACGGATGGAAAGCTCTGGCGTGGACTTCGGTGGGCCTGTTGTTCTTCTGGCATTGGCAATGGAGCTCGACATCCTCAATTGCGGCGACGCTGGTCACGATTGCACTGCTCGTGCTTGTTCTCGTGGCTGCCGGCCTCTATTCCCACCACCTGTATCTGCAGGTGGGGCTGTTCGCGGTCAGCATTACGTTGGCCGTCACGATGTTGGTGAGATTTGCGATCAGCGAGTTCACCGCCCCTCCACCGGTCGTGTCGCTCGCCGGGGCCCCGGCATTTGGTCTGATGTCGAGCACCCCAGACATCTTCCTGATCGTCCTCGATGGATATGGACGAGAGGATGTGTTGAGGACCATCTATGCCTTCGACAATTCGGAATTCGCTATTTCGTTGGAGAACAGCGGCTTCAACGTCGCCTCGTCAGGCAATGCGAACTACGGGGGAACCCATCAGTCGATCCCCTCGCTACTCAACATGACTTACGTCGCCGAGGACGGAGACGTGATTTCCAATTCCGATCTCGAAGTTCTGGCCCGGTCGATCTCAGGAGACAACGCTCTGGTTCGTACTCTCAAGGACAACGGATATCGCTACATCCACGGCGACACCGACCATTGGGTGAACACCTGCGGCCGTGAGGTCGATGTGTGCCTCGAGGGCCCGCTTTTGGACATCACGATCGATTCTCTGCTGGCAGCGACGCCGGTGGGCCCTCTGATCTTCCCATCCTCGGGTGATCCCAGCACTTATCTCAATCTGGACAGAATCGAACAGCTCGAGAACTGGAGTCAAACCCAAGGAGCCTCGAGTTCAGCGCCGACTTTCACCTACCTGCATCTGATGCTGCCGCACCCACCGCTCTATCTCGATTCTTCGTGCTCTGTCGACATCCGTCCGAACATGGGTGAGAGAAATCTGAACCTCGGCGATATCTCAACCGATGTCTTGGCCGAACGAAAGGATGGATACATCGAACAGGTGAAATGCGCCAATCTCACGATCGAGCGATTCCTGGCTCAGGTCGATGAGGACGATGTGGTTGTGATCACGGCCGACCACGGGCCCGATTCGTATGGGCTGATGACCGGAAACCCGTCGATGTGGAGCGCAGAACAAATGTGGGAGCGATTCGGCACATTGACTGCGGTCCGACTTCCCGCCTGCCCCATCGAAGACGAAGATCTCCAGTTGGTCAACGTGTTTCGACTGGTTCTGGGTTGCCTTACCGGGGACGGGGTCCTGGTGCTCGAGAAGCGATACTTCGGCGCCACATACGGTGGGCCCGTCTTCGAAATCCCCGACCCGGACTCGGCCGAACTCGACTTGGCCAACAATTGACGAACCGAGGGCTAAGGCGCCAGCCGCTTAATCCTCCGGTTCAGCCGCCTTTTGGAACCAACCCTTGACGGTATGCCACCGAAATCTCGCGTACGCGGCCAGGCCGGCAATCCCGCCAACCAGCAGTTGGAGCAGGAGGCTCCCTGACCCGGCGTCGAGGTATCCGAAAACAAGCATGAACTATTCCTCCTCAGGAGATATCAACGACGGGCGATTCGGTTGCAAATGCAACAATCGGCAATCGATGACGTTGACATGAGTGTCAAAGCTGATGATCAGGCGGCGGAATCAAGGCTTCCGTCAATGCCGGTGCGGCCTCACGAGTGAAGCAGGGTCAGAACCTCGTCCCGATCGACCTCGATGACTGGAGATGGTTTTCCCACGACCGTGATCCCACCGTATTTGAATACCCGCGGCTCGCGATCTTCCAGCGTCTCCTCGGACATGCATGACAGCAGACGCCGGAAGATGTTTGGAGAAACCACCCGGTCTCCAACCGAGCAATCGGCCTCGCCCCGCACCGCGAGAAAGATGTTGAACCGCTCGATTAGATCCTCGTGGCTCCACGATGACGGGTCGCGAGCTAGTTGGTTCCGTTGGTCGGTCCCATGATCAGCCACAAAGATGACCACGGCACTCGGATCGAGATTGTCACTCAGATCGATCATGAAGTCATTCAGGCACATCGTCTGTTCTAAATATGCGTGGCGCCTGTTGTCGACATCGTCCGCCCGGCGAGAGAAGAGGACGCCACTTCGGTCCCTGCTGTAGATCGTCTCGCACGTTGGATCGAGGAAGAAAGGTGGGTGTGGGGCCATGACATGGGCGAACACAAAGTTCGGCTGATCATCAGTTGATAGACGGGGGCCGTTTTCCAGCAGCCAGTTCATAGTGTGTTGAGAGCCGACTGTGAAGGCGTAGCCAGCGGACTCGAGCACGGACGGGCTCGCCACCGTGCGCGCCAAGACAAAGAACATCGCCTCATCGAGCAGCGGGGCGGCGACACAACGGTCGACTGTCGGCCCGCATGAAGAGCCACTCCAACCCGACTCGATCATGACACTCTCATATCCCGCGGCCCGAAGAATCGTGTTCAGCGAATTCGACCCACCGATCATCTCCGTTAGGTGGTGGCTCGTTGTCGGCCAGAGCCCTTCCCCTGCGAGCAGCGGATAGGACATATCCAGAAGACCCGGCAACGAGGACTGGGTCGATGGATACGAGCTCCATGCAGATTCGGGAACGTCGAACCCCCGGCTCTCAAGGGCATCGAAAATCGCCGGATTCTGAAGTCCGAAATCGGTGGCGAGCGTTTGCTGCCCCACATAACCGTCCAGGATCACCAGGAACACGTCCGGATTTCGGGACAGTCCTATTGGTGCGTGGTCAGCTTCGATGGCCAAGTCAGGGCCCCTCTCACCGACCTTCTCGATGAGGATGATGATTGGTCCTGACGCCAAGACGACTGCTAACGACAGGAAGATGAGGCGCAGGATGTGGTGGTTCTCGGTACGAGCAATCAAGGCAGTCGTCACACCCAACAGCGCGGCCATGACCAGCCATCCTGTCGGCTGCCCGAACACCCATAGCAACTTGCCGCCTCGCATGAACAACGCCGTCACCAGGAATGTCGAGAACACCGCAGTCGTTGACCGCACGCCAAACCGCAACAGGCCGAGAACCACTGCGAGCCCACCAACCCAAACAAGTGCGATCAGGGCCAGGATCCTCTCGGGGTGCCCGATGCTCAGAGAATTGATGGCCATTATCTCGAGGGGCGAGAACGCGGCTGCCACTCCCAGCAGGGCCACGTCCGACCACCTGAGGCCTCGCTTCAGAATGGAGGGCTTTAGCTGAGGCCGGTCCGGATGATCTCTCTTCGATGCTCCGTCGCTTGCCCTCAGATCTTCATCTAATGAGGTCCCCGTCTTGATCAGCGTCACTCGGTGCGCCCTGGACTTCGGAACAGTTGGCTGATCGGGTAGGCGTCATCGACAATGAAAGACGGTCGCGGGCTAAACCCTGGAGGTCGGAAGCACAGCTCAATACCTCCAACCAGGACCTGTACAGACAGACTCCCCGATTCCCCATTGATACAGGCCAAACCCAGCGTGGCACCCTCCCAGATAGCCCCTTGGACCCAAAGGCTAGGCCGAATCCGGACGGTGTGGCCCGGTCCAAGGGTCTGCACCCGTCCGCGCTAGACAGGCCCGTAGGGCGCTAGGCGAGCCCGGGGTCCGGTTCAACGCTGGAAGCGTTCTTCGGAACTGGCGCCTGCTCTATATGGCTCACCAATCCCAGCAACACGACGAGCGATGCAAGTATGAAATGACCTCTCCAACGGGGGGAAGAGGAACCAGAGGAAAAGAGGGGAAGCCAGTACAAGGACAAGAGTGCTTCCTCGACGCCACCAGAGAGCACCAGTAGGCAACGCAGCCAGGGTGTAGGTCGGCCACGACAGAGGCGAGGCGAGCAATGCGGCGACCACAGTTATTGAGATCGCGTGTGGTCGGTTCCGCACCGCCAGCCACACCCCAACAGCGGATCCGACCACGACAGTTGCGACGGCAGGCACTCCGAACCGGGACAACAGAAGAGCAAGGCTGGCGTTAGCGTCCGTGCGCCGTCCTTCGTCTGCTTCGCCTGCCATCCAATCTCCCTCACCCCGCCTCAGCCACCTCGCGCAGCTCACGCTTCAACTCGTTGACCTCGTCTCGGAGCCGGGCCGCGTACTCGAAACGCAGCTCCTTGGCCGCTTCATGCATCTCTTCTTCGAGACTGAGCACCAGACGGACCAGGTCCTCGCTCTCCAGATCCAAAGGCCGGCGCGGCTGAACTTCTCGCCTTCGTCGGTCACCGGTCGGGGCTTGGGTTTGAACCAATTCCAGGATGTCTGAAACCCGTTTGCGCACGGTTTGTGGATCGATGCCGTGGTCCTCGTTCCAATCGGCCTGCAGTTTGCGCCGCCGGTTGGTCTCGCTGATCGCCCGTTTCATCGACTTGGTCACGTTGTCGGCGTACATCACCACTTGACCGTCGATGTTTCGGGCCGCACGCCCAATTATCTGGATCAATGACGTATCGGAGCGAAGGAACCCCTCCTTGTCGGCGTCGAGGATCGCCACCAATGAGACTTCCGGGAGGTCCAGACCCTCACGCAACAGGTTGATCCCCACCAGCACATCGAACTCCCCCAGCCTCAGCTCACGCATGATCTGGATCCGCTCCAGGGTGTCGATCTCGGAGTGCATGTACCGGGCCCGCACCCCCATCTCCAACAGGTAATCGGTCAGGTCCTCAGCCATCTTCTTGGTGAGCGTGGTGACCAGCACCCGTTGCTCCCGCACCGCCCGAAGCCGAATCTCGTCGAGGAGGTCGTCGATCTGGCCCTTGGTGGGTCGGACCATCACCTCGGGGTCGACCAGACCGGTGGGACGGATGATCTGTTCCACCACCTGGGTCGAGTGTGAGATCTCGAAGTTGCTGGGCGTAGCCGAGAGGAACACCACCTGATTCGCCTTCTCCAACCACTCGTCGAAGCGAAGTGGGCGGTTGTCCTTGGCCGAAGGAAGCCGGAAGCCATGCTCGACCAGGACCTCTTTGCGGGAACGGTCCCCCTCGTATTGGCCGCCGATCTGAGGGACCGTGACATGGGACTCGTCGACGATGGTCAGATAGTCCTTGGGGAAATAGTCGAGGAGGGTGTAAGGGGCCTCGCCTGGCGAGCGGCCGTCGAGATGTCGTGAATAGTTCTCGATCCCCGAGCAGAATCCGATCTCCCGCATCATCTCCAGGTCGTAGTTGGTCCGCATCCGAAGCCGTTGCGCCTCCAAGAGCTTGCCGTTGCCCTCCAGGTCGCCAAGACGGTCCGCCAGTTCCTCCTCGATGCCGGTGATCGCCTTCAGCATCCGCTCCCGCTCGGTGACGTAGTGGGTGGCGGGGAAGATCATCAGCTCGGACATCTCATCGATGACCTCACCGGTGACCGGGTTCAACCGGAGGATTCGCTCGATCTCATCCCCCCAGAACTGGACCCGGACGATGGTCTCCTCGTAGGACGGGAAGACCTCCAGCGTGTCCCCTCGGACCCGGAACTTGCCCCGGACCAGGTTCACCTCATTGCGCTCGTACTGGATGTTGACCAAACGCTTGATCGCCTCCGTCATCGGGTACTCCACCCCCCGGATGAGGCGGAGCAACTGGCCCAGGTATTGCTCGGGTGAGCCCAGCCCGTAGATAGCCGACACCGAGGCGACGATGATCACGTCGTCGCGGACCAGCAGACCGGCCGTGGCGGAATGACGGAGCCGGTCGATCTCGTCGTTGATCGTGGCGTCCTTCTCGATGTAGGTGTCGGTTTGGGGGAGATAGGCCTCGGGCTGGTAGTAGTCGTAATAGGAGACGAAATACTCCACCCGGTTGTTGGGGAAGAATTGGCGGAACTCGTTGGCGAGTTGGGCGCCCAACGCCTTGTTGGGGGCCAGGACCAGAGTCGGCTTCTGCACCTGTTCGATGGTCCAGGCAATCGTGGCCGACTTCCCCGACCCGGTTATCCCGAGCAGGGTTTGGTATCGGTCACCGCGTTTGATCCCCGCCGCCAACTTCTCGATTGCCTTGGGCTGGTCCCCGGAGGGGGCGAAGTCGGAGACGACCTTGAACTCGGGCACGGAGTTGAGGGTACAACGGGTCTGAGACAGGAAATGAGAGACTTTCCTCAACCCGGGCAATCGGCCCTCCGAAGCAATAAGGGCTATTGCGAAAGGATCGGATTATCGCCCAACAGCCGACAACCAACCGCCCGCCACTGCGCTGGCCGATTCCGGCCGCTCTGGTAGTCGCCGCCTCCTTCTATCGCCCCATGGTGTTCTGGGCGCAGAACGCTTGGGATCTGTCGTCACCCAACAAGATCCTCCTGATTGGCGGCGCCGTGGCGATCGTCGGATTGAATGTGGTTTGGCTGCTCGCCAGGCTCGGGATCGACCGCCGGGCGGCGGCCCTCGGGGTGGCAACTGGGATCTTGATCCTGGGCGATTGGGAGAAGGCGAACAATGTGCCCATCTTCCTCAAGATCGCTGTGCCCGTCATTGTGGTCTGGATCGGAAATCGGCTCAGTGGATCCACACTCTTGGATGTGGCGACAGTTGTTGCCGTCGCGGTGTTCGGAGTGGCTCCCCTCATCCAATTGGTCGTGGCTCACATCGACCAGGCGAAGCCCTACCCGCTCAAGGTCTTGGAGAGCGCTGTCCCGGCGCAAGCTTCCGGAGACGTGGAAGACATCGTCGTGGTGATAGTCGACTCCTACCCGAATCTCTACGTCACCAAGGAGTGGCACGGGCACGACACGTCATTCATTCTCGACGTGTTGTCGGCCAACGGTTTCGACGTTCCCCTAGCGGCCTGGTCCCAAATGACGTTCACCGCGCTTTCCGTGCCGAGCATCCTGGAGCTCCAGCCGGTGGTCGGGGAAGGCCCGCTCGAGCCATGGGGCAATGTCAGCTCCGCAAATCGGATTACTCGAGGCGACAGTCTGGTGACGTCGACTTTGCAGTCGGCGGGATTCACCTACACCCATATAGAAAGCGGAGCCGACCCGCTGGCGTGTGGGGATCCAGTCGATCGCTGCGCAGAGTCGAATTGGATCGACGAGCCGGTATGGGAACTGTTGCGAACGACGGTCGCGGCCCGCGGGATGGAGGACAACCTGAGCTTCTATTCCGTGGCGGGCACCCTCAACGCGGTCGACAACCTGACCCGGCTCGGCAACGACCTGATCGGCAATGGATCACACGACTACGTCTTCGCCCACCTTTTCCTCCCCCATCCTCCCATAGTCGTCGATTCTGGGTGTGAAGCCCTGGGCGGTCGGTTCCCGGAGCCGGCGAATCGGGACCTTCGCTCGGACGCCACTTACCTGGATGCGTTCTCCCAACAACTTACCTGTGTCGACGGGTTGATAGAGAGGATCGCCGATATGGCCCAACCGTCGACGGCTATGTTGATCACGGCCGACCACGGCACCGGTTTTGGGGGACAGGTCGCCCGGGATGGACGCACCTGGACCGACCCAGATATCGCCGAGCGTCTCGGGATCCTGCTCGCGTATCACCTGCCAGAGGGTTGTGAGCCACCGGTCGATGAAGTGAACGTGGATGTCATGCGCGCCATCATGTCGTGCGCAGTCGATATGGAACTCCCGATTCGGAATCCCCAGATTCTCCTCGGTGCGGACAACCCGTTTGTCTTGGACCCCGAACGAATGGCCGATATCCGGGCCAAGGTCGAAGCGGGCACGCTCGACCGAACTGATGGGTGACCTTCAAAGCTCGCCCACCAATACCTCGACGGTCTCCTCCAATTCCTCGAGGGTCCCGTGGTTGGGGATCACCAGATCGGCAGACGCCAGCCATTGCGCCCTCGTGGGTTGAGAGGCAGTCCTGGCCCGGATGTCCTCGATGCTCATGCCCCGCCCCAGGGCACGCTGGAGCCTGACCTCATCGGGGGCGTCGACCACCATCCGAGGCCAGTCGAGACCGGTCTCCAGGATCGGCACCTCGACAACGCCTACCCCCTCAAATCCCTCCAACTCACCCCGAATCGTGCCGAATATGTGGGGGTGGGTCAGCGTCTCCAACTCCCGGAGTTGACCCCGGTCAGCAAAAACGATGCCAGCCAGCCGCCCTCGATCGATCACACCATCGCGCAGCACCTCCGGCCAGCGTGCGGACACCGCCGCGAAGGCCTTGCCTGCGGGCTCCAGCACCCGATGGCCCATCCGATCGGCATCGACCACCCGGATTCCGAAGGCGCTGAGGAGACGCCCGACCTCGGTCTTCCCCGAGCCGATTCCACCCGTGAGCACCCATCGACGGTTCTGTGTAGTCACCTGGCTCGACGGTAGCCTTTCCCCATGACCGTCAGTGCTCCTTGGGAGCGGCGCGTCCATTTCAGTATCGAGGTCGGGCAGTTCATTGCCCTGGTTGTCGCCGTCGTCGTCGACCTGGTGACCACCGACAGCTTCCCCGAGTCCCTGGTCGCCATGAGCGTCGCCACCATCTATGTCTTGGGGTCGGCCGCGGTTCCGGACGAGTGGTACCACATCAGATTCGGCGCCGAGGCCATCACCCTGATTGGGGCCTTTCTCGCCGCCGTCGCCATCACCCTCACCGGGGGCCCTACCAGCCCTTATCTGCTGCTCTCGACCGGTCCGCCGATCCTCGCCACCCTCTACGGAGGGATCCGAAGCGGCCTGATGACAGGTTTGCTCTCAGCCGGCCTACTCGCCCTGGTCACACTGTCCCAGGGGCTGCCCTTGGTAGATGCCGCACCGGCGATGGCTCTCTATCTCGTTTTCGTCCTGCTGGTCGGAGTCATCAAGAAGCTTCTCGAAGACATCCACCAACAGGCCGCGGACCTGGCGGTGGAGAAGGAATCGGCAACCCAGCGTCTGGAGAACCTTCAGGAGATCCATGGCGTCCTGGTCCGTCTCTCTCAGGACGTGTCCGCCGGGCGTCTCAATGCCGTCGAGGTCGGCGCCGAAACCCTGGACACCGTCCTCACCAGACTCCCCGGCTCGGCGGGGAAACTGGCAATCGAGGGTGAAAACGGTTTGGTGGTGCTGGCTGCCCGCGGTGTCCCCGATCCCGACGGTCAGAAGAACGAGATCCCGATCAAGACTGCTGATGCGGCCGTGGGAATGATGGAACTGGTGACTCCAAACCCCCTGGCGGACGACGATCGCGCCGCTGTCGAGGCCTATCTTCGCCCCCTCGGCATTGCATTCGCCAATCTTCAATTGCTTCAGGACATCGCCGGCTCGGCAGTGGCCGAGGAGCGTCTCCGCCTGGCCCGGGAGATGCACGACGAAATCGGCCCCTCACTGGCCTCACTGGGTCTGTCATTGGACGTGGCGGCCATGCAAAACGTGGACGCCCCTGAATTGGTGGCCGATTTGAAGGTGCTTCGCTCCAATGTCACCAAGCTGGTCGAAGATGTCCGGGCCAAGGTGGCCGACCTGAGAAGCACCCCGGGGCCGACACTCACCGCCAGAGTCCTCCAGGCAACATCGGATTTCAATGGGACCCCGTTGATCGTCGTCGACATCGACGAGAGGCGCCCGCCACGGCCGGCAATGATCGCCGATCTGACCTCGATCCTCACCGAGGCCATCCGAAACGCCCACAAACACTCCTCGGCCTCCAACATCATGGTCTCGGGTCGCATCCACCGGGACTGGGGCAGTTGCCAGGTGCAGGACGACGGTGTCGGCTTCGATCCCGAATTTGAGCCGGAGGGACATTTTGGGCTTGTGGGGATGCGCGAACGTGCCGACAAAGTTGGAGCAACCGTTGCTTTCGAATCGAATGAAGAGGTAGGGACCACAGTGACTATTGAATGGGGCAACCGATGATCCGCGTCATGATCGCCGATGACCACGTCTTGTTTGCCGAGGGTTTGAGCCAGGCTCTCGATTCTCTCCCCGATGCCAGGGTCGTCGGCGTTGTCGACTCCGGCCCTGCCCTCGACGAGGCATTGGCCTCCCAGCCTGCCGAGGTCTCGATTGTCGACATCGAGATGCCGGGGGGAGACGGGATCACCACCATCGCTGCGTTGGGCAGGCGGACCAACGCGATCGTGGTCTCCATGTACGCCTCGGACGAACAGAAGGCGCGGGCCGTCGCCGCCGGCGCAAGAGGATTCTTCTCCAAGGGAGTTCCCCTCCTCACCCTCGCCGCCGCAGTGCGGGCTGTGGCCGACGGCAAGAACCTCATCGAGCTCGAGGATCACGAGCGGGACCAGGTCCTCGAGGGCTACAGCCAGGCAGTCCTCGATCCCGGGGCCGCATCGCTGACCGAGCGAGAAAAGGAGATCCTCCGGCTGTTGGCGGTGGGGGTCTCATCCACCGACGAGCTCGCAGACCGGCTCTATATCTCGCAAAAGACGGTCAAGAACCACTTGGCGTCTATCTTCCAGAAACTTGCTGTCAGTGACCGGACCCAGGCCGCCATCGAGGCGATCCGACTGGGGATCGCCCGGCCCCAATAGCCGTATGAGTCGCAAGGCCCATGAATGATCTCGCTATCGAGCCGTAACCTGATCGCAGGATTTTGAAAACGGTAGGAGAGAACCATGTTCTGCAAGATCATCTACTTGTACACCAAACATGAGAGAGGCGCCTCCATGGTCGAGTACGCCCTCCTGGTGATGATGATCGCCATGGTCGCGCTGATCGCGGTCGCGGTCGCGGGCACCGAGCTTTCGGAGACATACTCCGAAATCAGTTCCGGCCTCACCGAGGCTGGAAACTGAGTCTTGATGGTTCTGGAGACCCATTGTGCCAGAACCCGTGTGGGCTAACTTGCCCATAAGTACTGCAAGCCAGTAATCCGAGCCAAGGAGGGGTTAATGCTTGCTCTGTGGACCAAGGTAACGAGTTGGATTCAGTCCGAGAAGGGCGCCTCAATGGTTGAGTACGCACTCCTCGTTGTGCTGATCGCCATCGTTGCTCTCGTGGCCGTTCAGATCGCCGGACAAGAGGTCTCTGAGACCTTCTCCGAGGTCAGCTCAGGTCTCGACCAGTAATCCGAAGCAAAGCGATTGAAAGGGGCCCGCAAGCGGGCCCCTTTCTACGTCCTGGCATGAATAGGAGTGGGTTTCACAGTTTCCGGATCTGGTCGCCGCGCTGGACTACCCCGGGCACAACCACCCGGGTGTTGATGCCCCGGAACGAGTGATCACGACCCGGCCCGGTGTTGACAAAGCGCAGGGCGTCGGCTCCGAAGCGGCCCGAGAACTTGGCACAACCTCGATGCGGGATCTCGGTGACCTCGAGCACGGCCGATCCGAGTTGCAGTCGAGTCCCCGGCGGGAGGTTGGCACGGCTCAGATCGAGGTCGACGTAGAACTGGTCGCCTGCCAGCGACCAGAGATCACGATCCTGAGCCAGCAGGGAGACCACCCTCGCATTCATGACGGTGACCTGAGCGTCCGGATTCGGGGCGCCATCGGCTGTGCTCATGCTCTGGCGGGCCCTCCAGCTGTCGCCGACCACGCCGAGCTCCGAATCCAGTTCGGCCGTCTCCATCTCCTCCCGCTCACCGACCCCGGGGCGACGGATGATCATCTCGATGGTTCCGACATCGCGTGGGGACTGGAGGATGTGGTCGAGACCGGTTTCCAAGGTTGCCCTGTCCAGGTGCGGCGCAGAAGTCATTTGAGCAAGGTACTACTGAGACTCAGGCCGGAGAACCACGTACTGTTCGTCCTCGAACACCGGCTCCCACCCAGCCGCCTTCAGGTCGTCAACCAGGGGCTCGGAGGTCTTGAGCAGCGCTTGCTCGATGCCGTCACGCTCGAACACCGGCTCGAATGGCTGGTCCCCATCACGGACGGCCACGAACTCGGCCAGTCGGTCCCGGTAGAGCTCGGCCCGGTCGTCGACATAGACCTGCCGGGCGGGGCCCTCCGCCCAGATCAGATATCCCCCGGTGCGGTCGTCGTGGAAGGTGCGGCCTGGGTCGAGGGCAGCCACGGCGGCGATCGGGAAGCGCTCGTGGTCGAGTGAACCGTCAGATGCCAGCAAGAAAGGCAAGACCAGCACCGCGGCACAGAAGACTACGGACTGACCGGTCGAGAATCGGGGTGCCGACCCCACCTTCAATCCGTATATCCCGAGGCTGACCAACGGGAGCAGTGCGATCCAGGCCGGTGGTATGGCCCGGGTCGCTCCAAGGCCCAGGGCGAGGAAGGGCACGATCACCCAGAGATGTCTTGGTGTCACCCGGCCCCTGATCGCAGCCCACACGATGAGGGCCAGCCCGACCAGGAACGGCACGAAGACCACAGACACGATTTCCGGCTTTCTCCACTCCGAAAGCAGGGCGAGAGCGTCACGGGCGTAGACGAATTCGAGGAGCACGGTGACAACCCCCAGCCCATGAGCGGTCAACAACGTCACCAGACCGCACAGAATGGCCGTTGGCAGCCATTTCCACTCCCGTTCGGCCACCAGGCTCAATCCAACGTATGCCAGCCCGATGGAGAAGCTGCCATGGATCGAGGCCCAGACCCAGAACAGGAGAGGCAAGGCCCATCGGGTCACCGGCCGCTCCCAGGCCAGGATCACCAGCACCAGAAGGGCGAAGGAGAGAATCACCGGCCTCGGGACCAGGAAGCTGATCAACAACATGGTGCTGAGCATCAAAACCGCCGCCGTGCCGGAGACGCTCCGAGAGCGCCGGTAGCCGATCAGCCCGATCCCGAGGAAGATGATCGAGGTCATGAGCAGCATCATCGGCGGGACGAAGCCGAGGCCCCAGTTGCGCTCTCCCCACGCGTAGAGCAGCTCGGCCAGCCAGCTTTGGGTTAGCCATGGCTCCCCGTTCATCGTGAACGAGAACGGATCCGCGGTCAGGACCTCGCCGGCCATGGCCTGGAGGTCACCTGCCCGGATGTGCCACAGAAAGCTGTTGTCCCGGATCGGTGCCCAGGCGTCGATCACCAGCGCCACCCAGGGCACCACCAGGAGCAAATGGGCTATGGAGAACCGGCGCGGTGACGGCGCGGCTGCCGTCTCGCTCATCAGTCGATGAAAGCGGTGCCGATCTGAATCGCCGCCGGCCCGAGTAGCACGATGAAGAGGGCCGGGAAGATGCAGAACACCAATGGGAACACGAGCTTGACCGGAGCGGCAAACGCCTTCTCCTGGGCCCGCTGACGGCGCTTGACCCGCATCTCATCGGCCTGGACCCGCAGGACTCGGGCGATGGTGACGCCGAATGCCTCAGCCTGGATCATGGCCAGCATGAAGGATCTCAACTCGTCGAGATCGGTGCGATCCATGAGGTGACGCATGGCGTCGCGACGGCTCACCCCGACCCGGGTCTCCTGGAGCATCCGGAAGAACTCCTCGGACAGCGGTCCCGGGACCGTTGCCACCACCCGAGAAAGAGCGGAGTCGAAACCGAGTCCGGCCTCCACCGAGATCACAAGCAGGTCGAGCACGTCGGGCAAGGCCCGCAGCATGGTGTGGGACCTCTCATCGATCCTGCGCCGCAGCCAGGCGTCGGGCCCGAAGAATCCGAGAACGATCGGCATGACGAAGAGGAAGGTCCGCTGCAGGCCGTCGCTCCCATATTCGACCAGGAAGAAGGCGGCAACGAGGCCCGCCAGGCTGGTCAGCATTTTGATGACGACAAAGGAGGGGGCATCCAGGTTCCCCGGATTGCCGGCCAACACGATCAGGTGTTGCTTCTTGTCCATGTAGCCGGCTGGCGTGAACCTCTTCAGGAAGTCGGAGATCTTGATCACGATCGGCCCGACTGTGCGCTGGGCGAGGGGCTTGGCGAGCTCGTTGTCACGGATCACACCTCCAGTGGTGCGTCCGTAGAGGGCGAGACGGTTGGTCATGTCCTCACGAGCCCGGGTTACCCCGAGCCCAGCCCAAACCAGCACGAAGAAGATCAACGCTCCGATCGTGAGCACAGCGAGCAGCTGGGAGTCGAGGTCGAGGATGTTCATACTTCGATGTCCACAATCTTCTTCATCCAGAAGATCCCGCCGATCATCAGCAACAGCCCGCCGACGATGGCGATCCTTCCAGTGGGCGACTCGAGCAACGGCATCAGATAGTCACGGTTGGTGAACCACAGGAAGGCCGCCAGGGCGAAGGGAAGGGACCCGAGCACGAAGGCCGAGATCCGGCCCTCTGCCGTGAGGGCCTTGATCTCACCTTTCAGGCGGTTCCGGGAGAGCATGGTGTCGGCCACCGTCTGCAGTACCTCAGCGAGGTTGCCACCGACTTCGCGCTGGATCTCGATCGCCATGGTGGCCCACTCGAAGTCCTGGGACTGAGTCCTTTCGGCGATCCCCTGGAGGGCGTCCGAGACGGTGCGCCCCAACCTGGATTCGGTCACACCCCGGCTGAACTCGCGGGAAGTCGGCTCCGGGGCCTCGGCAGCCACGGCCTCGATCGCTTGCAGCAGCGAATAGCCGGCTCGCAGCGAAGTCGAGAGGAGGGTGAGGGTGTCGGGGAGCTGCTTCTCGAATCTCTTCTTCTCCCGGCCGCCTGCGTATCTGATCATGAAGATGAAGAACAGGAGCAAGCCGACGAACACGATCAGACCCGTGACCGGGCCGCTGAAGATGGCGAGGAACACGCCTCCCACCGCAGCGAGACCGAACATGGCAAGGATTGCCTCGCCAGGGGTCATGGGTATGTTGGCCTGCTCCAGGGCGGCGTTGATGCCCGAGGTCATGCCACGCTTTCTGACCTCTTCCTCGGCTGCCTGACTGAACCGGTTGAGGATCGGGATCCTTTGCAGGAAGGGCGTCTTCTCCTCCTCCACGGCGCGGCCGCGTCGCCCATAGGCCTGGAGACGCTTGGCGAAACGGCCACCACCCTCATCCTCCTCACGCCCGAACAGGATGATGAGAAACAGGAACAGCGTGAGACCGAGGCCGACCGCGCCAATAAGGGCCAGGGAACTCGAGGGCAGTGGGAGGGTGCTCTCCACCTGCACAGTGCTCGGCGGCAGGGTGGTGGGTGTCGTGGTGGGAACCGCGGAGGTGGTCGTGGCGTACCCCGAGACGGGGTAGACCACCGAGGAGGAAAGCCCGCCGGGGTAGGTGGCGGCGAATTCGGCATCGCCAGGAGTGGCGATAGGTGACACAAACCGGCTCACCAGCGTGTTGCTGATCTCCCGGGCGATTTCCCCGTAAAGAGACGACAGTTCCTCGGGGTTCGGGGTGGAAAGGAACAGTCCACCTCCGGCCGCGGCAATCGCCTCGATAGCCGCGGGATTGAAATCAGGTGACTCGAGGGCGACTCCGAAGACGCGAGCGTCACTCGCGCTGACGGCAGCAAGGGCTTCCTCCTCGGTTGCGGTGGACACCGTGTCCTCCCCGTCGCTGAGAACGATCATGTTGGGGATTAGGGCGTCAGCCGAGGCGTCGTCGAACAGGCCGAGCCCCATGATCACACCGTCATGCAGCGCGGTCTCCCCGTCGGCGACGATGGCGTCGATGCGGTTGTTGAGATCGGCGGCGTTGGTGGTGAACCCGGTCTGGACAATCGCCGTGTCAGCGAATGTGACCAGTGCGATCGAGTCCTCGGCCCGTTTCTGGGCGACGAAGCTCTTGGCGGCTGCCTTGGCAGCCTCGATTGGTGCCCCCTGCATCGAACCCGAGGTGTCGATTACGAGGACCACACCCACCGGGACACTCGATTCGCCCAAGGGCGCCGTCTCGAGATTGGAAACCGGCTGTCCGTTGACGGTTACTGCCAATTGGGCGGGGTCCGGCGCCTCGGTGAGGTTCCGGAACTCGACCACCATGAGAACCTGGCCACCCTCGGCGTACCGGGACCCGTTGACGTCGGTGATTTCCATCTCGGGAGACGCCGTCTGTGCAGAGACGGCTGTGCTCAGCCCAAGAACGAGGGCGACAACCAGTAGGGAAAGTCGTCTCACCCACGACCTCTGGCGAACGGCTCGGGATCGAAGAGGTCGGCAGGGAGCCGGATCCCCTGGTTCTCCAGGTCCTCGGAGAAGGTGGGGCGGATGCCGGTGGCCTTCAGTCGGCCCTTGTAGATCCCGTCTTCGTCGACGCCCATGCCGAAGTCGAACAGGAAGAGATCCTGAAGTGTGATGATCTCGCCTTCCATACCTTCGACTTCGGTGACGTGGGTCACCCGACGGGTTCCATCCTTGAGACGGGACACGTGGATGATGAGGTCCACCGCCGATGCGATCTGTTCTCGGATGGCCCGCATCGGAAGGTCGAAGCCGGCCATCAGCACCATGGTCTCGATACGGGACAGAGTGTCCCGAGGGGAGTTGGAGTGGACGGTTGTCAGCGAACCATCATGACCGGTGTTCATGGCCTGGAGCATGTCCAGCGACTCGGCGCCTCGAACCTCACCAACGACGATACGGTCGGGGCGCATACGCAGAGTGTTTCGGACCAGGTCGCGGATGCTGACCGCACCCTTGCCCTCGATGTTGGCGGGACGGGATTCCAGAGTCAGGACATGCTCCTGGTGGAGTTGAAGCTCGGCCGCGTCCTCGACGGTAACGATTCGCTCGTCGCCGGGGATGTAGGAGGACATCACGTTCAGCGTCGTGGTCTTGCCGGAGCCGGTGCCACCGGAGATCAGGATGTTGAGCCGGCCACGGACACAGGCACGGGCAAAGTCGGCCACGCGTTGGGTGATGGTCCCGAAGTTGATCAGATCGGCTTCCTGATAGGGATCGACCGCGAACTTACGAATGGTCAGGAAGGGCCCGCCGATTGCCAACGGATGGATGACCGCGTTGACACGGGATCCATCGGGAAGACGGGCGTCGACCATTGGCGTGGCTTCGTCGACGCGACGGCCAATCTGACCCACGATCTTGTCGATGATCCTCCGGAGGTGAACCTCGTCGACGAACTTCACATCTGAGAGCTGAATGCGACCCAGTTTTTCGTAGTACACATCGAACGGGCCGTTGGCCATGACTTCAGTGACATCGGGGTCATTGAGCAGCGGATCGATAGGGCCGTAGCCCAACACATCAGACGCGATCTCGTTGAGGAGAGCGCGCCGGTCCGCCGAGGTGAGGGGAAGCCCCTGCTCCTGGTCGACCGCCCACTCCAGCATCTCGAGAACGCGAAGTCTCAGCTCGGCATCCGACATCTGCCTGTCATAGAGCGTCGGGCCAAGTTCCTCCACGACCTTGAAGTGGAGACGACCCCTCAAATCGCTCATTGCATCCGAGCGCGTGGCTCCTACGTCGACAGTTTCGCTCTGCCTGGCCGCTGCAACTCTCTCAGATAAAGATGGCACTGTTCACAACCTTCCCACTACTTACGCCCGAACAGCCCGGCCTTTTGCGAGCTCTCGGGGATCTTCCCCGCGATCAAGGCAGCGACACTCTCAAAACCCTTGGCAACCTTGCCTTTGGGGTCGGTCTCCACCACCGGTCGCCCTTCGTTGACCGAATTGGGAACGGCGGCGTCTGAGGGGACCGCGGCTGCGATCTCCATCTTGAGCGCGCTCTCGATCTCCTTATTGTCGAGGCGGGCCTTGGAGTTGCTGCGGTTCATGACGAGTTTCACGTTGGCGGTGGAGAACTTGAGGAGACGGAGGGTTTCCAGGGCCAACTTGGCGTTCTTGACCGACGGGAGGTCCATATCCACGATCATGAGCACCTGGTCTGCCTTCTCGACGAGTGAGAGGATCAACTCATCGAGCATCGAAGCGGTGTCGACCACGACGTAGTCGTAGCCCTCCCGGAGGACGTCGAGCATCTGCATCAGGCCCGCAGTCGTGATGTCGTCGGCGAACGCCGGCTCCAACGGGGCGGCGAGGACTCTGAGACCACTCGGATGCTCGGTCAGCAGTGAATCAAGCATCTCAGAATCCAGTTGATGCAACTCGTGGGCCGCGTTCACCATTGTGAAGCGGGGTTCGAGCTGGAGGAGGAGGCACACATCGCCGAATTGGAGGTCGGCGTCGACCAGCACCACCTTCTTGTCCGGCAGCCGGTTGAGAAGAAGCGCCACGTTGGTGGCCATGACCGTCTTGCCGCTACCTCCCTTGGCCGAGGTCACGGTGATGAGCTGGCCTCTCTCAGAGCGGTCTGTCTCGCGGGATCGCACTCCTACGTTGCGTCGCTTCAGGACATCGTGTGCGAACTGCTCGATCGCCGCCTCGATCTTGGTCTCGTCGAGCGGGGACTCAATGACGTCCGAGACACCGGCGCGCATCGCGTACCGAAGGAGGTCGGCGGTGACCGACTCGGCCACCATCATCAGGACGAGCACCGGGTCCTGGTTGTGCAAGCTACGCACCTGCTCCATCGACTCCTCGTTGCTGTACGAGGGGCCGAGCAGCAGCATTCGAAGCTCACCGGACTCGATCGTCTGACTCGCCTCTTCGATGGAGCGTGCCACCGGGAGCCGGCCTTCGAACAACTCTTTCGCCGCCGAAACGAAATCGTCGTCCTTGTCGACCACCAATAGGTTGTGTTCAGCCAATGACATGGTCGAACCTCTTGCTCAAACTATCCGAAAATGTCCGCGACCAGGTCTCCACCGAACAGGGTATCGATGATCACACCCTGTGTTTCCACCTCGACGAAGTCCTCGGGGACGAGAGTCAGCCACATTGAGCCATTCTCGAACGAATACGCGATTCGCTCGGCCTGCTCGGGTGTGACCTCGAGAGTGAAGATGGTCTCGTTACCGGTGTCCTCCGCCGGGACCGTGGTGTCGGTCGTGCCTTCGACCGGCTCGGTGGGCTCGGCTTGCACTTGCTCCGGGGCGTTCTCGTCAGGGGCAACGTCACGACCTGTCGCCAGCACCGGGATTCCCTGAAGGACGAACCGCGTGTAGGTGACCACTGCCGAGGCGGCATCCGTGGCGGCTTGGCCCTCGGGCGGGGCTTCGGCAGGATTGACGTTGATCCCCTCGAAGCCCGGAGGAAGGAGTTCGAACGCAATGTCGAGTGTGATGATCAAGTTGATTCGGTCGCCAGGATTCACAAACCCGTTGACCCCTCGGACGTTGTCCGTGGAGATCACCATGGCTTGCTTCCCTTCGGGGATCTGCTGAGAGAGCGGCGTCACGTCGATCGTTATAACCGTCCACTGCGACTCGACCAAAACCGTGTTTGCCGAGATCGGACCTGCCGCCACGGCGCCCCCGAGAACCTGGTTGAGCTGCTCAGGCGTGGTGATGGCCCCGTCGGGAAGGTCTTCCTGCTCCTCGATGCCTTCCTCGATGAGCTGACCGCCGGAGTTGAAGTCCGACACGATGATGGACCCGTCGGTCCCCTCGGCGATGTTGTCGACCGCGCGGAAGACCTTGACCTGGGCCTGACCGGCTGTGACTTCGTTTTCTATGCCCTGCAAGTAGTTCCAAACCGCCCAAGCGGCCAGACCGGCCAGGATCAAGGCCACAAGCAGAACGATGGCTCTCCTACCCATTGAGTCCCCTTCGTTTGTCCCCTCGGGTGGGCGCCGGCCCGTCCCCGGCGCGTGCCTCTTGGCATGCTACCGGTCGGGTTACGCCCTCCCACTGTTTCAAGTCCAATTCCACAAGATTGATTCGGACCGTCTGGGACAAGTCTTGAGACTTTCCCCAAACCCTCCATAGTGCGGTCGTCTCATATTGCGACCGTGGCCCAACTTGAGAGGCGCCGCCTCAGCGTCTTCCGATGCCCCGCTCCTTGAGCTCTTGCAGGATCGCCTCCAACGACGCATCCACAGGCATCGGGGGCCGCTCGTCGTCTGTAGGCCCAAACTCTCGTTCGAATTCCTTCTGGGGTCGGCGGCGACTCTGACTTGGGCTTGGGCCCTTCTTCTGCTCCTCGATCTGGGACTCCCGCTCCTGCCAGTCCGGGGAGGCCTGTTTTATCGAAAGCGAGACGCGACGGCGTTCGTTCTCTTTCTCGGTGATCTTCACCTTGACAGGCTGGCCGATCGAAAGCTCCAACTCGGGGGACTCCACACGGTGCACGGCGATCTCGGACACATGTACCAGACCCTCGACACCATCGGCCACCGAAACGAAGGCACCGAAAGGCACTGTCTTGGTTACCACGCCATCGACGACGTCTCCCACTTCGTGCTCGCGAGCAAACACGTCCCAGGGGTCATCACTCGTCTGGCGGATCGAAAGTGAGATTCGCTCCCGATCACGGTCGACTTCGAGAACCTTGACCGTGACCTTGTCGCCCACCTTCACCAATTCACCGGGGTGGTTGACGTGCTGCCAGGACAATTCCGACACGTGAACCAGCCCGTCCATCCCCCCCAGGTCCACAAAGGCGCCGAAATTGACGACAGAGGAAATGACACCGTCGCGGATCTCACCCTCGCCGAGGCCATCCAGAAACGCATTGCGCTCCTCGGCCTGGGCCTCTTCCAGATAGGCACGGCGGGAAAGGACCACGTTGTTTCTTGGGCGGTCCAACTCGATGACTTTGGCGGTGATCGTCTGGCCGATGAAGGGGTCGAGATCACGGACCCGCCGCAGATCGACCAGGGATGCGGGAAGGAAGCCACGGAGGCCGATGTCGACGATGAGCCCGCCCTTGACCACCTCGATGACGGTTCCCTCGACAGTTCCCTCCTGATCTGCGATCTGCTGGATGCGACCCCAAGCCCGCTCGTACATGGCGCGCTTCTTGGAGAGGATGAGACGCCCTTCGTCGTCCTCTTTGTTGAGGACCACGGCCTCGACACGATCTCCCACCTTCACCGCATCGTTGGGATCGACATTGTTGCGAATGGAGAGTTCCCGGGTCGGGATCAGGCCTTCAGACTTGTAGCCAATGTCGACCATGGCACCGTCGCCGTCGACGCTGACCACGGTCCCTTCGACGATGTCACCTTCCTTGAACTCGAGGACGGTGGCTTCGATAGCTCTCTCGAAATCGTCGCCGATGTCGTCGGGGAGATCGCTCAGATCGGGGGCAACCAGGGCCTCACGGCCGGAAACCCCTGCAGGAGCGGCGACTGCGGGCTCGGTTTCCGGCTCGTCTTCTGCAACGGGTTCGGGCGCAGCCGGAGTTTCGGGCTCGGGCTCATCGGTGACCGCTGGTACCTCCAACTCGGGCAGATCCCCGGCGGTCGGGTCGGGCGCCGCAGCTGCTGCCTCCTCGACAGTGCTCTCGGGCGCGTTCTCTTGGTCGTTGGGCATGTTTAGGCGGTTACCTCCGAAAGGAACTCTGCGTGCGCTGGGCCCGCAGGCTGGTTAAGTGTACGCCCGTTGGCCATGAATGGCCAACCGTTATCCGTCATCCGTATGCCGTAATCGGCCGACCGCCGTCTGATTCGACCCACGGAGAACGGTGTACGAAGGACGGACTACGGACCTTTCAGGTCTTCACAGAGGCCAAGTCGGAGCCGGATCCCACATCCACCACCAGGGGCACATCGAGGGCGACCACTCCCTCCATAGTCTCGACAACCAACTTCTCGGCGGAGCTCATCTCATCATCCGGGCACTCCAGGATCAACTCGTCGTGGATCTGGAGGATCAAGCACGACTCGTACCCACCCTCCCGCAAACCTCGATCGAGCTCGATCATGGCCTTCTTGATGATGTCCGCGGAGGTTCCCTGCACCGGGGCGTTGAGCGCCATGCGCTCTCCCATCTGCCTGATCCGGAAGTTGTCGGATTTCAACTCGGGGAGATATCGACGCCGGCCAAACAGGGTCGTGGTGTAACCCTGGTTCCTGGCCAGGGTCACCACCGAGGACATGAACTCCTTGACCTGCACGAATTGGGCGAAGTAGGCGTCGATATGGGCTCGCGCCTCTTCGCGGGAGATTCCGAGCCGATCTGCCAGACCGAACGCCTCCATCCCGTACAGCAGCCCGAAATTGATCATCTTCGCGGTGTTTCGCTGCTCCCGGGTGACCTGGTCTTCCGTGAGACCCCACACCCGGGCCGCTGTCGCAGTATGGATGTCCGAGCCCACCCGAAACGCCTCCAAGAGGAAAGGATCACCACTCATGTGGGCCAGGACTCGCAGCTCGATCTGGGAGTAATCAGCCACCAGGAACTCAGAGCCCTCGCCGGCGACGAACGCCCTGCGGATGGTTCGCCCCGACTCCGATCGCACCGGGATGTTCTGGAGATTCGGCCGATCCGATGAGAGCCTTCCTGTGGTGGCGGCCATCTGGTTGAACCGGGTGTGGATCCGGCCGTCGGCTTCGACCAGCGGCAGATACCCGTCCACATAGGTGCTGCGCAGCTTCTCCAGTTCCCGATACTCGAGGAGTGCGTCGACCAGGGGGTGCTCCATCTTCTTGAGCACGGACGCATCGGTTGAGGGCTTGCCGGTGGATGTCTTCTTGATCACCGGCAGTCCCAGCTTGTCGAACAGGATCGAACGCAATTGGTCGGTCGAGTTCACGTTGAACGGCTCTCCGGCAAGTTCCTGGACCCGGGCGTCGAGCACGTCGAGACGCTTCCGCAGGTCGTTTCCCATGCCCTCGAGGTAGGAGCGGTCAACCCCGATTCCAACGTGCTCCATCCGGGCCAGCACCGGGACCAGCGGCAACTCGAACTCGTCGAACAATTCCAGCTCATCACGTTCGACGAGCTCGGCCCGCATCTTCTCCGCCAATCTCCTCACCGCCTCGATGCGTCTCCCCTCCCTTTCGAGATCGGGGCCGGTGTCGAAGGGAAGGGTTCCCGCTTCGGCGTCATGGTCGGGGGACTCCAACTCGATGTCGAGCCAACGCTCTGCTAGAGACTCGAGGTCATAATCTCGCTGAGACGGGTTGATGATGTAGGCGGCCAGAGCGGTGTCCATCTCGAGGCGAGCCACGTCATGATCGAGATCCAGGAGCGCTCGAACCAGCTCTTTGAGATCGTGGCCCACCACCGACGCCGAGCCAGACTCGAGTGCCGCCAACAAGGGCTCGGCGGAGTCAAAGGGGATGATGGTCGACTGGCCGGGGCCGGTCGCAACCACCAGGCCAAATGGCTCGCCACCGTCGGTGACCAGACCGGTGACCAACGATGAGGCGGCGGCGATACTTGCGATCTCGGCCGGCGATGTCAACAGGCGTGATTCCACCTCCAACACCTCGGATGCTCCCGCCGCCGAGGGAAGGGCCTCTTCGAGGTCCCCCCACATCGAGTGAAACTCGAGACTGTCGAAGAGATCCTTGACCACCGAGCGATCCCATTCCCGGGCATGGAGGTCTTCGATCTCGACACCGATATCTAGGTCGTCGACCAGGGTCATCAGATCCTTGTTGAGAAAAACCTGGTCGCGATGGGCCGCCAGGCTCTCACGGAGCTTTGGGGTCTGGTCGGCGATCGCGGTATAGATGGCGTCGAGACCCCCGTGGTCGGCCACCAAGCGAGACGCAGTCTTCTCCCCCACCCCGGGGACGCCCGGGAGGTTGTCGGAGATGTCTCCCCTCAGGGCGGCGTACTCGACGTATTGATCGGGTCTGATCCCATAACGCTCCTCGACGAACGCCTCGTCTGCGATGACGATGTCGCTGATCCCCCGCCGGGTGTACACCACCCGCACCGGTCCCCCCACCAGCTGGAAAGCGTCACGGTCTCCGGTGACGATCAAGACCTCCCACCCTCCGTCTACTGCGTTCTTGGTGAGGGTTGCGATGAGATCGTCGGCTTCGTAGCCCTCCATGCGGAGCTGGGTGATCTGAAGTGAATCCAGAACCTCGTCGATCAATGGGAGCTGGCTTCGAAAATGGTCGGGTGCCTTCTCCCGCTGCGCCTTGTACTCGGGATAGGTCTCGGTGCGGAACGTCTGCCTCGAGACGTCCCAGGCAACCGCGATGCCATCCGGGTGGAAATCCTTTAGGAGACGGATCAGCATCCGGGTGAACCCGAACACCGCGTTGGTCACCTGCCCGCTCTTGGTGGCGAGGTCCTCGGGCAGTGCGTAGAAGGCCCGGTAGGCGATCGAATTGCCGTCGATGAGAGCCAGCGTGGGCACGGTATCGACGGTAGCGGCGACCGGGGTCAGTCGGGCAGCCGGGTGAGCAACCGGGCGCGTTTCGCGGCGAGCCGGAAGCGCTTCTCGGTCAATCGGGCCAGGGTCTGTTCAAAGCGACGCACGTCGCCGGCAGTAAGTCCGGCTTCCTCCCGGTCGAGGTAGTTGCCCACCGCCGCGTCCCGCTGCGCGTCGTCGTTGATTGCCCGGTGATAGTCGAGCTCGGCAGTGACCTGTCGGGCCTCGGCGTCGATGGCCTCGATGCGGTCGTTGAGACTGAAGATGCGTCGATGGATTCGGTCCAAGTCCTGGAGAGGGTATCTCCGGATCGCCTATTCCATCGTGGTCTCATAGACTCCGTCTCCAAGCCGGAGTGGCGAAATTGGTATACGCGATGGACTCAAAATCCATTGCCCGCAAGGGTGTGCGGGTTCGAGTCCCGCCTCCGGCACCGCAGAGCGCAGGCTCAGTTTGAGTAGATCCGGTAGACCGTTGTGTCTCGGTCGAGTCATCTTCGGCCTGGTACTCGTCCAGAACCAAGGCACCGCCGGCATCGTCCGCGATCAATAGCGGCTTCTGGAATGTCGGGCTGTCAGCCACTGGTTGCCAGACAAGACCATCGTCCGAGTAGTAGAGCCGGTTCGCCGGCCTGGCGGCCGCAGTCACGGTGGTCCCGTCGTCCAGCTCAAGGACCTCGGTGACCAACTCCTCGCTGTTCTTGCGCCGCACCGCTTCGTCGTTCACACCCCTATCACACACGAAATGGGTCTTTGGCTGCACTCCAAAAACATTTCTTCAGATTCGGAACAAGGGTATGGAGTTTGTCAGATCCACCTTGTATGTTTCAATCATGGTCGAACATATGTTCGAGGGGTGGGAGAGACTTCCGGAGGGACTGGCCGAGATGGCGCCG
>Ga0209751_10000136_pt1 | contig 75629 bp, 64 predicted proteins | sample RifCSP13_1_FD_184019 | JGI IMG/M metagenome (GOLD analysis project Ga0209751, IMG submission 184019) | Soil microbial communities from Rifle, Colorado - Rifle CSP2_sed 13_1 (SPAdes) (version 2) | ecosystem: Environmental > Terrestrial > Deep subsurface > Rock core/Sediment | place: Rifle...
AGGCGTTCGCTGTGGCGTGATTCCCGGACCCCGCACTCGACCGGTACCCTTACGCGCTGCGCTGCTGCTGCCTGACAAACGGCTGCTTCCCCTCTTAAATGAAGATGGACGATTAAATCCTGAGATCGCTGCACTCGGCGAGCGAGCCAGAGAGGAGCGCGAACGCCGATCAATTGGCAGGCGTACCTTTCGCGAACGGGACCGATGAAACTCAGCATGCCTGAAATGCCGCCCGCTGTTCTGCTCGACGCACTTGGGTCCTACAGCTTATTGCCGGCGATTGTGTTTCTTCCGACCCGCAGGCGCTGCGACCAGGCTGCCTCTGAAGCGGCGTTTATTCGACGAGAGCCGAATGTGGACCGGAGAGATGCGCGACGAGACTTTATCCGCAGTTTTGTGGAGGAGCATCCCGAAGTACGTGGTCATCGTCACTGGGACACAATCATCAAAGGTGGTGTTGCCTCGCATCACGCAGGCCATATCCCAGCGTGGAAGCTCGTTATCGAAAAAATGATGAGTGCAGGGTTGCTTGACGCCATCTTTGCCACAGCAACTGTCGCCGCTGGTGTTGATTTTCCTGCTCGTACAGTGGTCTTGACAGGTGCCGACGCCCGTACCGGCAGTGGATGGCGTCAGTTGACTGCCTCTGAGTTGCAGCAGATGACTGGACGTGCCGGCCGGCGCGGGAGGGACAATGTCGGGTTTATCGTTGCAGCACCAGGATTACACCAGGATCCTCAGCGCATTGCTGACCTGCTGAAGGCCCCGCCTGATCCTCTGGTAAGTCAATTTCGCGCAACCTATACGACCTTGTTGAACCTACTCGATGCGTATGGCGGTTTTTCCTATGTTAGAGAGATCGCCGCGAAAAGCTTTGCTCACAGGCACACGGCCCAACAGATAACAAGGTTAGAGGCGCAAATTCTCGACAGCCAGGATCGAATCAGCAAATTGCTCACGGAAGCTAACTGCGGGAGCGCTAGCCCTTTCATCTCGGGGTTGGAGCGATTGGTGAGTGCGCGGACTAGGCTCCTGGAGAAGCGTCCCCAAACGCGCGCAGAAGTTTTGGAGCGATGGCTCGATCAAGTCGTACGTCCCGGCCGGATCGTTGGTATCGGACGAAGCGGTAAGCGATTGGTCCTGGTTACGCATCGATACGGCACAAACGTTGGCGGCGTGCGCGAAGACGGCCGTGGCGCAAAGTTTCCTTTGCAGCGGATAGGGCGCGTCTACTCTCCTATCTACTCTTTGCGAGAACAGGACATTGAGAGAGGTTTTGATGAGGTTCGAGAAAAAGGGCCAATGTTGGTAATAGCCGAGCCGCGCCTTCGCGATTTAGATCAGGAAGATTCGACTGCCATCGCGCTGCTGGACGATTTGATCGAATCGCTGGTCCGGAGTGGCGTTCCCGATCCGGAGAACACTACTTGTCATGAAGCAGTGTGGCGCGCCATTGAGCACGCAGGGGAAATTCAGCGGGCGGACGCGCGTAGGGATCGTCTGCAAGAAGAACTATGGGAGCCTTTTGAGCGGCGTGCGCGAGTTCTATCAAAGTTTGGATATTTGGATTTTGACGCCGAGAAGGTTACTGAGCGCGGACGTTGGTTAGCCGATCTTCATGTTGACCGCCCGCTAGTCATTGGGGAGGCATTACAGGCAGGTTTATTCAAGTCTCTCGATTTGATTCAAATGAGCGGGGTCGTCTCCTCGCTTACCGCAGATGAAGATCGCGATTATGGTGAACTAGAACTGGACGACGTATTAGTCGGTAATCTTACGCGCTTCGAGGACGTCGGCTTTCAAGTTTCTTCGGAAGAGTGGAAGTTTGGTATTGAACCGGCTCCGGAACTCAATTTTTCCGCGGCAGCGACGTCGGCACATTGGGCTGGCGGAAAAGAGTGGGCCCAGTTGGTGCGAGAGACGCGCGCGGAAGAGGGCGATCTATTTCGGATGCTGTCGCGAACCGGAGAGGCGTTACTACAGATTGCCAGTCTCCGAAAAGCCCATCCGGAGGCCGCCGCTATCGCCGCCGACGCAGCCAAGGCAGTCTTGCGCGACCCGGTCCGTTGATGGTTTCTATTAGCCAGAGGGTGAGAACCGTGAACGAAATCGAGCTTTCCGAGTTTCAAGTGACACTGAGTGACGTCGTCCGAGCGATATGTCAAAGGCCTCGTGTTTATACGATGCACGGCACGTTTGGCGAAGTTTTGGCTTTCCTGGAGGGTTATACAACTGGGGCTCTGCTGGGCTCGCCTCAAAATACAAAGTTCAATCGCAGCTAATTCGCAGGTTGGGAAGGGGGCGCGCGCTCGGACTCCCATCTTTAGCCGCGAGGTCTCATTGCGCGCTGCCCTCGCCTAAATCCACATCAAACACTAACTCCAGCAAGCACTATTCAACATTAACTGAGAGGGAGTTGTGCTTTCACAGATCCGGGTGATGAGAATTGAAGGCGGGGGCAGCGCGCAATGAGACCTCGCGGCTAAAGATGGGAGTCCGAGCGCGCGCCCCCTTCCCAACCTGCGAATTAGCTGCGATTGAACTCTGTTTTTTAGGGTTTTGAGTGCCAGCCGGCCTGCTGTGAGTCTTAACGAGTAATACGCAATAATAGAACCCAAGGGACTGACTAGCACTGCGTTGAGTGGCATTGGAGGTGACCCGCCGCTACCGCGTCACGGTACTGACTGTATACCTCTCAGTGCTGAGCTGAAAAAGTACCTTCGACTCCCTTGAAGTCACAACCGGATGAAAGGTCTTACCGTAGTTTGCAGTGATCTTCTTGACGTAATTGCGGGTCTCGTCGTAAGGCGGGATCCCGTTATACCGGTCAACCGCACCTTCTCCTGCGTTATACCCAGCCAACGCCAGTTTCACGTCACCATCGAACCGCTTCAATAACCAAGCCAAATACTTAGTTCCTGCGGCAACATTCTCTTCCAGATCATGATGGTCGGTGCACCCAAAACGCTTGGCGGTAGCTGGCATTAGCTGCATTAGTCCTTGGGCCCCTGCGTGGGACAAAGCATCGAATTTATATCTCGACTCCTGCCATATCACTGCGTGAATAAAACGCGGGTCAACGCCCTCTCGTAAGCCCGCGCGAAAGATGATCCAATCGAGGTCGGTATTTCCTGAACTCGGCATGTCGGCAGGGATTCGTACAATCGGGGGAGTATTAGCTACTACTGATGCATCGAACGCCGGAGTGAAAAGCGAGCCAATTGGATTGGTTAAAAGGAATAAAAAGAAGACAACAACAGGTGCAAACTTGGCAGACCGCCAGCGGGGAAACTTTAGGGGCAATTTCATCAGAGTTCTCCATGTGAGCGGTGACTTAATAGTCACCAAAAAATAACCGTGTTACGCATGGTGGAACCGAATTACAAAGAACTTGTAATCGAGGACCGCGACTCAGATGGGCCAGGGGTTGGCATAGTTGCTTTCCTGGATCGGGAGGTGCTGGGCTAAGTGATTGTATTAAATGTACTTAAACAAGTCGGCCCACCCCACACTTGTTGAAGCCTTTTGCCAAAATTCGTTCAGGTTGAACTAATGAAGATCGAACTCTCGCATCAGAAAGTGATGCAAAATTTTTTTCGGATTTCTCAGAAATCCGCAAACGATCCGTTCAGATGTACGAGATGCAAACGGGTAACGGCCGCTTCAGTCATTTCGACTGCTCTGTTTAACTAGAAGCCACCGGGGTGAAAATGCTGCTCACGCTTCGCGCGATACTTCGCAGAAACCTCAAGATTCGTGGTAGGACCAGGATGGTTATTAGAAGCCCGACTCCAACTACAATAAAAAGCACCACCGGTACGAACACCGCCAATAGGATTGCCCCTACCGCGAGCACATCTTCAAAGAGACTAAGAGCAGTATTGGAAAATGGCTCCGGGCTAGCATTCACCACCGCCCGGGTTGCAGCTTTTGTTCCGTGTGAACTAAGCGCAAGGCCGCCACCTAAGAGTAAGGCGATCACCTGAACCGTTCGGTCAAAGTCGCCAAAGGAAGCAGCTGCGAGCACGGCGCCGGCTGGAACCCGAATGAACGTATGAATGACATCCCACGTGCTGTCAACAAACGGGATCTTATCCGCAACGAACTCCACCACATAAAGGAATAACGCGATACCTATCACCCACCAGCTAGTCACGGCCTGCAATTCGCCAGGTAACTCAAGGCCGGCAAAACGTCCTAACAGACCCAAGGTTGCGACACCCGCGTAAAGGTTAATTCCGGAAACCCACGAGGAGCCCATTGCGATAGCGAGAGTGGTGATGAAGTTCATGGCTTTTGCTTAACCTTTTCCGGCCCTAGTTTAATACGAATTGCTGATTTCGGACGTTCAAACAAATGGCAAGGGCGTCCAGTTGGCTTTGCACAAAAAGTACGACATAGGCTTTTTCTCTGTGCGACCTTTGTGTTCTCTGTGTCTTCTTGGTGATGGACCTCGCCGAAAACAAAACCACAGAGTCACAAAGAACACAGAGGTCGCACAGAGAAGACATTTGAGCAGACACTTTTTGTGCAAAGCTCGTTCAGTTGGTTCCTCAATGTGTAATGGCTTGCATTCGACGACAACTCAGATAGAATCCCGCCGCTGGTCCCCTGAGCAGAATTCCAATCTGTATTCCATCTCAGTGAGGTATTTCTAATATGAAGCCTGCACGTGCCTTGGCTTTGTTACTAACGGTCCTCTGTCTATTCGCGGAGGCCCATGTTTCCGACCCAGCGCATTGGCCGCAGTGGCGTGGCCCATTCTTCACCGGCATGGCGCGTGGTGATGCGCCGCTCAACTGGAGCGACACCACCAACATCAAATGGAAAACTCCGATTCCGGGACGTGGTTTCTCGACACCCGTGATGTGGGGCGACCGAATCTTTCTTACTACTGCGGTCCCAACCGGAAAGCCTGCGCCTCTTGCTCCCGCAACAACTGAATCAGATCGTCCGGGTCGGCGGGCCGGGGGTGACACGTCTCCTCAGGCCGAGCACAGGTTTGAGGTCCTCTGTCTCGATCGCAAGACCGGAGAGGTCCTTTGGCAACGCACCACGAAGGTTGCTGAGCCGCACGAGGGCTACCACCGAGTCTACGGGAGTTTTGCCTCTAATTCGCCCGTTACCGATGGGAAGTATGTCTACGTGTCATTTGGTTCTCGCGGTGTTTATGCGTACGACTTCAGCGGCAAACAGATCTGGGCGAAGGATCTGGGTGTGCAGATGAAAATGCGGCTAGGGTTTGGAGAAGGCGCGGCTCCGGTACTGGTCGATGACCGGTTGATTGCGGTGTTCGACCACGAAGCCGGGTCGTTCATAGTTGCGCTGGATAAGAGGACAGGAAAAGAGTTGTGGCGAATGGGTCGCGACGAAAGCAGTTCATGGAGCACACCACTCGCCATAGAACACGATGGCAAGAAGCAGATCATCGTAAGCGCAACCAACAAAGTTCGCAGTTATGATCCGGCAAATGGCAGGGTGCTATGGGAATGTGGTGGATTGGGAGTAAACGTGATTCCCGTTCCTGTCTATCACAATGGTCACGTGTTAGCGATGAGTGGATTTCGCAATCCACGGTTGATGGCGATCAAGCTTGGTAAGGAGGGCGATCTCACCGACTCGGACGCGGTTAGCTGGAGCCACACTCGCGGGCTTGCATATACCCCTTCACCCCTCCTGTTCGATAACACCCTGTACGTAGTTACTGACAACGGCATGACCAGCGCGTTTAATGCTACGACCGGCGAACCTTATTACGCCCAGGACCGACTGCCCAAACCCTACAATTTCAAGGCGTCTCCAGTCGGGGCGAACGGTAAGATTTATCTCGCAACTGAAGAGGGCGATGTTGTCGTGGTCAAAATGGGGCCAAAATTTGAAGTGCTGGCGACCAACACGCTACAGGACCAGGTTTTCATTGCCACGCCGATTATCGTTCAAGGTGAGATTTTCCTGCGTAGTAAGGAAGCATTGTTCTGTATAAGCGAATCACGGTAATTGACAGCGACAGGATGAGCAGAACTAACGAGATGTGAATTGAGTGGCGGATTTTTTCAGCTCCGCGCTAACAATTTTGGAACCCAGACTAGGGTCGCGTGGTTTAGTCTTTGCACAAACTCTCCTCGGGGATCCTATCAACAAGTACATTTTCAAGACAGGAGCGACCTATGTTTCGAACCGCCTTCTTATTACTGGCGTTAATGCTGTCTGCAATCCCAGCCATGGCCCAGCGTCCCGGGCCACAATTCTGGCGCAAGGTCGGTTGTGAACCGTTCGAACCTCGCACCAAACTAGAGGCCTTAGAAGACGCTTACGGCGGTGTGGTTTTTAAAGGTTTTACGAGAATCAATACTTTCGACGTTCGTGACTTGAGAGTGGATGCCGTTGAGATGCGAAATCTCAGCGACTCGAACAGCATCTCGAACCAGGCGCGGGGGGTAGTGATTTCCTTGCGTGGTCCAGGCGAGCAGCCGCTTGAGGGGCGGGCGTTTATTGACTACGAGGAGATCGACACCGTGGTGAATGGCATCGATGCGGTCTCGAAGGTAAACGAGACAATGACAAAGCTGGCTAGCTTTGAAGGCCGATATCGCAGCACCGGAGATCTCGAGGTGAAGGCCTTTCGCCAGACCCGCAGTGGCACGGCCGTGACGGTCTCGGCTGGTATTTGTGACGAGGTAAGAATCCCGCTGTCTCTCGATGACCTGCAAAAGATTAGAGCAATGTTAGTAGAGGCCAAAGCCAAGCTCGACGAGATTAAGTGAAACCAACCGTGCTCGCGAGTTGAGGTCGTGGACGTTATTGCACGATTATCTCAACGTGCCGGAATTGCCTGACATAACCGTTTACCTTGAAGCGCTTGAGCGAAGGGTTCTCGATCAAACGCTCGAAAGCGTCGCCATTGCCTCACCATTTCTGCTCCGTACTGCTTCACCGCCGGTTTCAAGTGTGGAAGGACACGGCGTCATTCAGCTAAAACGCCTTGGCAAGCGGATCTGCATTGGCTTCGAGAATGATCATTGGTTGGTGCTGCACCTGATGATCGCAGGACGCCTTCACTGGAGTACGCAAAAAAAGAAGATGTTTCGAGGTCTCGCTCGGTTTGATTTTTCCAGCGGTTGTCTGCAGCTGACAGAGGCGGGAACACAGAAGCGCGCCTCGCTGCATGTAATGGAGAGCGAGGCTGCAATGGATGCGCTCGATCCGGGCGGTCTCGATGTGTTTTCGATCGATCTGGAGGCCTTTAAAGAGGTCTTAGCTTCGACTAATCACACCCTGAAGCGCGCGTTAACAGATCCTCGCCGTTTGAGCGGTATCGGCAACGCCTATTCCGACGAGATCCTGTGGGAGTCGCGCCTGTCTCCGATTGCGTTAACACAAAAGTTAACTGACGAGGAATTTAAGCGACTCTTTGAAGGTACTAGCAAAACCCTCTCGGAATGGGTCGAGCGGCTTCGAGTTGAGACCGGAGATGCTTTTCCCGAGAAGGTGACGGCGTTTCGTAGAGGTATGGCTGTGCACGGAAGGTACCGCGAGCCGTGTCCACGATGTGGCGCAAAGGTCCAGCGTATTCGTTACGCAACAAACGAGACGAACTACTGTCCGAACTGTCAGACTGGGGGAAAGTTGCTGGCAGACCGGGCGCTGTCGCGAATTCTAAAGACTGATTGGCCCAGAACTGCTGAAGAGTTAGGTTGACTCCTGCTGAGGTTTGTACAGCTCGTCACTGCCAACGTCGAAAATACGATTCAAACGTGCGCGGTAATTTTCGAAGGCGATTTGACCGCCGAGCTGCAGTAACTGTTCCCAATACTGCCCCAGACAAGTCCCGGCACGCGCATCTGCAACTTTACGGGAGTGAGGTCCTTCCCAAACATTTTGCGCATCGTGCTGTAAAACCAGCGCAGGTGCCAGGGCGCGTCCTTCTTCTCTATTCCGGAAATCCGCGGCAAAGAGTTATCCCCGAAAGTTAATTAACGAATTCGATGACCGGTGAGTTTTCGCCTTGAGGCGTAATAGCAGAACACACGACCAAATTATAACTGCCGACACATCTCCTTACCCCAGGGTGTGTCAACTGCGCGCTTATACGTGTGACGTATCTCTGCAAAGTTCCAGTCCTTGCGCTGCCAAATACTTCCATCAGTAAATTCAACGCGATTGATAACAACCTTCTCATTGAGCGCACTATATTTTCCTTTGGCATTTGCCAAGGTTTCTACGTCTACCACGTCACTTGGCCCAGATACACTGAATGCCCGAACCTCTTTTTGCTTTCCGCCCGGGACGCTAACTCCGCACAAGAACTGCCGGCGAGTCACGGGTCCAGTATTCGCCGAATGGTTAGACTGATATTCCCAGAAGATAATGTCTATCGCTTTTTCGGTGGTGTTCTTCAGCTTCACAAGGTATAAAAAGCCTTCCACTGGCTTTTGTTTTGGTGAACGCGACTCCTGCACTGCTTTCTCAAGTTCGGCACTGCGGCCATCGACCGTGTCCAGGTTCGGGTCCCTTGCGCCCCTGGATTCATTGATGCGACTGTTACGCGCGTAATTCTTATTGACCGGGATAAGGGCTCGTGCCGGAGCTGTTTCCGGTTGTGTTTGAAACTCTACCACTTGGCGATCTCTCGACCACTTAAACTCTGTTACCGAGATGCCGGAGCCTTGTGATGTTCCCGGGCTTTGTAAGAGGAGGCTTAGCAGAAGGAAGCAGAGGTTTAGGTGTGGCATTGGTGCACCCTCTCTTTCGCTCTTAATCTGCAAAAGTTATAGTCTGAAATCGGCAGAGGCGCAAGAATGTTCCGCCTTACTCGTGCCACAGATAGCCACGCGATGTCTGGATTACTTTCATTTTTGGTTATTAGCCTGATGATGACGACAATTGGCGTTCATCAAGCGCTCGCCCAAAATAAGTCGCGAAGATGCGATCAGAATCGTCACCATCAACGAGTAGCGCGGAACGATCCCACCGGTACACGCGTTGACTTGCGAACCCTGGAGGGAGCGCAGTTGTATTTTGGGCCATTGTTTAATAGAAAGCGGCCAGCAAAATTGCTGATGCATTTCCACGGTGCGCCGTGGTTAATCCAGCAGCACACTGCCGAGCATTGGCCAAGGGCCGCACTCGTAACAGTCCACCTTGGCGTGGGTTCAAATGCCTATCGCCGCCCATTTGGGCGTCCAGAGATGTTTGCTGAGCTGTTGGCTGAAGTACGAAAAGAACTACAGCTAGAGAATGAGTTTTCGTCGATCTTGATCACCAGTTTCTCTGCCGGTTATGGAGCGGTCCGGGAGATTCTTCGACAACCGGAAAACCGGAGGCTGGTTCAAAGCTTATTGTTGCTGGATGGAATTCATACCAGCTATGTACCGGAGAGAAAGGTACTCGCTGACGGACGTGGATTGGATACAGCAGGACTGGAACCCTTCGTGGTCTTTGCACGCGAGTCGTTAACCGGGTCAAAGAAGTTCGTGCTCACGCATTCCGAGATCTTTCCAGGCACCTATGCGAGTACAACCGAATGTATTGACTACCTGCTCGCGCGCTTGGGCCTGAAACGGAAGCCTGAGTTGCGCATTGGACCACTTAGAATGCAGCAGTTAAGTCAGGTTAAGGCCCGTGGCTTCCGAGTAATTGGTTTTGCAGGGAATACAGCTCCGGATCACGTTGACCATCTCCACGCCCTGCCGGCGTGGTTGAAGCATTTGTGATCAAAACGTTCCTCGATGCTCGACAAAAGGATTGTAATGCGACAAGATTCCTCCGCACGCCGTTGATTTCAATTCACAATCCTGGAGCCCTACCATGTCTTCCGAGAGTCTCTGTTCGATAAGGCGAATCTTTTTCTACGTGCTGACCGGTGTTGTTTCTGCCGGCATTCTTGTGAGTGTTCCAATCACCGCGAGCTCGCAGAACGGTGCAAAAAACATAGCCGCGACCAAGCGAGCAGACTCACCTGCCCCCAGCAGCGTCGATAACGAGTACACCAAGAAAATTAAAGAATATACGACGGCGCCTTATTTCATGACCGAACTGGTAGATCACCTGCCGATGTCTCCGCAGGTTCCTTCGCCTGATAAGGTGCTCGGATACGTAGTCGGCACTCCAAACAGGCTCACCTACACAAAAGATCAATATCGATACTATCGCGAGCTGGCGAGAACTTCGCCACGCGTTCGAGTTTTCAGCGCCCCAGAAAAGAGTGAAGAAGGCAAAGAACAGATACTGGTAGTCGTAGGAGACGAGGCTGCACTTGCGAGGCTCGACCGGTACAAAGAGATCACCGCCAAACTGGCTGACCCGCGCAAGATTAACGACGCTGAAGCACGGCAACTGATCGGCGAAGGCAAAGTCTTTTATTGGGCGTCAGGTGCGATTCACTCTCCTGAGACAGGTTCGCCGGAAATGCTCATGGAGATGACTTACCGTCTCGCTGTTGATGAAACGCCATTCATCCAGGCGATTAGGAAGAATGTGGTTGTGCTTATTACGCCCGTGTTGGAAGTTGATGGACGCGATCGCATGGTTGATCTCTACAACTACCGCAAAGCCAATACCGGAAAAAATGCCCCTCCCCTCTTGTATTGGGGAAAGTATGTTGCGCACGACAACAACCGCGACGGTCTGGGCATGGCACTGGCTTTGACGCGCAACATGATGCGGACGTTTTTGGAGTATCACCCGGCAATCCTTCATGACTTACATGAGTCGATACCCTTTCTCTACACGTCAACCGGTACTGGCCCATACAACGCCTGGCTTGATCCGATCACGATTGATGAATGGCAACTGCTCGCCTATCACGAAGTTGAAGAAATGACCAAGCGTGGCGTACCCGGCGTGTGGACGCATGGCTTTTACGACGGCTGGGCCCCGAACTACATGTTTTACGTGGCGAATGGGCACAACGCGATCGGACGCTTTTACGAAACCTTTGGCAATGGCGGAGCGGACACTATGGACCGTACTGTGACTCAACAGGCTCGGCGCGACTGGTATCGTCCCAATCCACCTATGCCACGTGTCAAATGGTCCCTGCGCAACAACGTGAACTTGCAGCAGTCGGCGCTGCTGCTAGCTATGAACTTTGTCGCGAACAACAAAGAGCGTTTTCTTCAGAACTTCTATTTGAAGAGCAAGCGGGCAGTCGCGAAGGCGCGGAACGAAGGTCCGGCGGCATATGTGGTTCCCAGCAATCAGTCGCGACTGGTTGAAGCCGCCGACACGATGAATCTATTGCGATTCATGGGCATTGAAGTGCACAAAGCCGACAAGGAGATCGTCATCAAAGACCAAAAGTATCCAGCAGGTTCGTATGTGGTCAGGATGGACCAGCCTTATTCTCGGATGGCCGATATGCTGATGGATACTCAGTATTACAATGTCAATGATCCGCGCCCTTACGATGATACAGGTTGGACGCTGGGGGCCTTGCGAAATGTCAAAACGGTCCGAGTAAAAGAGACCGAGGTCCTCAATGCACCTATGAGTTTGCTGACCGCTGACGTCCGCGTAATTGGCAGGATAGTTGGCGCTGGTCGGGCTGCCTACATCATCAACCACAACACCGAAAACACGTTGGCCACGCTGCGGTTCAAGTTGCAGGACATGAAGATCAACGTTGCGGAGGATTCCTTTAAGATTGGCGACCAGCAGTTCAACGCTGGTAGCTACATCATCAAGGCTGAAGGCAATACTCCGGACCTACCGCAGCGCCTGGGTGGTGAAGTTGCTAATCTTGGGTTAACGGCCCACGGAGTCGACAAACTGCCAGACGTTAAGACCCACTTGCTCGCAGTGCCACGAATCGCAATTTTGCACACCTGGACTAATACGCAGAATGAAGGGTGGTATCGCATTGAGTTCGACCGACTTCAGATTCCCTATTCCTATATCTCGGACCAGGTAGTGCGCAACACTCCGAACTTGCGTGAGAAGTACGATGTGATCATTTTTCCACCGCTGAACGGAACTCCCCAAGCGATCGTCAATGGCGTTCCGATGCGCGGCGATCCAATCCCCTGGAAGAAATCCGATTTGACCCCAAATATCGGGCTTTCCCCGGACCAAACCGATGACATTCGCGGGGGCATGGGTCTGGTGGGAGTACTTAACCTGCAGCGGTTTGTGAGTGCTGGCGGCCTCTTTGTGGTGATAGCTAACAACGCGCGTATCCCAATTGAGTTCGGTATCACCACTGGAGTCTCGATTCAGGAACCTCGTCAACTACAGGCACGAGGATCGATCTTCAATGCGACCTTCAGCGACAGAAAAAGTCCGATTGCGTATGGATACGACGAGACGTTGCCGATCTACTTCAACCAGGCGCCGCTATTTCAGGTTGCAGCGCAAACCGGTGGTTTCGGTGGCGGCGGCCAGGCCGCAGCTCAAGCCGGCCGTCCCTCCGGGCGTGGCGGGTTGAATGATCCAGACATCATTCAAGGTATGCCACAACCTTCACAAGCGCCGTCGCCCACGCCTGCAAGACCCGGCGAGGAGCGAATTACGGACGAACAGCGAGTGCAACTCGGAGCTTTCTACACTCCACCGAATGAACGTCCACGTGTGGTTCTCCGCTTTGCATCAGAAGAGAAAAACCTTTTGGTCAGTGGAATGCTTGCTGGAGGAACTGAGTTAGCCAACGCCCCTGCCGTGATCGATGTTCCTGTCGGACGTGGTCACGTTGTGCTGTTTGCCGGCAACCCAATGTGGCGGCACCAAACTCAAGGCAGTTTCTTCCTTCTGTTTAACGCTGCCCTCAACTTTGATTCGTTGAACACGGAACGAGCCGCGTCTCCTGCGCGCCAAACATCCGCTGAGGAAGACGATCAATAACTTTTGGAGTGGCGGCGAAGGTGCAAAACCCCGCGCCGCCGCTTTGGTCTCTTGCGTACCCTCCGATTGTTTCCCCAAGCCGCCAGGATAGGTGCGTGTGGCCAGCTTTGCACAAAAGTGTCTGCTCAAATGTCTTCTCTGTGCGACCTCTGTGTTCTTTGACTCTGTGGCTGGGTTTTTGGCGAGTTTCTTCACCACGAAGACACAGTGGACACAGAGGTCGCACAGAGAAAAAGCCTATTTCATACTTTTTGTGCAACGCCCGGGTGGCCCGCCGCCAGACAAAACCCGGCAGCATCCAACATTCTCGATAAATTATTTTGGGATTTCAAAAGAACTGTTGGCGCTAATTTCAAGCAGGTTATGCGGATCATCAGAGCCCCTCGAGAATTTTCAAACCGATTTACCGCGACCCCGTTACTGGCTTTGCTGGTTTCCATCTTAATCGCTGGGGCAAGTTGCTCATACAAATCCTCTGAAGTTGCTCGGCGCTCGTTACCGGCGACCAAATCCAACGAGATCGGAAGAAACAATACTGGACCCGTGCGCTACGTCGCGCTCGGAGATTCGACTGGCGCAGGCGTAGGCGCGACAGGTGGTGGCTACGTTGCGAGGATTTTTAGAAGGATTACCGACGTGCGTGAAGATTCAAAACTCACCAATCTCTGCGCTAGTGGAGCAACAAGTGAGGACGTTCTTGCCCGCCAAGTCAACGCCGCCGTCGCCGCCAAGCCGACGCTTGTAACGATCGGAATTGGTATCAATGACATTGGTCGTGGGTTCACACCTGAGCAGTTCCGTGAGAACTTGAATGAAATCCTGACGCGCCTTCGAGGCGGAACTAAGGCCTCAATAGTGATTTCGAACATTCCCGATATCTCCAGCGCGCCTCGAGTGCCGCGAATAATGCGCGCCGAAACACAGCGGCTGATTGCCCTCTTTAACAAGCAGATCTCGGAACTCGCTTTGCATCACGAAGCGTCTGTCGCCGATGTCTATAAGGACACGCACGAGCTACTTCCATCCCATCCCGAATACTTCTCTGCCGACGGGTTTCATCCCTCCGACGAAGGGTATGAGGTGTGGGCGGAGCGAATGTGGCCAACCGTTGCGGTCGCAATCGGCGCCATGTAATCTTAAGTTGCTTGACTCACTGGATGGACTTCTCAGGCGACTCAGTGCAATATCTTCAAACACTTCGACACACTGTACTGTTGGATAGTTAAGAAAGAGAGATTATCACGCGTGGAAATAACGAAGGCACTGGCCGTATTGCAGCCTCTTTATGGCAAGGACAATATCGAGATCGTCACCGTTGACGGGCGTCGTGTGCGTGGAGTGGTGCGCAGCATGAAAACGACGCAGGCCCTGACCACTCCGAGTGTGAAGATGCAGTGCGCAAACGGTGAGATTGTGAAGATACCTTTTCCTTCAATCTTGGAGATTCGGGATCACAATTAACCTTCGGTGGCCTTCGATCTTGTGTGAAGTAGGAGGGCTAAGAGCCTATTCGATTGGCCAAAGGCACCCAAGCAAAGGCCAAACCCTCACTGGAATTCCTCTTCCGCTACATCGGCCTGGGCCAGGAACACTAAGATCTGTCGTGCCTCCTCCGAACCGAATTCCAGCGCCTGTCTCCTAAGCGCATGCCGCGCCATCTCAGAATCTATAGGGTCGTTTAATAATGAGATCAACACACCGGTTGGAAACTGAGCCAGAGCCTCATCCGCCAGTGCTCGAATCACAATCTCAGACGACCGTGAAAGCTCGCAAATCTCGCTTGGCGCAAATCGCGCAAGTTCGTTTGCCAGGGAATCGATCCGCGCATAATCGTGCTGCCTTTCAGCACGTTTAACCAATTGCGCGAACACGTCCGCCGACTGGGTTCTCTCCTGCAGCACGTTAGCGCAAGTGTCCGCGACATGTCGTAGATCTTGATTGCGTCCAGGAGACTGAGTAGTTTCTGCGTCTCGGTCGTCCAGGGCCGCCAAAAGCCGGCTTAGTTCAGTTTCTGCTAGAGCGTCGTAGGGGAGATTACGTGCTGGCTTTGGGGTGCTGGGTGGTGACTTTAAGGCTCTTTCTACCAGCCGGCGCGTCGTGGGTTGAAGCTCAGACCAAATACTCGCCACGCGCGCTCCGAAGTCATCTATCATCAAGGTCAAATCTGGAAGATCTCCTTAATCGCAAACAGCACGGGTTCTGCGTCACGTCACCGCAGGCTCGTGTTCTCCAATCTCCTGCAACCGTTTTACCACCTGGTCGATCAACCAATTCGGTGTCGAAGCCCCGGCAGTGACGCCCACACGCTGTATGCCCGCGAGATCTTCGGTGTTGATTTCTGCAGGGGTCTCGATCAGGAAACTGCGCGGACACTGTTCCTGACAAACCGCCAATAGCTTCACACTATTCGAAGAGTGGCGTCCACCGATTACATAGAAGGCATCCACTTGTCCGGCAAGAGCCCGTGCTGCATCCTGACGATCTCTGGTTGCGGAACAGATCGTGTTTATCACTTCCGGTTCTGTGTCGGCCCTGTGGCGCACAGCTTCAGCAACATCGAGAAAAGTCTTGAGTTTGATGGTAGTCTGCGAAACCACAATTGGCGCCCGCAATTGTGGTAATGAAGCCACCTCGTCGGCGTCGCGAACGACGTAAGTGTTGCGGGGAGCGTATCCAACCACTCCGATCATCTCAGGATGATCCGGATTGCCGGCAACCACCACGTCACGGCCTTGCTTAGCGGCACGTTCTGCGAGGTGTTGCACTCGCGTTACAAACGGACAAGTGGCGTCGATAACTTTGGCTGCTCGTTCCTCGAGGTCCTTCTGTACCTCCGGCGTTACACCGTGGGCGCGGATCACCGCAATCGTGTCGTTATCAGCCTCGGCGGGAGAGTCGATGGTTGAGACGCTGAGTCCCCCCAATCGATCCATCTCCTGGGCGTTGTGAATCAATGGCCCCAGTGAACGAATAGGACGAACGCCCTCTTCGACCGCGTCCTCGACCATCTCAACGGCCCGTTCGACCCCAAAGCAGAATCCAAACTCTTCAGCGAGTAAGACTTCCATATGTTTATCTAAGCACTAGTTGACTGGATCCGCGGTGTCTGCCGTCGGCTCTTGTGCACAGGACTGTTTCCACTCGTCACGCATCCGGTCTCCGCCGGCGACGCGCGCATCGATCCATTCAATGTCCTTGTCGATCAACTCGCGAACGTTATGCAGGAACGCTTTCTTGAATTCACCGAGACTGTGAGCCATATCACGGGGCATCACCGCATAGGAGAAATCACCAAGGTAGCGTAATGCATCGCACACGGCGTTAGACGCGCAGTTGATTGGTTCTTTCATTTCATCAGTTTCCGCCATCCTTAACCTCCAAAAGCACGGAATCTGCGGTTCCAAAAATCATTCTAACACTTTGGAGTGCGTCGGCAAGGGGACTAAGCTCGCGGGAAGTGTCCGCATTTGAATTTTTCGCTGTGCCAACACTGCGTGCTCTGCGTCTTTGTTGTGATTATCCATCGAATATCACCACAGAGACACCGAGGACACGGAGGTCGAGCAGAGAAATCACTTAGGACACTGCCTGGCGCCTGGGGCCGCCGGACTCAAAAGCGAACTCATTCGCTTGATTCGCGTATAGAATAGGAGACTAAGCGCTGAACAGAGCGTAAACTATTCTCACTTTGGTAGATTGTTATGTCACAAAATAGTCAGAAACCGAACCCTCAGTCTGATCCGTTGACTACGACCTGCGCGAATTGTCACGCTCCGATGCCGCGTGAGCTTCGTTTCTGCCGCAACTGTGGTTTTCGCCTTGGCGAAGGCCCGGCGGAATACACAGAAACCGTGCGCTTTGCGGAACCTCAACAAGCAGCATTCCTCGGTGGCCGCCCCAATGTTGCTGGTCAGCCAGTGCCGACAACTTATGGAATCTCGGGTGGTATGGCTCCCACACCACCAAAGGGTCTGAAAAGGCGGAAGAAGATCAGCGGAATGACGTGGATGTTCCTGGGACTTCTAATGTTCTTCGTTCTGGCGGCAGGATTTACCGCCATCATCACTCCGATACGCCGTACCAACATCGTAATCAATACGCCGGCCGTGACACGCTCATTTGTTGGGGTTGATGGGTTTGACACGATTGACGGCGGTGGTGGCGCCACTTTTCAAAACGTTGAGCCGCCGGGTGGACCTGCTGACAAAGCTGGATTAATCGGTGGCGACATTATAGTTGAGTTCGACGGACGCAAGATTGAGGAAGAGGATCAGATCCGCGAATTACTGGATCAAATACCTGTAGGCAAGACCGTAGACGTTGTTTATTTACGCGATGGGGAAAGGCACATGACTAAGCTAACCACAGTCTCGCGCGAGGAATTCAATAAACTGGAGCGTGAGTTTGCCAATCGGCCTGAGGGGCGAGGTCTGTTCGGTTTCGACGAAGGCGAAACTCGGCGCGTGCCTATCGAAGGGACAAACATCTTCGGAGTGCGTCTGGATGAAATCACTCCAAACCGACCTGCCGATCTCGCCGGAGTCAAAGACGGTGACATCGTGATCGAATTCAATGGAGTGCCGATTCGAACGCGGCAGGAACTGAGTGCGCGAGTGCGCCGAGCAATTCCCTACAGCACTGTGGACGTCGTTGTCAGGCGGGGAGGGGAAACGATCAGGATCCCGGTGAAAATGGGCAAGGGTTGATGTTGGTCTGAGTAATCTTAACTCTAGCTGACAACCGTAGTCTGAAGCGGCTTTGCACAATAGTCCCGGACCCCTCGGGATACCCTTGGCCTGTCCGGGGGACACTCAGGATACCTGCTACTTGAGATGGGCACTGATGACAAGGATGCCACGGGCTTGTCCTGTGGAGGGTCACGCTTTTTAGATATTTCCGCCAAAGTAAAAGCGAACGTGAATCTCCACCGCGCAAGGCGGTGGCATCGTCCATAACTAGCCCGATTCTTGTAGCTACCACCGTGATTCACCACCGGACAAGGCGGTGGCATCTCGAATTTTTTGTGCAAAGCCGTCTGAAGCTAAGACTCCTTCGGTATGACGTCGAGGGACTTGTTCATTCCCTGCCGCTCACTCATCCTATTCACCATCTCCGCTCGAACTGAGTCTCTGACTCCCTCATCGACATCATCGGCGAGTGTCTCAAATAGCGCATAAGGGGTCTCGGCTAATAACCTCAGCTCCCACGCCTGCCGATGACCATGCGACGCTCGGGAAAACCAAAGCGCATCAATAGGTCCTGACTCGACTAGAGCCGTGGGAAACGCTCGTTCAAACTCGTCGCGATAGTCGTCAGTGAGGATTGCACCATGAAACTGCCACCCGTGGCGTTCATACATCGCAATGATCTGTTCGGCCAGAGTGGTAATCGTCATCAGCCTTGGACCTCAAAATAAAGCTTGTTGACGATACTAAACCGTCGTCATTATCATCAAAAAGTCTGCGTCTATTGATGATGCTTACTACGTCACCTTCAAATTTCTTCCGTTGGCTCGTTCGGCCTACCCCGCCAAAGCGTGGCTTGCTCCTGCTCTTCGTCCTGTGTTTCACTGCTGCTTCCGTGAGCGCCACCGTATCACATCCGGTGACGCAACAACGTATCACCATCAGCGCCACAATGAGCTCAGCTAATTTAAAGAACGACGGTCCTTCCAAATTGAGCGAAAGTAAGCCGTTCTACGAGGTGCTCCCCAAGGCTCTTAGGAAGCGAAAGACGTCGCTCCAGAGAGTCTGTCCCGAAGGCGATGTAGTAGCGCGCCGGGTCCTTGAAGACTATGGTGCGATGTTTATTGCAAAAGATTCAGTGCTGCCACCACCGGTCTGCGTTTTCAAGAACGAACAGGAAGTGCTGGCCTTTCAGGATCAAGCAGGCTACGAAACTGAGTTTATTAGTTATGATGATGTGCAATTGCAACCTTCAGCGATGAAGGCACTGTTGAAAGCGCGAAAAGAAGCACTTGCCGAGGGTTTGGACATTACGCCGAGGGATGGCGCGGAAGCTGGGCGAAGAACCTACATTGACAGTGAGCGCCTTTGGGAAACCCGCTTCTTGCCGGCGCTGGACCACTGGCTTGCACAAGAGCGGTTAACTTTAGCCGAAGTTGAACGGCTGCGGTCCTTGGATACGTACCAACAGGTCGCTGCCGTATTGGAACTAGAGCGGTCTGGAATCTTTTTCAGCAAAGACTTGTCTAAGTCTGTGTTGTATTCGATTGCAGCGCCTGGAACATCTCAACATATTGCAATGTTGGCGTTTGACATTAACGAGTTTGCGAACCCAAGAGTCCGGCAGATCCTCGCTGAGCACGGATGGTTCCAAACGGTTTTGAGTGACTTGCCACATTTCACCTTCCTTGGGTTAAAGGAGAAAGACTTACCTAAGCGTGGGTTGAAGAGGGTGATCTTCGACGCGCAAAGCTTCTGGATTCCGAACGTCTAGAATTCGGCTTACAAAGCCTGGGAACTGTTCGATCAGGCGCAGTGAGCAGTTTCTCCGGCTCGCCCAACAAGTCGTTAATACTGATCCTGAGCGCGCTTTTATTTTGGCGCAGCGAAGCTTGTCAGACGGTCTGTCCTTGATTGATCCCTGCGGTCATTTCGGAACTGATGAAACGACTGCGAATTACAAGAAACCAAACCTTATCAGGATACGTCAATGTTTTTGGTTTACGACGTTCAACATAAGTCTCGGCTATTCGTTCCAAGAATCGTTGTCTGGTTTTCCATTTTTGTTTGAAGACTCGCGCAACGGTAGTGTCCTAATCTAAGATCTGGAATCGAGCGTTTGGCACGGTCTTTGTCCGTCATCTGTGCGATTGCCTTGCGTCCGTAAAGGATGGTATAAGGCAAAGCCAGATAAAACGTTATGTCGAAGAAAGCGACCGACTCTCACCAGGACCCCGTCGGAGTGTCTTCTGTGGCCTCGTCAGCGGCGGCAGCTCCAGCGCCACAGCAGCCGAAGCCGAAACCAAAGAGATTCTACGCAAGCATTCATCCCGGCCCTAAAGCTCCTTTGCCCCAGCCATTTGTTGAGTTGATTCAGTCGCTTGAGCAGTCTATCGGTATTCCGCTTTGGCTTCTCATTCAACGGTCTGACGGGGAAGGTCTATATGGACAAGTTGATGACGGGTTGCGGAAGGCATTTCTGGACGCTAGGGCAGAGTTTGTGCCCGGTGAAGAAGTAGGGCTATTGATTGATTCTCCGGGCGGGCAAGCAAGAAGCGCCTTTCAAATCGCTAAGTTGTTAAGGCGTCATTGTGGCGGGTTTGCGGCGGTTGTTCCTCGGTACGCGAAGAGCGCCGCAACACTACTCACGCTTGGAGCAGAGCGTCTCTTTCTTAACTCCGAGGCTGAACTTGGTCCCTTAGACGCTCAAATTTTTGATCCAGAGCGCGAGGATTTTTCGTCAGCGCTTGATGAGGTTCAGTCCTTGGAAAGATTGCACGCCTTCTCGCTGGAAGCTATAGATCAAACAATGATATTTGTTCTGAGCAGAACACACAAAAAGGTTGATCGCGTACTACCTCAGGCAATGCATTTTGTATCTGAAATGATCAAACCGCTATTCGAAAAGATAGACGTAGTACATTACACACAAAGAGCGCGGGTGTTAAAAGTAGCTGAAGAGTATGCTATTCGATTGCTCACGCCTCGCTACTCGAAAAGAGATGCGGAGAGAATTGCGCGGAGATTAGTGGAGAAATATCCAGAACACGGGTTTGTGATTGATAAAGATGAATTGACGGACCCTGGCGAGCTTTTAGACCTCGGATTAAACATGGAAATAGAAGAACTTACGGATGAACAAACCCGTATAATGAATGAAATGATGCCGTTTCTAGGACAGTTCAGTGTAATCGGAAAACTACGTGAGGTTCAATCGCCATGAAGCGCAACGAGCATAATCCAGAATGTAATATTGCCCCTCCGTCATCAGGAACACGCGACGCGGTGGAGAGTGCTATCGATAAAGCCAAGGGCGACAAAACAAGCTCTTGGGAAACTCTCACAAAGATCGCCAAAGCGAAAGGTATCACTCATTGGCGCGAGATTTTTGAGACCGACGAGCCGCAGCCAGATCAAGTGAAGCACACTTAATCTCTTGCCTGCATTGAAGCTTTGAGAGTCGCACGTATCCAGTCGGACAAGCTAAGTCCTTGTTTCTTTGCTGCTAATTCAAACATCGTTCGCTCTTCAGGTTGGACTCTGAACTGGGTCATTTTTTCTCGTGCCTTGCCCTTCGCTAACTTTGGTCTACCTACCTTTGCCTTTTTCTCTCGCATCTTTGATCTCCGCTGCGATTGACGCTTTGACATTAGGACACTACCCGCTCAACTATCTGATTTCCCATTTCCCAGATAGGTGCTAGACTGTCGCGCATTCTGCGTGCCCGAGAACAGGTCTTCTCTCCCCCCAGGCTCCAAGTAACCATTTCCAACTCGCACGGATGTGCCGTCTCGCTTCCCTGGGCAGCCGCGACTTCCGGAGCGACCTTTATCCCGAAAGAAGGTCACGTATGGATGTTCCTCAGTTCGTCGCCGGTCGATTTCGTATTGAAGGAGTGATTGGCACAGGTGGCATGGGAACTGTGTACCGTGCTACGCATCTGGGCCTTGAACGTCCAGTCGCAATCAAAATCATTAGATCAGAATTCGCTGGCGATAAAGATGTCGCAGATCGATTCTTGCGCGAAGCCCGCACTATGGCCAAACTGCGGCACCCGCACGCGGCCATGATCTTCGACGCCGGTAATCTGCCTGACGGGCGGCACTTCATCATCATGGAGTTTGTTGAAGGTGTTACTTTGTCCGAAGCGCTGGCGAGCGAAGGAGCTTTCTCACCAGCTCGCGCGGTAGAAATCGCGTTGCAGATTTGCGATGTCCTGGAAGCTGCTCACGAACTCGGTATTGTTCATCGCGATCTGAAACCTTCGAACATCATGTTGAACGAGCGAGGAGTTTGCGTACTCGACTTTGGTGTGGCTAAGGTGCTTGCGTCCTCTACGGAAGTTACCGCGACACACGCGAGCACGGGATCGGGACAGATCGTAGGCACACCGCGCTACATGTCACCGGAGCAGTGTTTGGGCCAGCGCGTTGGTGCTCGCAGCGATCTCTATAGCCTTGGTGTATTGCTCTACGAGATGCTCGCAGGAAGGCCTCCATTCGTCGACTCGATGCCTTCCGCAGTGCTGGTAAAGCAAGCGACAGCGCCGCCTCCACCGCTGTTTCAGGTTGCCAAGACGGTACCGCGGCCCATAGCTCTAGTTGTGCACCAATTGCTTGCAAAACGTGCCGACGATCGACCGCGAACCGCCGCCATCGCGCGCGCGATGTTGACAAAGAGCCTGAGTCGGCCTGAAAGGGAACTGCCCGAGGCCGACCCCCTCGCTTCTACTGTCGCCTCCGTCAGCGCAAAGGCCAATCTTGTGTTACGGGCTGCTGCTCCACTTGGGATTGTGTTTGCGTTTGGGGCACTGCTCTATGTTTGGGCGAATCGCGGCGAGGAATCATCGACGGCAACGGAGACTATTAGTAAAACGGCGGAACAGTCTACAGCCGCACTTCTTGCTGCACGTAAAAAAATTGAGTCCACAACACTGCGTAAAGAGGTCCAAAGCCATGAGCCCGTGAAATCCGGCGACTCCAACAGCGAAAGAGTTCGTGATCTGTCGTCCGGGCTCGGTGCGAAAATCGCACAGGTGCGTTTAGTTCAGAGCCGATCTGGTGCGGCGTTGGTAGCAATCAGCCAGTCGCAAAATGGTAAGGCCCAGTTTCTCAATTTAGAGCAGCGCGGTGATGCTTATCACATAGTGAAGCGTGGACCACTGGATACCGATGCATTTCGGCGTGCCTCCTGGAGTGCCGAAACACTGGATCTCGATGATGATGGGTTTGATGAGGTGCTCTTTATCGGCACACGCGCGCATCGATTCTCTGGGTATCGCCTGGTGCTGTACGTTCCTAAGACCCGGCAGACTTTTTCGGTGGAAGTTGAAACCAAAGGTAAACGGCCGGTGCGCGCCCTGTGGTCAGCCAACCTTTTAAAAGGAAATCAAAGACGGATTCGCCGCCTGATGACTGAGAGGGCGAACGCTTTGTTGGCGCAAACCAGTCTAGGTGTTGGATCGGTTGGAAAACTTGCTAAGAAGTAGCCGTTCCTGTCTTCGACTCTTGCTTCTTAGTGTTTGGATCGGTATCGTCTTACGGCGTTCTGATCTTCCGCGTTCCCTGCCTGCATGAATCGCGTCAAATTTGATCAATCTGCGTGCGACTCTTTGCGTGATTGCGTCAAGGAGATCGAAAACAACACAGCTGCGGAAGTTGTAGTGGTCGTCCGCGCGCGGTCGGGCAACTATGTCCACGCGGATTTCCTCTTCGGTGCTGTTCTCTCGTTCTTAGGCCTCCTTTTTCTGCTTTTCTCGCCCTATACCTTTCATCAGGTTTGGGTGGCGATTGATGTGCTGCTTCTGTTCATTTTGGGGAGCGCTCTCTCCAACCGAACTGAAGGCATACGACGGCTGCTTACGACAAGAAAGCTTCGTGCCAATAACGTCAGAACCTCCGCAGCAGCAATGTTCTATGAGGCTGGCGTAGCAAACACCAGTGCAGAGTTGGGGGTTTTAGTGTTTCTGTCACTGTTCGAAAGACGATTGGAGGTAATCTCAGATCGTGGGGTATTGAAAGCGGTGCCGTCTGCGGTTTGGAACGAGGCGCTATTTGAGTTGCACGAGGCCGGGCGAGATCCCGACGTACAGACATTCCTGGAGGCAATCAAAACTTTCGGTACCTCTTTGGCGAAACACTTGCCGGCGACAGAAGATAATCCTGACGAACTGCCAAACCTGCCTCACTTCGAATTCAAATGATTCGAGCTCTTTGCCGCAATCCCCTCAAAGCTGCGAAAACCGGCACCGGGTTCGCACTTCTCACGTTGCTGTGCTCAACCATAGCGTCCCACGAGGTGTTCGCACGAGTTGGTGGAGGGCAGTCTTACGGCGGTGGCGGCGACGGGGGTGGAGACGGTGATGGTGGTGCAATTGTTTGGCTGATATTCCAACTGCTGCGGCTTCTGATCTACCTGACGATTGAGTATCCGGCAGTCGGTATCCCACTGGACATCATAGTAATAGCTGGCGTGATCGTTTTCTTCGTTCGGAGGCCCAAGACAAAAGCCAAGAGTCTAACAGCGGCTGCAGGTTTCGATTCTGTGAACCTTGCTCTGGGTTTTCGTCAGCCCGATCACGGTCATATCGGGAGAGCATTCGACCAGTTGCGGCGATTCGACCCAAATTTTTCGGAGATCGTTTTTACCGATTTTTGCTATGCCCTCTATGCAAAGGCCCACATGACTCGCGCACGCGGCGATGCTGAAATGGATCTTTTGTCCCCATACTTGAGCGTCGAAGCTCGCAACGTTCTTCTAGCGAGACGCGTTGCCGGGTTAGTAGAAGTCAAGGGCGTCATCATTGGCGCGATGACAGTGGTTAATGTGCGCGGACTTGAAAGTCCGGTAGTAAATATCTCATTAGTCTATGAAGCCAACTACACTGAGGTCGTGGATCGAAATACCCCATCTGAGATGACCTACTACGTGCGGGAGCGATGGGATTTGGAACGCCGGCGCGATGTTCTATCACCAGAACCAAAACAGGCCACCGCGCTTCACTGTCCCCGTTGTGGTGCGGCACTGCAAAAGGACACGAACGGTGCGTGTACATTCTGCGGAGCAAGGATTGAGAGTGGCGAGTTTAATTGGTTCGTACGCTCGATTGCGCTGCTGGACAGGGAGGCAAGGGGGCCGTTACTCACAGGCGATGTTCCTGAGGTGGGAACCGATCTCCCTAGTGTCGTGCAGCACGGCTTTGCGGCGGCCCGGGCGACGTTTGAACTGAATCATCCGGAGTTTTCCTGGGGTGAATTTCAAGCACGCGCGAAGTACATCTTTGATGAACTGCAGGCCGCGTGGTCGACGCTCGACTGGGAGCGAGCTCGCCCGTACGAAACGGATAGCGTTTTTCAGATGCACCAGTACTGGATCGATGCGTACAAAAGGGCGAGGTTGCGAAACAAGCTGGACAGCTGTGCGGTCACCGCAATTCAGCCCGTCAAGATCAAAGAAGATGCGTTCTACAACTCGATTACGCTTCGCATCTGGGCCCAAGGCTATGACTATACGGTGAATTCGGCAGATGAGGTCATCAGCGGTTCAAAACACAACCTACGTCGGTGGTCAGAGTACTGGACATTCATCCGGCATCGAAATGCTCAGCCCCTGGCTTCCAAAGACCCCCTAAACTGTCCAAATTGCGCCGCGCCACTCAAGGTCAATGGTGCGGGTATTTGTGAATTCTGCGGCGGCAAGATAACCTCGGGTGAGTTTGATTGGGTCCTGTCGCGTATTGAGCAGGATGAATCTTATTCTGGGTAGAACATCTATTGAGCGCGCCGGGACATCGAACGGTGACTTTCCAGCTCAAATACACCAAATGGAGTTTTCAGTGAAACGCGGTTTTGTACTCTTCTTACTAGTTTGCAGTTTGATTGTGCCGCAGACGCTGCTCGGCGCGGATGTTTCGACGTTCGAACAGCAGCGACGAACCCTGGCGCAAAGACGGGGTACGGCTGCAGCCCCACAACCGGCTCGGCTACCGGAAGCGAATCTACTCAATCGCGTTCTCGCCAACGGCCTCGAGGTGATCGTGCTTGAAGATCATTCGATTCCACTTGTCACGGTAGAGTTAGCCGTTCGCAATGGCTCGTTTACTGAGCCACCGGAGTTGAATGGGCTGTCACATCTCTACGAGCACATGTTCTTTAAGGCCAACCGGGCCATTGCTGACAAAGAGGACTATTTAAGGACCATCGGGCAGCTCGGCATCGCGTACAACGCACAAACCAGGGAGGAGGTGGTCAATTACTACTTCACAACCACCAGCCCGAGTTTGCGGACAGCAATGCAGTTTATGAAGGACTCAGTACGATACCCACGGTTCACGCAGGACGAGTTTGACCGCGAGCGTCAAGTGGTGATCGGCGAGATCGATCGAAACGAATCGAACCCGTTCTTTTATCTGGGCAAAGAGATGACCGAGCGGCTGTTCTATAAGCACCCGAGCCGTAAGAGTCCACTTGGCGATCGGCAAACAGTGTCCCGGGCCACCACGGACATGATGCGTCTAATCCAGTCGCGCTATTACGTCCCCAACAACTCCGCGTTAGTCGTTACCGGCGACGTCGATCCTGAGGAAGTTTTTGCGCTGGCTCGGCAGTTCTACGGAGATTGGGCCCGAGCCGAAGATCCTTTTAAGACGTATCCCATCGTGGAACATCCACCACTTGCAAAGAGCGAGGGTGCGGTGATCACCCAACCGATCGAGAATGTGATTATCAACATTGGGTGGCACGGTCCCTCAATCGGCAAGGATGATGCCGCAACATACGCCGCAGACGTATTCTCCTTTATCCTTACCCAACCCAACTCTCGATTTCAGCGAGCGCTGGTGGACACCGGTCTGGTTACCGGCGTTGGCATTGGCTACTACACGCAACGCAACGTTGGACCGATCAGCATTATTGCGCAGACAACTCCTGACAAAGCGCGTGCCGCAGTGAAAGCAATCTACAACGAGGTTGCCCACTTCAATGACCGGGACTATTTCACAGACGAACAACTTGAAAGTGCCAAGGCCTTGTTGGAAGCAGACGATCTTTTCTCGAGAGAAAAACTGAGCGAGTACGCGCATACGCTGAGTTTCTGGTGGTCGTCAACCGGGCTCGATTATTTTCGCGGGTATCTGGGCCGTCTCCGCGCGACCTCGCGAGCGGACATCGGTCGATATGTGAACACCTACATTCAAGGCAGGCCGCATGTCGGGCTGGCCTTGATGTCGGAAAGTGCACAAGCTGAGGTAAAGCTACAACCTGAAGAGTTGGTGGGCAGTGATGGCAAGTAACGAGAAGAAAGATTTGAAGAGAAGATTCATGGTGTCATCTCGATTAATCCGAACGTTCACTCGCGGAGTTTTAGCATCTGTTTTTCTGGGCGTCACAGCGCTGGCTCAAACACAGCCCGCATCTCATGCACAGCCGGTAAGGAATGTTCAGGACGTTCAAAGCGTCGTTGCCAACCAGGCCGCACTGGTTACCGAGTTCGAAGTCAATGGGCTGAAGGTGTTGGTGAAACGTCGTGAAGGCAGTCTCACCGTAGCTGCCGGTCTGTTCATTCGCGGTGGTTCCCAGAATATCACTTCACAAAACGCCGGCATCGAGGTGCTGATGCTGGCATCAGCTACAGAAGGCAGTGTTAGCTTTCCGCGAGCTCGGTTGCGGAGCGAATTAGCCCGTATGGGAACTCAACTTGGCTCTTCCTCCAACTACGACTATTCAGTCCTGGCGCTCGGTTGCACACGTCCAAACTTTGAACGTTCGTGGCAGCTATTCACCGATGTTGCCTTGCGCCCATCGTTCACGGCTGAGGATGTCTCGTTGACGCAGGCTCGGATGGTGTCGTCTCTGCGCGACGATACCGACGATCCCGACACGTACCTCCAGCGTTTACAGGAACGCGTGGCATACGCCGGCCATCCTTATTTGAATAGAGCGGAGGGTACGGCCGAAAGCGTGGCGCGCCTAACTCCGCAAGATCTCCGTAACCATCATCAGAAGGTGATGCAAACGTCTCGACTCTTGTTGGTGATTGTCGGTGATCTGGATCCCGCGCAAATACGCTCGGCGGTTACTAGTGCGTTTGGAAAGTTGCCACGTGGCGACTACCGCCCGTCGCAGCCTCGACAATTGTCTTTTGAAAGATCTACCGTTGAAGTCACACCGCGGGGCTTGCCTACCAACTACATTCAAGGGCTGTTTGCCGCGCCGGCGTTGACTTCGCCTGATATTTACGCGATGAGAGTGGCAAGCTCGATTCTGCGGGATCGCATCTTCGAGGAAGTGAGAGTGCGGCGCAACCTTTCGTATGCACCCAGTGCGTTTCTTGGTTCCCAGGGGGCGAACATTGGCGGCCTGTACGTGACAGCTGTAAATGCTAATCAAGCAGTACGAGTGATGCTGAACGAGATCTCGCGGCTGCAGAACGAACAGGTCAGCGCGCAGGACATAGAATCAGTTGTGGCGCAGTTTTTGACCAGCTACTACATGGGGCAGGAAACTAATGCGGCACAGTCTGCTGAACTGGCGCAGTACGAAATGATCGGTGGCGGTTGGCGCAACTCAGTGGCCTTTATCGAGCGCGTGAAGGCGGTGACTCCGGCAGACGTTCAAAACGTGGCACGCAAATACATGCGGAACGTGCAGTTTGTTGTACTTGGCGACCCGAACCGCATTGACAGTACTGTATTTACTGCGGCGGGAAATTGAGCAGGCCCCCTGATCTTCGCCTTGGCCTCTCTTGGTTTGTTGTCAAAGTCCAAAGGACTATTTCCCAACCTCGCTCATTAACTTCTCATACAGTTTGCGATCGAGTTGTCGTAGGGTTCGTGCCTGTGCAAACCCCAGCGTCTGATTTCCAGATTCGTAATAGGCAAGTGCGAGGTTGTAGTAGACCTCAGCATTCGATGGTTCCAGCCTGGCCGCTTCATTGTAAGCCTCAATTGCCGCCGCCAGCTTTCCGTCGTAGTAGTAGGCATCGCCAAGTTTGTTGTAGATGTCTGCGGATTCAGGCTGGAGTTGCAGCGCCTGCTGATAAGCATCGATCGCTTCTCGATTCTTCCCTTGTTTCACCTTGCAGTAGCCCACTTGCACCCAAGCGTCTGCGTGCCTTGGATTGCGGTTGACCGCATTCTCGAAATACCCGACAGCATTGTCGTAGTTTCCCAACCATAACGAATCTAATCCGGATCGGTAGAGGGTTTCTGCAAGGTCAACAGTTCGGTCACGGCCCCGCGAGGTAGAAAGCGGTCGTAAGTTCCCAGGGTTCAGCTCTCCTACGCGCGCCGAGGAGATCGCAAGATTGATATTCTGCCCGTTGGTGACCTTTACCGTGACTACACCGACTACTTGCCCTTTTAGATTAAAGACCGGGCTGCCGCTGTTTCCGTGAGATATAGGCGCGGTGATCTGAATGATCCGCCCGACGTTAGGCACCTCACGAACTGCTGAGACTATGCCGTTGGCAACCGAACCTTCCAGGCGCAACGGGTTACCGATCACCACGATGGTTTCGCCTTCTTCGGGGAGTTTCGTCCCGAGTTCAATTGGGCGTGCTCGCTCTGGCGGCATAGTCACGCTCAGGATCGCGAGATCACCTTCCTCGTCAACCGCGAGCAATCCGGTTACCGGATAGATTCGGCCCTTGCCTTCGAGCGTTTTTATTTCGCCCCGCACCGCCCCGCGAACAACGTGATAGTTCGTGACGATTTGACCAGGGCGCAGGAAAAAGCCGCTGCCAGTCATTAGTGGTTCGCCCTTACTGTCGTACGTGGCAATCGCGACGACAGATGGTTTCACCCGGCGAACGAGCTCCGGCAGTGTCTCCTGAGCGAACGAAATATTGGCGCTGGACGTCAGCAGAAGAAAAACAAGGAGAGCCGAGAACGAGAGGGGGGATATTCTTTTGTAAATCATCGTTAACTACCACTGAGAACGGGGGAGTTGAAATGCTAAAGGCGAGCTGTAACACCTGTTGTGTGTCGCTTCGCCAGTTGATTGTCTGGATATAAGAACCCGGCGCAACTCGGGGAAAGCTGCTCGGCCATTCTAATACAAGCAAGGCGATTTTTTGAATCAATTTTATTCGTTACTTAAATAAAGAAAGGACCGCCGGCTTGGCGGTCCCTAACTTAGATTGATTACGCTAAGCCTTACTCTGGTCGGGTTATCTCAACGAAGCCAATGCGCGGTCCGCGCGGCATAGTGAGAGCAGCTGTTGCGTCTTCCATGGTAACGAGCAAACCAAAGTCCTTTAAGGTCGTCTCTGATTTGATTTCCGCTTCATTACGTCCAGGTGCATTTACAACCTGGCCAAGCTTCACGTATTGGTTATCGGGTGATACTGCCCACAACGAGAAGATCTGACCAGCAGGAACCTCTTTCAATTCGTGAAACCTCATTTTCACTTCAGTGGGTCCATCCTTACGAGGCGTGATGAAGACGTTCGCGCGTGCGCCTTCCAATGGTCCGCTAAAGTTCACCTTTAGTTTGGTGTCGTCGCCCTTCTCGTAAGCCGGGATATTGAGCATCGGAACCGTATAGGCTGAAGCGGGCGTGGTTCCGGTTGTTGTGGTGGCGCCGACTCTCTCGCCGACTGGTGTCATTGTGTGTGGAATTACCGCGAAGCCTTCCGGCACCGCACTGCGGAAGAACACTTTCGTATTCGGGTCATAGGCAGTCAGGTTTGCCTCTGGTGAGGCTATCAACATGAACCGGTTCAGCGGTGTGGTGGCCTCGAACGTCGCGGCGCCATTGGCTACCGTAACGGGCCCAAGAGAAGTTATTTTGCCTGCTTCGTCAACGGCATAAAGGTTTAAAGTGGAAGCGTCTGCTGGCACGCCAGAAAGATTCAGTTTAATCCTCGTTCCCGCGTCGTCTCGGAGAATCGTGGCGACGCCAGTCGCATTCTGGATCGTGACTGGATTTAAGGTGACTGTTACTTCTTTGCCTACTGGATACTCTATTACTGTGAAGGTCCCGTTGGGATGTTGAACTGTTTTGGTGACCGTGGTTGGTGTTTGCGTGACGGTAGTGGTCGTGGGCTGCTGTGCCAGCGATACTGCTGCTGTTGAAAGAACCAGAGCCACTCCCGCTATTAGAGTTGCTGCTTTCGTACTCATGAGTCTTAATGCTCCTCCTTGTTTTTCGTTGTCCATTACCGCGCTAAAGGGTTACCCCGGGGAGACCTGCGGACTAACGCACTATTCATTTTGGCAATAACAATGCCAGTTTTCCGAAGTTTTGGAGAGGGGCTTAAAGCGCTGTAGAAGTGGACTAGACAAAGAGAGTGGCTGGTCGTGATGCAAGGAAATGCGACACAGAACGATACACGTGTACCCTTTCGTCTTTTGGCGCTCGATTAGTACGAGTGTAGGTCCTGAATTGCTTTGGCGACGTTCGCCGCCTGCGGCAGGATCGCATCCTCCAAATCTGGAGCGTACGCAACAAAAGTGTCGAGTGCCGCCACTCGGCGCACGGGAGCGTCAAGGTATTCAAACAGTTCTCCAGAAATGCGAGCTGCGATTTCAGCTCCGTACCCAAACGATAGCGAGTCCTCGTGCGCGACGATGACTCTATTCGTTTTCTTTACCGAGCGGACGATCGTATCCCAGTCGTAAGGGGCCAAAGTGCGAAGATCTATGATTTCAACACTGATGCCTTGCTGCTCCACCTGTTTTGCCGCCACTAATGAACGCTGCACCAGCGCGCCGTAGGTGACAATTGTTAGATCGTTCCCTTCTCGGACTGTCTTGGCTTTACCGAGTGGAATCATGAAGTCGTCCGGAGGATACTGCGACTTGTTGTATGCCTGGCGATACAGGTGCTTATGCTCCAGGAACAGCACCGGATCGTCGCAACGTATGGATGTACGCAGTAGACCATTCGCATCCAGAGCATTTGAAGGATAAACCACTCGTAAGCCGGGGATCTGTGTAAACGTGGAGACCCCGGATTGCGAGTGGTATATGGCGCCACCCTTCAAATATCCGCCAATTGGAACCCTAATGACCAGAGGGGCCTTCCAATCTCCCGCTGAGCGCCAACGCAGTAATGCCAGTTCGTTCCGGATTTGGTGCATTGCCGGCCAGATATAATCAAAGAACTGTATCTCGACTACCGGTTTCAAACCTCGAGTTGCCATTCCGATGGCGCGGCCGACGATGTTGGCTTCTGCAAGTGGTGAGTTGTAGACGCGAGCGCTGCCAAACTTCCGTTGCAGATTCGCGGTGACCTTGAAGACGCCACCTTTGCCCTTAACCCGCTCAAGGTAACCTTCGCGGGAACAGTCGGCGACATCTTCTCCGAAAATGAAGATCTTCGGATCGCGGGCCATCTCAGTGTGCAGACAGCGGTTGATAAGATCCACCATCGTACCAGCGTTGCCCGTGAGCTTCGCACGATCTTCAGTGTCGAATTCTTTCGATGTGGGATCGACGTCGGGTGAGAAGACGAATTCAGTCGCGGTTTCAGGGGCTGGTTGCGGGCTCGCGAGTGCTTCATCGGCGGCGGCGGCGATTTCTGCATCCGCTTTGTCCTTAATTTGCTGCAGGCTGTCCTGGTTAATGATGCCCTGGTCAATCAACTGAGCGCCAAATCGTTTGATCGGATCCCGTTCTGAATCTGCCGTCCGCTCTTCATCCGGTCGATAGAGCTTTTCGTCATCAGAAAGCGAATGCGAATAAGGTCTGATGACCTTCGCATGGACGAGAGCAGCGCCTTTTCGTGTCCGACAATAGTCTACCGCGCGTCGGAGGGCTGCCAGTGAATCAAGTACATCAGTACCGTCACAGCGCTCGACGTGTAAGTTGGGGAAGCCTTCGACTAGCCGAGAAAAATCACCGCCGGCGGTCTGCACCTCAACAGGCACGCTGATCGCGTATCCGTTGTCCTCAACGAGGAACAGAACCGGTAGCTTAAGGTTGCAGGCAGTATTCAGCGCTTCCCACGTTTCGCCTTCGCTGGTCGTGCCTTCTCCCAGTGAGACATACACCACTTCATCATCGTGAAAGTTCTTCAGCCGTTGTCTCAGCTCTTTTACAAGACCCACTCGGTAGCCTGCCTCGGCGCACCCAACCGCTTGCAAACACTGTGTGCCGGTAGGTGAGGACTGCGAAACAATGTTCAGCTTCTTATGACCCCAATGGGAGGGCATCTGTCTGCCGTGCGAATTCGGATCTTTCTCTGCGGCGACGGCAGAAAGCAGTTGCTCGAGAGGAGTCATGCCGAGTTGTAAGCAGAGCGCACGATCCCGATAGTACGGATAAAACCAGTCATAGCCTGGCTTGAGCACTGTCCCTGCGGCCACTAACACGGCCTCGTGGCCGGCACCACTGATTTGAAAGAAGATTCTATTCTGGTTCTTGAGTTGTATCTCTTTGTCGTCCAGTCGTCTCGAGAGATACATGGTTCTGAAGATGCCGATCATCTGGTCACGACTGAGTCCGTGATCGTCGCGCCTGGTTGGTTCGGGCCTTGGTACTAAACGCTTAGGAACCGCGACAGTTGTCTGTTTGGCCGGTTCTGGTTTGGCCACAGGTGCGACGGCAACATCCGCCGCAGTGTTTTCGGTCTTTCGAACCAGTTTCAGTACTTTTGTGTCAGTCTTCATAATCAGTAGATAAGGTCATCCGGTATTCATCGGCCATGCCCGGGTGGCCGTGTGCAACGGCGGCTGTTATTCCGCGTTGGTATGCATCTTTCGCTTTGTCACGTTGTCCGGTACGTTCGTAGGCTCGCGCCAGCATTCCAAAAGCGTTGCCTTCGTCGTCTGACAACTCGATATAACGATCCAAGGTCTCAATCAGATCTGGATCAGCGCCGAGCTTTTCGTACTCTTTCGCGAGTCCAAACAGTATGGTGGTGTTCACCGGGTCGTTCACCAACATCTGTTTGAAAATGTCAATCCTTGTCGTCACGTTAATAAGGCCATTGGGCCTTAGATCTTTGATCTTAGGTCTTTGTTCGTTGTTCGTAGTTGATTGTTCGTAGTTTGGGGGAATCACGAACCACTAACAACAAACCACTAACCAACAAACCACGAACTATTTGCCAATGATCAGTTTCGCGATCGTTTGCAGCTGCATATTCGAAGTGCCTTCGTAAATCGCACCAATTTTCGAATCGCGCCAGAACTTCTCCACCGGATAGTCCTTTACAAACCCGTAGCCGCCGTACAGCTCGATTGCCATTGAACTGATCTTCTCGGCTGCACGCGAGGCATAAAGCTTTGCAATTGCAGCCTCTTTGACGAAATTCATGCCTGCGTCTTTCATGCGCGCGGCGTTATATACAAGCAGTCGTGCAGCTTCGAGCTCGGTAGCCATCTCCGCCAATTGAAACTGCACGCCTTGAAACTGATTTATAGACTTTCCAAATTGCTGACGTTCGCTAGTATAGGCAAGAGCAGCCTCTAGCGCGCCCCGGGCTATTCCAATCATCTGTGCCCCGATACCGATGCGTCCTTCGTTCAGCGTTTCGATCGAGACCTTATAACCCTTGCCAACCTCACCGAGTACATTCTCCGTCGGCACTTTGCAATCTTCTAGAATCAGCTCCGTTGTCGAGGACGCGCGAATACCTAACTTGTTCTCCTTTTTGCCAACGCTGAAGCCCTCGAAACCTCTTTCAACAATGAATGCAGTGATACCACGATAACCTGCTTCCGGATTTGCATTGGCAAAAAGAACAAAGATATCAGCCTCATTGCCGTTTGTGATCCAAAGTTTTTGGCCGTTAACTAGATAGTGGTCGCCTTTGTCGACTGCTCTGGTCTGCATCGCAAATGCATCAGAGCCTGAACCAGCCTCAGAGAGTGCGTAGGCGCCAACGCTCTTGCTCGCGAGTTGCGGCAGGTAGCGTTCTTTCTGATCCTGATTGCCCCAGCGAATCAATGCGTTATTAACCAGGGTGTTTTGTACATCTACAAATACGCCGACAGAGGCGTCAACTCGCGACAGTTCTTCGACTGCGAGAATTGCGGTGAAGAAGGAACCGCCCGCTCCGCCGAACGCTTCGGGTGTTTCGATGCCCATCAGGCCGAGGTCGAAACACTGCATGATTAGTGCGGGATCGAGCTTCGCATCCTCATCCATTTTTTCGACCCGCGGGCGTAATTCGCCTTCAGCAAACTCGCGCACGCTTGCGCGAAACATCTGTTCGTCTTCAGATAGAGACGTTAATGGAAGCATGCTTGATTGTTCTACAGCTGTTTGGGTTTGACTCATCACTCCTCATGTTCTGGCTCTGGGAGGCGCCAGCGCCGTTTAGGGGTCCTGCTTGACGTTGGAAGAGAACTTTGATTAGGACACTCATCATATTAAAGGCGACATAGAAAAGGCAAAAGGGCAGAGGGTCAGAGGGGCGAGGTCAGAGGTCGGAGGTCAGAGGTCAGAAGTCAGAGTCTAGCCCAAATGAGAAATGGAAAATGAGAGATGGAAAATGGAAAATTGGTCAGTGGTCATTGCTCATTAGTCAGTGGTTAGTGGTTAGTCATGTAATTTTCCATTTCTCATTTCGTCCTCTCTACGTCTCTCGTTACCTCTGATGTGCTCTGTGGTTTACGATTTCTGCTGCGCGAGATTCACCACCGAAGACACAGAGACGGAACGGAGACACGGAGAAGGATGAAAAATGGGAAATGAGAAATGCGAAATGGAAAATCATATGACCAATGACGATGTAACCCTGACTTCTGACTTCTGGCTTCTGGCTTCTGGCTTCTGGCTTCTGACTTCTGACTTCTGACCTCTGACCTCTGACTTCTGACAATGGCATTCGCCTTGCTCGTCATTCGACAGCGGTGCATGATAGACATCAAACACATCGCGTTTGTCACAGGAAATAACTGATGAGTAAAGAAACCGTGCGAGCAAAGCCCGGAAAGCGATTTGCTCCTATCGGAATAATTTTTGGCATCCTCGGGTTGCTGCTTTTTGCTTATTTTGTCCGCCGGGCTGGAGTGACAAGAATCCTTGATGGAATCGGACGGCTCGGTTTCGGATTCTTCCTGATTATCCTGATCTCCTCCGTCCGCCACACAGTACGCTCACTTGCCTGGACAAAATGTTTTGAACCGCCGTATCAGCTGCGGTTTCGAGATGCATTTGCGGCCCGCTTGATGGGGGATGCCCTGGGGAACATCGTTCCATTGGCCAGTGCCGCTGTGTCGGAGCCGTCGAAAGCAGCATTTGTCCGACACCGAGTGCCACTGCTTGCTGGACTACCCGCAATTGCGCTCGAAAACATTTTTTACAGTCTCTCCGCGGTTTTGCTGATCTTCTCAGGAAGTGCAGCACTTCTGCTCAGCTTTCCGCTCAAGACGCCGCTTCGATACGCAACAATCAGCGCGTTGGTTGTAACCGCCTGCATAGTGCCAATCGGGTATCTTGTGATCAAAAAGCAGTGGAGGTTTCTCAGCAAAGGGTTGGCGCTCCTTGGAAAGCGACGCGTCAGGACGACTTGGGTTGAAAGTGGCATTCCGCGCGCCAGGATTTTCGAAGATCGAGTCTATGGTTTCTACGGGAGGAATAAGAATCGTCTGCTTCCAATCTTTGCTTTGGAGCTCGTCTTCCATATGGCCGGAATTGCCGAAGTCTATACGGTACTTTCCTTTATCAGCGATCAACCGCCGACATTGCTAATGGCCTTTATTCTCGAGTCGGTTAATCGCGTGATCAATGTGGCCTTTAAGTTCATACCGCTGAGACTGGGCGTTGATGAAGGGGGAACGGAGATGGTGTCTACGGTTCTAGGTTTGACGAAGGCCACCGGAGTAACCTTGGCAATCATTCGCAAAGGCCGAGATCTCTTCTGGACAGGTGTCGGAGTCATACTGATGGTTCGCCGGGGTTTATCGCTTAAGGAGCTTGCAGAAAAGAGAGAGGAAGCCGTCGCAGCGATTGCTGATCCAACATGAGGATCGACAGAGGTCGGAGAAGACAGAAGACAGAAGACAGAAGACAGAAGACAGAAGACAGTAGTTACATCGTTTTGGTCATTGGTCATTGCTCATTGGTCATTTGGTCATTGGTCATTCGGTCATCCGGTAACTGGTCATTGGGTCTTAGTGAAACAACGAAATCCTACACACGGCAGAGACTGTGTCAAAACAATAGATCCTACACACGGCAGTGTGTAGTGTTTTTTAGATCCAGCCTACTGGAGGAACGCCGCCCCCCCCTTTATCTCAACGTTGCCGACTCAGAAGCTTCATCGAAATTGAGGGTTCTGAATGTCACCCGTCTTCTGAGTTGGTATTGTTGAGAAAAAAAGAAGGGGGGTGGCGCGTCTTTGTAGGTTGGATCTAAAAAGCACTACACACTGCCGTGTGTAGGATTTCGTTGGTTCACCAAGACGGATGACCCCCTTAGTCTTTCAAAGTGACCAATGACCGAATGACCAATGACCAATGACGATGTAACACTGACCTGTGACTATTCGTAGGCGAGTGCTTGGACCGCATCAAGATTCGAGGCGCGAAGAGCCGGGTACAGTGCACCCAGAGCACCGCCCAACATCCCAATCGCTGCTGCAGTTAGTGCCCACTGCCATGTGAATTGAAACTGCAGACCATAAACTCTGTGAATGAGGAAGCCTGCGATGAACGAAACCACAAAACCAACCAGCAATCCGATAACACTGATCAGCAGAGCCTCTTTTTCAATCACTCCCACGATGTAGCCACGCGAGGCGCCAAGCGCTTTCAAAATACCGATCTCACGCGTGCGCTCTGTTATGGTCGTGTACATTGCCAACATCACCACCAGGCCACTCACAACCGCCGCAAGAATCACAAGTACATTCAGAAAAACGCCGAGATAGGGAATGCTCTTCTCAAAACTCGCGAACACCTCGTCGGTAAACTGGATCTTGTTTCCCGGGATCTGCTCATCCATGCGCTTTGCAACCTCTTCACGTGACATTCCTTCACGAACCTTGACCAGAATGTATGTACATCTGCCAGTTGAGCCTAAAGCCTCCTGCATCCCCGCCAGAGTTGTTTTGACCCTAGCTGTGGATTCCGGCGAATAAATGCCAACTACCCGGTATGGCCTGTTAGCGACCAACGATAGCGTGCTGCCAACAACCAGATTGTTGTTTCGTGCTTTAACCAAGTCCACGACGATTTCGTCATTCGCTAGCGGCGAACGCCCGGCGGTCAACTCAAGTCCGTTTACCCGAGCATAGTCTTCCCACTCGACTCCCTCCACGCGCTCAAATCCAAATCCGCGATCGCTTTGCAGCACGTCAAGAATTACGGGCAGGGCTGCCTCGACGCCATCAATCTGTTCGAGAAGTTCTACGTACCGGACGCTGAGATTGGCGCTGGAGCTAGTCAACTGCATTGAGCCCGGTCGCGTGAAGATTATCTCGGCGCGGAGGTTGGCCGCACGCCGCTCCAGATCATCGGACATACCGCGAGCCAACCCGGTGAAGAGCATGACAAGACAGACACCCAGCGCAATTCCCACGACACTAACAAGGGTCCGAATCGGGCGCTGCCTGATGTTAGATGTAATTAGATTGTCCATCGACTTATCGAATTGAATCTGCGGCCATACGATAAGCGATCTTTTCCTACAGCACCAAAGACATAAGATAGCTTTGCAGTGACGCTCAACAAAATCCTCCACACGGCAGTGTGGAGATGCGTTCAGATCCTACCTACAACAGCCGAACACTTCCTCGACCACCGCCGGGTGGAGGATTATTTTCCAACCTGGTCTTGCCCTATGAAGAATTCGTTTCAAATTCAGCCAGACATTTGGATCGTCTCTTGCAAGTTCGCCAGTGTAATCGAAGCAGCGTTTATGATGAGGCCCACCGCAACATCTCGAACAAGGAAAGCTGTCTGACGTGATTAAGCAAGGTGAATACGAGGTTTCGACTTCGACAGTGATCCCGGGCACCCGATTAAGGTGGTCCAGCTTAATACGTCAGGTGAGCGCGACACGTTGCACCGTCCTCGCACTGGTCGTGTTCTCTTTTTGTGGATTCGGATTGCGGGCGCATAAGTTGGGGGCAATAGGATTTGCTGAGGATGAAATGAATAAGCTCGACGCTATCGAAGCTTACAACCGCGGCGACATCTCTGCGAACGCTGAACACCCCATGCTCATGAAGTTGTTGATGATGATAACAGTGAATGTTGCCAGGTCCACACCTGTCGGTAGCGGTCTAAAGCTTAGTGATGAAACCGCTCTGAGATTGCCGAATGCGCTGTTCGGAACACTCACCTTGCTCCCGCTCTTTTTGCTGACTGCCGCACTCTTTGACCGTTGGACCGGTTTACTAGCCGCAGGGTTCTGGGCCTTCAGCATAAACGCCATTACTATTAATCGAATTGGCAAAGAAGACACGCTGCTCGTGTTTTTCATGCTATTAGCATTCTACTTTTACGTGCGAGCGAAGCAGATCACTCCTCATGATCCGAAGGTCAGACGTCCATTTTATGTATTAAGTGCAATTTCGTTTGGATTGATGCTCGCCTCAAAGTACTTTCCGCACTACTTTGGTCTGAACGCGTTGTACCATCACAACTTTTATATCCGTAGACGCGAGCCAGGCGACCCAAGCGGCAAGGCTCCGGCCCTCTTTTTCCTTGTCATTCCGATCGCGTTCCTGATCGCAAATCCCGCAGTGTTGTTACCGCAGGTCTGGACCTATCTAATTGCATATATGGGGGAAAAGCTACTTGTGCACACCGGGTACTTCTTCGCCGGTGAGTTGTACCGAAACCAAATGTCGGCGAGCCCGTTTTGGGGGACACCGATATATTTCTATGTGTTGTTTATGGCGATCAAGATCCCGCTGGTGGAACTCGCCGCGTTTTTAGTTGGTCTGGTAGTAGCCTTCAGCCGTTGGCGAACCCCGAGTTACGTGTTCGTTTTATTAATGCTCATACTGTGGATTGTTCCTTACTCGCTGGCTGGTTCGAAGTGGTTGCGCTATACCCTGTCGCTGATGCCTTTCTTCTACATGTTGGCATCGATCGGTGCAGTTGAAATCGCCAGAGCTGTTCTCAGGACGTTTCCAAGGCTCAAAGAGATCCACGCGATTGTCTTACTCGGGACGATATTGATCTTTCTTGTCTTGCCGGGCCTTTTCGCATATGCCAGCGGGCCACACTACGCGCTGTACACTAATGCTATCGGCGTGGGAAAGGCTGGGTACTATTTCCCGCATGATGAGTTTTACGACGATGGCTTACGTGAAGCGATACAGTTCGTCTGTAACACGGCGCCACCGGGTGCGACCATAGCTAACGAGACACCCGCGGTTGTGCGCTACTACCTGAATAGATTCAACAGAACCGATTTACGGTCCAGGACGATCTCTGCAGCCGATTTTGATCCCGCCGCTTTGAGTGGATCCGCGTTCGTCATCGTGCAGCGTGGACGAATCTATTTCGAGAATCGCGACAAACTTGATTACATTCGCGGCAACTTTCTGAAGATCCATGAGGTTACAATTGGACCCGATCAATTGATAGCCGCGGAAGTATTTGTGAACCAACAAATTCGAGAGGATTCTCAAGATTCACAGGATTAAGAAAAGCGAGCGCCTTGCCACTCTGGCTGGAATTTTCGGTACTTCGTGACCAACGAGATCCTACACACGGCAGTGTGTAGTGCTTTTTAGATCCAGCCTACGAAGACGTGCCACCGCCCCCTTTTTTTCAACAATACCAACTCAGAAGATGGGTGACATTCAGAACCCTCAACTTCACCCACTGCAATTTCGACGGAGCTGCTGAGTCGGGAATGTTGAAGAAAAAATAGGGGGGCGGTGTCCGTTCTAGTAGGTCGGATCTGAACAACACTACACACTGCCGTGGGTAGGATTTGGTTGTTGGTCCGTGTAACAGCTTTTTTGACACAATCTCTTCCGTGTGTAGGATTTCGTTGGTTCATCAAGACCAGTACCGGATAGTTTTCACACAACCTCATATGACCACAGAGTTCACGGAGAGAAAGAGTCGCACAGAGAAAATGAATTTAGGACACTACTTCGATTTCACCTAGGTTGATTTGGCGTCAATCGAGGGATAAGTTAGTCTTTGCGCATGCACGTCAACCGGAGGCCGGTTTACCTTCTTGTCCTTCTGCTTCTATTAGCCGTCGCGCCATTGACCGGCGGCAGCGCCAACTCGCGTGTCCATATCACGATTCTTGGCACTACGGATCTTCACGGCAACATCTACCCGATCGATTACTACACGAACAAGGCAGACAACCGCGGGCTGGCCAAGATCGCAACCTTAATTGGACGCGTCCGTAAAGAGAACCCAAATGTCCTGCTCATCGATTCCGGTGATACCATCCAGGGCACGCCACTCGCCTACTACCACAACAAGAAAAACAATACGCCACCTGACCCGATGATGCTGGTGATGAGCTCATTAGGGTTCGACGCGATGGCTGTGGGCAACCACGAGTACAACTTCGGATTGAAAGTGCTTGAAAAGGCGCGTAATGAAGCTAAGTTTCCCTGGTTATCGGCTAACACGTACGAAGTTGGCACTGAGAAGAATCGATACCAACCTTACTTGCTGAAGGAGATTGCCGGCGTACGTGTCGGTGTACTCGGATTAACGACGCCCGGAATACCAAACTGGGAAAACGTTCCCAATTATGCTGGCCTTGAGTTCCGTGAGCCTCTGCTTGAAGCACGGAAGTGGGTACCGGTATTACGCGAGAAAGAAGGCGCCGATGTTGTCATAGTCGCGATGCACATGGGCATTGAAGAGGATCTTCGCACCGGCGAGATTAATCCGAGCCAGGTTACTAATGAGAACCAGGCAGTGGCCATCGCCAGGGGAGTCCCGGGAATTGACTTGATTTTCATGGGCCACACGCATCGTGAAGTACCCTCCGTCACGATCAACGGAGTTCTGCTGACGCAGGCGAACCACTGGGGTCGGCATCTGGCACGCGCTGACCTCTATCTAGAACAGATGGAGGGGAAGTGGCGCATCTATGCACGGGCAGCCCGAACTATGGCAAACGACGACAGAATCGAACCCGACCCGATGGTGTTGAAACTAGCCGAACCATACGACCGTGAGACGCAATCGTGGCTTGCGCGTCCAATTGGCGAGTCGGCGGCGGAATTAACTGCGCGTGAAGCCCGCTTTCGCGATACCGCAATACTTGATCTGATTCAGAAGGTACAATTGGAGGTAGGCAAAGCTGACGTTTCAATGGCCGCAAGTTTTAACCCGCAGGCACGAATCGCAAAGGGGCCAGTCACCGTTCGAGATATTGCCGGCCTCTATGTCTACGAGAACACGCTAGTGGTCTTGGAGGTGACTGGAGAACAATTGAAGGACGCGCTCGAACACTCTGCTCGTTACTTTCGTGTCTACGAACCGGGGAAAGCGCCCGCGGATCTAATTGACGAGAAGATTCCCGCTTACAATTTTGATCTTGCCGAAGGTGTGACTTACGAATTGGACATTTCTAAGCCACATGGCCAGCGTATTCAGAACCTTCGTTTCAAAGGTAGTCCGGTCCAGCCTGAGCAGAAGTTCCGCTTAGCCACGAATAACTATCGCGTGAATGGTGGCGGTGGTTACACCATGTACAAGGACGCGCCGGTGCTCTATCGATCTGGTGAAGAGATTAGGGAGCTAATAATAGACTGGCTCGAGAGGCACAAGACAGTACCATCAGAACCTTCCAATAACTGGAAGCTATTGCCGCAGGTTAACTGAGCCGTCAAAGCCATGGCGTCAAGCGCGGGTAGCCAAGAACAAATTGACGGGTTGAGTTTGAGGCTCGCGTCCCCGGCAGATGATGAGTTCTTGTTACGCCTGTACGGCAGCACACGGTTGGAAGAGTTGAATGGTTTAGGGTGGGACGAACAGCAGAAGCAAGCTTTCATTCTGATGCAGTTTATTGCCCAGAGGCGATGCTACCCTGAGGCTGAAAACCAGATCGTGTTGCTGCATCAAAAGGCAATCGGTCGAATGCTGGTGCGCCGTACCGATGACGCCGTCCTGCTCGTTGACATTTCTTTGATACCCGAGCACCGAAACATGGGTATTGGTTCTGTTTTACTCAAACAACTTCAGCAGGAAGCTATTGCTAAGCAGAAGCCGGTCCAATTGCATGTGTTGAAGACTAGTGCTGCGCTACGACTTTACGAAAGGCTCGCGTTTGTGAAGATTGGAGAGGATGGGGCATATCTCGAGATGGTTTGGTCGCCGTTATCATCATGAGGTATTCCAAAGTATTCCAAAGCAAAAATCTATGAATTCAGCATTAACATACTCAGCGTTGGCAGAAAGTATTAATACAAAGTTTCAAGCGCAACTAGACGAAAGACAACTCATCGAACTGGAGTTGGTAGAAGTGTCAGAGCCGACGATCACGCCGGGCCAGGAACAGTTCTCGCTGGTATTTCGCGGTCCTAAGGAGTTTTTCCTTGGGCAGGGCACCCGGGAAATGGAACATCAGCAGTTGGGCCAGTTCCAGCTTTTCATTGTTCCAATCCGCGAGGATGCCCTCGGTTATTACTACGAAGCAGTTTTCAACCGGATAAATTGACACTCAAGTGGACTCTGCGCAAACCAATAGCCCGCGAAGTTTATCCGGCATTAATCCGGGCATTAACCTTAGATCCGTTCAGGCCGAGGATTTTGAGTTTTTACTTGAGGTCTACGCCGCAACCAGACGTGACGAGATGGGAATGGTCCCCTGGGACGATGAGCAACGTCGTGCCTTTCTCGCTTCACAATTCACCGCCCAGCAGGAGCATTACCGAAAGACATATCCGCACGCGCAGCATCAGATCGTTTTGCTTGGCGAGGAAATGGCAGGTCGCATCTACGTTGCCCGGCTTGACGAAGAAATCCGGATAATCGATCTCATCATCCTTCCCGTGTACAGAGGAAGGGGTATCGGCGGCCAGTTAATTACACGACTGCAATCCGAGGGTTCTGAAGCGAAGAAACCGTTGCGAGTTTACGTAGAGAGTTTTAACCCGGCGCTGAGTTTCTTCGAAAAACGAGGGTTTAAACAGATAGGCGAGCACGGCTTTCATCTCTTGATGGAACGGAAAGCCGAATAGGCAGCCGGTTGTGACGAAGATCTATGGATGCAGATGGTTGATAACCGCTTCGTAGTGACGAACGCTCTTGTCTTTGGTCATGCCAGGTACCAGCAGGAGCGAAAACAACCCCAGTTCCTTATGTTCAATTATGTAGGTGTCTTGGTTTAAGGCTTTGGCGGTCTTGGCACGAAAGCTCAACGTAAAACCTTCCTTATGAGCCGGAACCCCTTTGTAGCGGTGCAGGTCAGTCACAGCAACCAGGCTAACGGGGAACTCTGCCGCGCCCTTCTTTATTAAGAAGGTGGTGTTCAGTTGTGATTCGAAGAGGGATTTCTTAAGCCCATAGCCGGCCGCCGCTGGCTTTGTAGTAATTCCCGCTTCTCGAGCCGACTTGGCGGAGACACTGAGCGGCACTCCGGCGGCGAGCGCAACGATAGTACCTTTTTTGATGAAATCTCGACGCGAAGTAGCCATCTGATCGTGCTCCTTTTGCAAAAGTCTGGAACGTGCAGAGCGTGATGAAGGCGCGCAGTCTATTGCTTCTCTAATAAAGTTGCAACAAAAAAGTTGGGCCTATGTTGTCCGAGACACGATTATTGCCGATCCTTGAAAAAATCCTTGTATTGAGATTGCGTTCAGGATATATTCCGCGCCGCACAAAATCTGTTGGCAGGATTCGGGCGATTCAGAGCTTACCCGGAAAGCCTCGCAGGTAAAGTCTTCAGCAGATCCGCTTCAGCCTTTTTAACGCTGTAAACAATCATAATTCGCTAACTGAGCGACCGAACGGACGAGACTGGTTCCCCGACTGAGATAACCGTCTAAACTCGCGCACAGAGTCCCGTGTCCCTGAGGAGGAAATAGACAGTGGCCCAACCATATGTAGGCGAGATCAGAATGTTTGGCGGAAACTTTGCCCCCAATGGGTGGATGTTTTGTGAAGGGCAGTTATTGCCAATAGCCGAGAACGAAACTTTGTTTCAATTGATCGGAACGACCTATGGCGGCGATGGTGAAAGTACCTTCGCTCTACCGGACCTTCGAGGCCGGGTCCCCATTCACATGGGAAATGGTTTTATCCTAGCGGAAACTGGTGGGGCTGAAGAGATAACGCTGACGGTGCAGCAGATACCTATTCACACTCACGGTTTGTTGTGCGCTGCAAGTGGTGGGATACCAAATTCGAACCCGGCGGGCGGTTTCTGGGCCGCGTCAGATGTTCTGCAATACAGCTCTCAAGCTTCGAACACGCAATTGGGAAATCCGCCAATCTTGACTGACGCAGTTGGTGGCTCACAGCCGCACACTAACATGCAGCCGTTTCTCTGCATCAGCTTTATCATCTCGCTTTTCGGAATCTTCCCCAGTCCAACCTGATCTAATTGGTTTACAACCCGGGAGACTTTATTGAGCTTTTGCAGCAAACCAGAAGGAGTTACCCGCGATGGCTGAACCGTTCTTATCCGAAATTCGAATCTTCAGTTTTAACTTCGCTCCAAAGGGGTGGGCGCTCTGCAATGGCCAGTTGTTGCCAATCAATCAAAACCAAGCCCTCTTTTCGTTACTGGGAACAACTTACGGTGGAGACGGAGAAGTCAATTTCGCTTTGCCGGATCTAAGGGGAAGGGTTCCAAATCACGTTGGGAACGGCCACAGTTTAGGTGAAAGAGCCGGCGAGCAGGCTCACACTCTGTCTATCAGTGAGATCCCCACACATTTTCATACTTTCACCGCTAACACTGCAGTCGTCGGCGCGAACGCGAATGCAGATCAGGTCTCGCCCACGGGAAATTATTGGGCAAACAGCGGTAAGGCTGTCTACAGCACTCCTGATCCGAACAATCAAGTGGTGTTAGGTGCGATGAAGGGAGAGGCGGTTAGCAATGTAGGTGGTAGCCAGGCACATCTGAACATGCAGCCGTTTCTGACTCTAAATTTCTGCATAGCGTTGCAAGGGATTTTCCCGTCGCCAAATTAGGAAGGGAGAAATATCATGGCCGATCCGTTTGTTGCCGAAATCAGAATCTTTCCATTCAACTTTGCCCCCAAAGGGTGGGCCTTCTGCGACGGTCAGATTCTGCCGCTCAGTCAGAACACAGCTTTGTTCTCGTTGCTCGGCACGACCTACGGTGGTGATGGGGAAAGCAATTTTGCCCTGCCCAACTTGCAGGGAAGCGTCCCCATGCATCACGGTCAGGGACCTGGGCTGAGTCTTCGTGACCTCGGAGAAATGTCGGGGTCCGAAACCGTTACGCTTCTAGCCTCAGAGATCCCAGTTCACGTGCACACCGTGGGCCGCGCGGTGGCTGCAAATGGTGACTCACTTTCCCCCGTGAACAACCTTTGGGCACAGGCTCCCTCGGGTCGAGGTTCACTAAACGTATATGCGTCCGGTCCACCGACGGGCGTTATGGGCGTGAATAACATCCTTCCGGCGGGGGGTAATATCCCGCACAACAACCTGATGCCCTACTTAACCCTAAGCTTCTGTATTGCTCTTCAGGGGGTGTTCCCGGCACGGCCCTAGTCATGGCGTACGGGATTGATTCTTGTTTCGATCTTTGACCGGGTAATCTGGGGGAAACTGATGGAACGTCTTCCTCGTTGAGACGGGCGTTGAGGGCCGTAGTAGCTGAATTGTTTTGTCTGAAAGACCCCCTTTTACCGGAGTTGTGAAAATCTTTTGAAGTCTTCTCTGAGGCATCAGCACTCAGATGGATGAGCTTCTCTCAACGTGCTTCACCTAGACAAGGAGCCCGACATGCATCTCTCTCTGGATCGCCAGTGCACCACGAAATCTTCACTGCTGATTGTCCGCAGACTCTCGGCCGCGTTGATTATTATTGGAGCCGTGGCCTTTGCCTTGAGCGCCATTACCGAGGCTGCGCACTCAGCGGCTGATGATGTTGCGGTTACTGATCGTCATAATCACCGGATTCAGGTCAGTGGTCCAAAGGCGAGTAGCGCTCCAACGAGGCTGGCGGCAGTGCCCCTTGCGTCGATTGTTGTTGATAGAACCGACGACGACCCATTAGCGGCAGCCTGCACGGGTGCGGCCAACGACTGCAGTCTCCGTGGCGCAGTGTCCTTTGCAAATGCGAATCCTGGAACGAGCATCAATGTGCCAGCCGGCACCTACATGCTGACTATCCCGGGAGGGTTGGCTGAAGGATTTGCAGGCGACAATTCTGTTGGCGACCTCGATGTCACTGGCAACAATACGGCTATCATTGGTGTGGGGGCAGGTTCCACCACCATTCAGCAGACTCAAGCAGGTGATCGGGTCATTGAGGTTAATCCCTTCCTTGAGGCTGGGTTTAACTTCTCAATTTCAAGTGTAACGATCACTGGCGGAACGGAAACGACCGGTGTTGGCGGTGGCGGCATCATCTCCGGTTCGATAGACAATACTGTTAACGTTACGGGCTGCGTGATTTCCGGTAACTCTGCAACCGGCGCGGGGAGTTTTGGTGGAGGTGGAATCTCGCACACAGGTGGCAGCCTTACCATTACCGATTCGACATTCTCGAATAATTCCACGAGTTCAAGTGGTGGCGGCGTTGGCTATTCGGCAGGCGATCCGCTCGGGAGACAGCCTTCTGTTGGATCCTTAACGGTTACTGGTAGCACCTTTAGTAGCAATAGCGCGAATTCCGCTGCGGCCGGCGGTGGCGCCATGGATTTGTTCGATTTCAATTCTTCCACTGGCTCCTATAGCATCAGCAGTTCGTCGTTCTCCGGTAACCAAGCAATGAACGGCAATGGTGGCGCGATCATTGTTGAAAGTGGTCCGCTCAGTGTCACCACCAGTTCGTTGTCGACGAACACGGCTGGCAATCGAGGCGGTGCAATCTACTCAAGCGGAAACACTACGGTGGCTTTTTCCCGGCTGGTGGGGAATACCGTTTCGAACCCAATAAATGGACTGACACTGTTTCGCGCCTCGGGTAGCAGCATAACCGCTGAGGACAATTGGTGGGGTCGCAACAGCGGGCCAGGCGTCAATGATTTTCGCGACTCAAGCTCTACGCTTTCACCAAGAACCTGGCTCCAGCTGAGACACTCTGCCTCTCCGTCTGAAATTTGCGCGGATGGGATATCCACGTTGACCGCCGATATCCGTCAGCGAAACGAGGGGGACGACTTGACCAATGAACTGAACGGGTTGCCTGAGTTTCCCGCGTCATTCGTCAATTCAACGCCTGCTCTAGGCGCTGTAACGAGTCCTACCAACTTCATTAACGGCGAAGCAACCGCTACTTTTACCGCAACGTCTGGTCCGGGCACGGCGATGGTTGATGTGGTCGCGGACAGTGAGACTGTTACTGCCTCCATTTCAATCGTAACTACCTCGACAACGGATCCAACCGATCAGACCGTGTGTGCGGGAGCAACAGTTAACTTCAGCACCACGGCCTCTGGTGTGGGACCATTTACATACGAGTGGAAGCTGGATGGAAATGAGATCTCAGGGGCGACGAACAGCAGTGTCAACATCGACACAACCGGATTCACTGCCGGTGATCATCTTGTCGAGGTCACAGTAACCGGAGAATGTGGCGTTGCTACTCAAGTTGCTACGTTAACAGTTCAGACCGCTCCTGTTGTGACGGTTCACCCGCAGTCGCAAACTATCGACAGTGGGAATGTGACCTTCACATCGATGGCTGACGGTAGTCCGGCTCCATCCGTTCAGTGGCAGGTGAGCACTGATGGCGGGGCGAATTTCGTCGACATACCGGGCGCTATGAGCACTACCCTAATGTTCGCAGCTGACCCCTCCCAGAACGGTAATCAGTACCGAGCTGTGTTTACGAATGATTGCGGCATGGCCACTAGTAACGCTGCAACGCTTACTACATGCTTGGCTCCAGTTGTTACGGTTGGCACGGAAAACGTCGTTGTATGGCCGCCAAACCACAATTATCTCAGCTTCAACGTTACGGATTTCATTGCCAGCGCGACCTCAAATTGCGATGGGGATCTGCTCGACAGTGTTGTCATCGCCAGCGTTAGCAGTGATGAGGCAGAAAATGGTCCTGGAGCTGATGGGAACACCGTGGACGACATTGTGATTGCCGAAAATTGTAAGTCTGTACAGCTACGTGCTGAACGCGACGGGAACTTGAATGGAAGGGTTTATACGATCACCTTCAAGGTAACCGATTCAGCCGGCAATACCACAACCGTCACTGCAACAGTTTCGGTTCCGAAGGACCAAAACGGCGCCGTTGCTGTAAATGACGGCCCGGCGGGCGGCTATACGGTTACGAGCGGTTGCCCATAACTGATGGGCGGCGAAAAGCAACTTCCTTACAGAGAGAAAGGGGACGAGATGACACGGCAAAAAAGTGCGGTGAGTCGATTCGTGGTAATTGGGATGATCGCTGGGGTCTTCACCTGCGCTCCATTGCTTCTGGGCGCATCTGCTCCGGTGGTCGTTATTACCATCGTAAATAACTCCAGCCGAGAGATTCGTCACGTGTATTTGTCACCGCCTAATCAGGATAATTGGAGTTCAGACCAGCTCAACGGCGCCACTATCGCACCAGGCGGTTCCGCGACTCTCAGCAACGTGTCATGTTCAGGCTCGGAAGTTAAGGTTATAGCCGAAGATGGGCAGGGCTGCTTCATCTATCAGGTCACGAGTTGTACTGAAAATTCGTCATGGACCATCACGAATGAGGCAGCCCCTGACTGCGGCTATTGACCAACTCGCAAGAGGTTTACCAAGAGCGAGGTTGTCACTGTTGGTTACACCTTCTCCCCGGTAACGCTTAATCATTTGCGTCCGAACGGCTGAATTAGCGGAAGTTTAGTTGGGCGAATACTATTGACCGGAAGCGCGAAGCCCACTAAAGTGTGCGCGAACCGTTTGCTTTGTCCTCGGCGTGAATCACCCGCCAATTCCTCAAAGCCACACTAGTGCTTTCGGAATGACCTCCAAAAGGCCTTCTTTGAATCAGGAGATCTCGACATCATGCGTTGCGTTAACCGACGTGCCTGCCAGCTGAAATCTCTTTCACTTCCAATCAATCTGAAACAGACCGTCAAGTGGGCTATCGCTATCCTGCTGATCGCGACAATACCAGTAGCGCTATATGAGCGTGTCGATTCAAAAGTTTCCGAAGCTGAGGTGACAGTACGGGCAGCAGGCCGCGGACAGCCTTATCTGAATCTGCAGGATGGTCGAAAGATGCAGGTTCAATACCAGGGACACTCTAGTCTCGTTGAAGCAATGCAGAACGGCGGCGCCCAGCCGCGGTCACTGGCTGCTGCAGATTTGAACGGCGATGCGGCTCCAGATCTGGTAGCGGGCTATGCATACGGAAACATGGGGATCATTACGATTCAAAGAGGTAACACCGATGCATTCGCGCCGAAAGATGATTCCGTATTCGCGAGAATGCACCAGGGCTATAACCCTGACTCGCTGTTACCAAATGTTGAAGTGCAACAGGTGCCGGTTGCTCCTGAGTTCCTGCAGATCGGCGACTTTAATGAGGACGGTCGAAGAGATTTACTGTTTGCAGCTCGCGGTTCCAGTCTCTATTTGTTGAAGGGTGATGTTCAGGACTTTGTGAGCGAAGCCGAAGTCGTTCCACTGCCAGGCGTGGTTACCGCACTCACGGTGGGCGAGTTCCGTGCGGCCGATGGGCGCAATGATGTTGCCGTCGGTGTTACTGGACCAGCGGGTCCGGAAGTACTGATTTTCGACGGAGCAGCAGGCGGTATTGCTGGCGAGCCGCTTCGTTACGCGTTGAATACTGAAGCGACGGCTGTCGAATTCGGCGAACTCGATAACGATCCTTTCATGGATCTCGGCGTAGCGGCAGGAAGCGCGATTGCGATCGTTCATGGCTGGGGAAGAAAGACGAGTGTGGACGTGTCTTCGCGGATCGAACGCATTGCACTTTCTTTCACGGCTCGAAGCATCGCTGTCGATAACTTCATCTGGGACCGGCGCGGAGCAAGAGAGATCGCGGCACTTTCCGATGATGGAACCGTGCATCTGCTTGAGTTAGGTGGCATTGACAAACGCAGCTTTAACGCGGCGGAGATGTCTGCGCGCGCTGCGATGAGAGGGCAGCTAACACGTAAGAACGAGGACGTGGAAAAGGCGGCGAGTTGGACGCCGGGTGGAGCTCCAGGCTGGACCGAAAAGAACAGTCTGCCTCTAAATGCAAGAGTGTCTACGAATGCGGCGAGCCAGGGGTTGTTGGTGCATGGAAAGATCTCTTCGGGAGAGACCAATCCGCTTTTGGTGTTGGACAATGAAAATAGCAGCCTGCGCATTGTTCGTGAGGTAAGCACGAAGGAGGCATCACTAAGCGCAGATGCCGCCGTCAGTGCAGGAGAACTTTCGACCGCGAGTCTGGACGTAACGGACGGGCCGGTCGCTGCATTGCCCTTCACGAAAAAGCTTAACGGACATCGCGACATTGTGGTGCTGACATCCGATCAGGCGTCTCCCACAATCATTCCGAATGCTCCGGCAGCGGTATTTAACGTAACGATAACTACGGATCCGGCTCCCGGAGCCTGCGATGGCAGTTGCTCGTTCCGCGAGGCTGTGATCGCGGCCAACGCGGCCGTTGGCCCACACACAATTAACGTGCCTGCCGGGACTTACACGTTAACCATAATCGGGAACACGAACAGTTCAGGAGCAGGCGAAGGATTTTCCGGAAATACGGCGATTGGTGACGTTGATTTCACCCGCGATGCAATTACGGTCACTGGAGCAGGATCTGGGAGCACCTTTATTGTCCAGAGCACTGCTAACGACCGTACGCTTGAACCAAATCCCTTAGCCGACTTAAATTTCGATTGGGCTATCTCTGGCGTAACCATCGCCGGCGGAAGAGATACCGGAGGCGCTAACACAGCTGGCGGTGGAGCGATGCTCTCCGGGTCGAAAGACAATATTACGACGATCACCAATTGTGTTATCGCAAACAATCGCGCCAGCGGGGATGGCACAACGGGCGGCGGCGGAATCTCGAACCAGGGCGGTAGCGTAACAATCACAAACACAGTGATTGGTGGCGCTGTAACGGTTGCCGGCTGTCCCAGCCAAGCTGCAACAAATTGCGGCAATTCCAGCAGCTCGAGTGGCGGGGGTGTCGCGTACTCACCCGGTGATCCTCTGGGGCGAACTCCCTCTGCGGGAACTCTAACCATTCAAACTACATCGTCTTTCACCAATAACACGGCCGCGTCGCTAACAGCCGGTGGTGGCGGAGCTGACCTGTATACTCACAATCTCGGAACAGGCTCTGTGTCCATTTCGAGTACTACTTTTACAAGCAACTTGGCAACAGGGACCGCGAGCGGTGGCGCCATCATCGTCGAGAGCATCACTACGACAGTTGCGACAACGGCGTTCACGTCTAACACTGCAGCAAATCGAGGTGGCGGGATCCAGGTTGCTGGTGGGAGCCTGACTTTAAATGGCACGAGCCCAAGCATCACCTTTACTAACAACACCGCGACCGTAGCGGGAAGTAGTATTTCCACTGCCAGCGACGTCTTTCTCTCGGGCACGAATACGACGATAGGTGGTGATTTGGAGATAACCACTAGCGGTGTGTGGGAGAATCTACCTGACAGCACCATGTCTCCGAATAATCTCATAATTATTGGTACCGGAAGTTTCACAGCTAATAACAGCACTACCAACGTTAGTGGTAACTTTCAGTTTCAGTCAGGAACGTTCAATGCCGGAACGGGTTTATTCAACTTCAACGGCACCGCCGCCCAGACCATCAATAACAGCGTCAGCATTACCTTCAACAACCTGACGAACTCCAACATCAATCAGCCGCTGACGATCAACAACAGCATCGTGGTTAATGGCACGCTTAACGTTAACGGCGCCAATGCGACTCTCGCGCCTTTGGCGGGGACAATCATCAGCGGAATGGGAACAATGACCGGCACGGGCACGGCTCGAGTTACGCGGACGGCGGCTACGGCAGGTTTCATAAATCAATACACGCTTAACAGGACTCTGACTAATTTGACGGTGGACTACATTGGAGCGGCAGCTCAAGTGTTGAGTGCAATTACTTATGGACCATTAAAGATCACCAATGCGTCCGGCGTGAATCTCGCCGCCGGGGTATCCACGGTCAACGGCCTCTTGACGCTAATGACGGGCGCTTTGGGTGTGAATACACAGACGTTGATTATCAACAACGGCACGTTCGTCGATTCCGGCAGCATTACTAGCAGCGCAACCGGCACTGTAAACTACGCGCAAGCCTCTGACGGTCAAGCCGTGCGCGCCTTCAACTACGGCAATCTTACTTTCAGTAACTTCAACAAAGTCCTTGCCAATACCGGAACTATCGGGATTGCAGGAATTTTCACTCCTGGCACGGCCGTCGGGCACACAATTACCAATAGCACCATTGACTTTAACGGTACGGGTGCACAAACAATACCCGCCTTTAACTACAACAATCTGACCACCAGCGGAGCGCGCGGCGCCAACAACATAACGCTGGTAAATGGTGGAACTATCGGAATTGCGGCCGCGTTCAGCCCCACTGCCACGTTCGCTGGGGGCGCTTATGTCATAACAAATAACACCGTTGACTATAACGGTGCGGGTGCGCAGAACATTGCGGCGTTCAATTACAACAACCTCACCAGCAGCAACGTCGGCGCTCGCACGCTGGCGAATGCCGGCACGATCGGTATTGCTGCGGTATTCACACCGGGCGGCAACACCTACACGATCACCGGTAGCACCATTAACTTCAATGGCGCAGGAGCGCAGTCGATCCCCGCATTCAATTACAATAACCTGACGAGCAGTAATGTTGGAGGTCGAACGCTTCCGAACGGCGGGACCGTAGGGATCGCAGGAGTATTCACGCCAGGAACTAACGCTTACACAATTACCGGTAGCACTATCAACTTTAATGGTTCGGGTGTTCAAACCATTCCGGCCTTCAACTATAACAACCTGACCAGCAGTAGTACTGGCGCCAGGACCCTGGCAAACAGCGGCACCATCGGCATTGCTGAAATCTTCACGCCGGGCACAAACGTCTATACGATTACCGGTAGCACCATCAACCTCAACGGCAGTGGCGCACAGACGATTCCGGCGTTCAACTTCAATAACCTGACCAGCAGCAGTACCGGCGCGCGCACCCTGGCAAACACCGGCACGATCGGTATAGCCGGGGTATTCACTCCCGGGACCAACGTCTACACCATTACCGGCAGCACAGTCGCCTACAACGGAACCAGTGCCCAGGTCATGCCCGCGACCTTCACGACGTACAACAATCTGACGCTAAATAACGCAGCCGGAGTAACCGGATTTGCCGGTCTGATCGTGCAGACATTGCTGCGGGTACAGGCGGGCACCTTCACCAGCAGCAGCACCTACAACAACGTGCAGATTGATAGCGGCGCGACGCTGGCCGGAACTAATGCCACCACCATCAATGTGAGCGGCAACTGGACCAACAACGGTACCTTCAACGCGAACACCGGCACGGTCCTGTTTAATGGTGGTGCTCTGCAGACCATTGGTGGCTCACAACCTACGGTGTTCCACAATCTGACGATTGACAATGCAAATGGCGTTAATCTTGGCGCATCCATCACTTCGGGTGGAACCCTGGCGCTTACCAATGGGGCACTATCAATAGGTGGAAACACGCTCAGTATCAATGGCGACATTACTGTAGGTGCGGGTAGCCTCGTAGGTGGAGCAACTTCCAATATTTCCGTGGGCGGAATGGGCGCTGGTATTACGCTGCCTGCCGTGCAGAATGGCTTGAACACGCTGACCCTTAATCGTGCAAATGGGTTAACTTTGGGAACCAGTCTGGATCTTATTAATCTGAACCTAACAAACGGGCCACTTTCGATCGGTGCAACTACGCTGGGCATCAATGGCGCTATCACCGTCGGCACCGGCAGTCTCGTAGGTGGAGGAACTTCAAACATCACAATAGGCGGCATGGGTGCAAGCACTACGCTTCCAGGGGTCACTGGCGGGTTGAACAACCTGACTCTCAATCGTGCTAGCGGGATCGTCCTTGGCGCAACTCTCGACATCAGCGGTGTGCTCACCCTCACCAGTGGGGTAATCACTACAAACGCAAACACGCTGGTATTGCGGAGCTCGGCCTCGGTCAGCAGAGCAGCGGGTCACGTTTTTGGTGGTCTCGAAAAGAGCCAGGTTCCGGCCAGCTTTACTTTCGATGTCGGGAAATCCGGTGCGAATGATTACACCCCGGTCAGTGTTGCGAACGCGGCCGGCGGCGGCGACCTGACCGTGCGCAGTGTTGCGGGACAGCAACCTAATCTAGTCGGAACTAATTTCCTCCAGGAGTATTGGACACTAACTTCCGCTGGAACCCTGACGGCGGATTTGACCTTCAACTATTTACAAGCGGATGTGGTAGGTAACGAATCCATCTACAGGATCATTCGGGTGAATGGTGGAACAGTTGCCACGTTCAACAATGCCTGTCCCGCCAACCCTTGCGTTGATATTGACGCCAATACCGCCAAGATCGATGGCGTGAGCTTCTTCTCAGATTGGACTGTGGGCGAGACGATTCCGACCGCCGCAAATGGGCTAGTCACAGGTCGCCTTACCACCAGTGACGGCACCCCGATCGAAGGTGCTGTCGTCAGGTTGAGCGGTACGCAGACGCGCAAGACCATTACTGATGCAAACGGAAACTATCGTTTCGATAATGTTGAAACGACGGGCTTCTACACGGTCACTCCGTCGCGAGCCAACTTTACATTCAGCCCATCCGCCCGCTCCTTCAATCAGCTGGGAGAAAATACCGAAGCTGTGTTCTCAGGAAGCGCCGTCCAGGAATCCGTTAACCCGCTTGAAACCGCCGAGTACTTCGTGCGGCAACAATACGTGGACCTGCTTGGACGTGAGCCGGATGAAGGTGGGTTCAACTACTGGAGTGATCGCATTCTCGAATGTGGGGCGAATGCCGATTGCGTCGCTGCCCGCCGCAGGCAGGTAGCCGCCGCGTTCTTCATCGAGCAGGAGTTCCAACTGACCGGCGCGTTTGTCTATGGGTTATATAAGGGCCCATTGGGACGTCACCCGCTCTATTCAGAGTACTCCGTGGATCGCACGCAGATCGTGGTGGGACCGAATTTGGACGGAACCAAACAGGCCTTCGCTGAAGGCTTTGTCAGCCGCCCAGAGTTTGTCACCAAATATCAAGCGGCAACTGATGCAGCATCGTTTGTCGATGCGTTGCTGCAGCAGGTGCAGAATGCGTCCGGTGTCGATTTAACCAGTCAGCGGTCAGCGCTTATTGCACGGTATGGAGCAGGATCAACGCTCACCCAAAGTCGGAGTTTCGTATTGCGTGATCTCACCGAGAACGCTGTCTTTAGACAGGCGGAGTACAATAGCGCATTCGTGTTGACGGAATACTTCGGATATCTCCGGCGTGATCCTGATTTGGGTGGCTACGAGTTCTGGTTAAATATCCTGAACAATCGCGAACCCAATAACTATCTCGGATTGGTATGTGCATTTATCACCTCTGCTGAATACCAGGAACGGTTTGGTTCGATCATTAACCGCACGGACCGGGAGTGTGGACAGTGACTTATGTTCGATAAGCTTTAGCTTGTCGTTTTCATCTAGCGAGAGGTTAACGGAAGCTCGGATCACCGAAAACCGCGAACACTGGAGCGGCCAGACATGAACAAATTTCCTCAAGTACGCAAGGAGCGACTAATCACGAGGCAAGTGGGCGAGGAATTACTGATTTACGATCAGGAGCGTGACAAGGCTTACTGTCTTAATCAATCTGCTTCTCGAATCTGGGCACATTGCGACGGTAAGACTCCAATCCGCGAGATAAGCCGAGCCGTGACTTACGAGCTTAACGTTCCGGTTGATGAACGCGCCGTCTGGTTCGCCCTCTCGCAGTTTAGTAAAGATCGGCTGCTGGAGGAGAACATCGTTGTACCGACAAATGTGCGGGCGGGAATGAACCGGCGCGAGCTTGCGCGCACTCTTGGTGTTGCTGCCATGGTAGCAATTCCGGTTGTTGCGTCGATTGTCGCTCCGACAGCTTCTCAAGCGGCCTCTTGTGGTAAGACCGGTGATCCCTGCAGCAGTGGAGCTACCTGTTGCTCAGGCTTTTGTAACGACAACGTATGTGCGTAGTGGCCTAATTCAAGCGAATTCAACACCAATTAAGCAGGGCGGGAACGAAACACTCCCGCCCTTTGAACTTCTTACGAGCTTCTCAGTGAATAATGCCCACTTTTCGATTAACTCCGTACGCTACTTACCTTGAGAATCGATTGTTCCCTCACACAGTGCAGTACGGTATTTTTCATCAACTCACGGGCGTGAGTTTCACCATTTCACTCGAGCTGAGATCGCTGTTAGAAAAAATGCAAGCCGGGCGCGAACTGGTTTGCGATGATGAAGAGCTCCAGCGACGCAAAGGCACGGAGCTGTTCGAACTCATCGATCATCAACTGCTCGTGCCTCCGGATCACGATGCCTTTGCCGTTTTTGAGGATTACCTGGTAGTCCGTCCAAAACAGAACCCTGCCGTCTTTTACCGCACCAGCACAGGAACTATTACCACCATCAGGATCCCTCTCTCTCAGCGCGTGTTTTCGCCGTCCCGCACTGAGACTCCCGCGATCATCGAAGAGGAACTCTCGGAAGTAGCGACAAAGCTCCTCTTGCTGGCCGATGGGAGCAAGAGTTTTCGAGAGATCCGAACGCTTCTTTCTGCAAACCTGAGCCAGGAGCTGTTTCCAGAGACGGTCAATCACCTCGTTGCGCCGGATATGCAGTTGATAAAGCTGGCACCGCCCGGCTCCGCGTTGGACGAACCCTTCCTACCATTCAATACAGTGCCGCGAAATTTGATGGTTTCAACAGAAGGTGAGCCCCATCGTGACATTCAAGATCCAGAGGGAGTGCTCGAATTTCATCAACAACAGATTGCGGACGCTGAAAGGGAGTTCGATTGGATAGAGGCCACAGTTAACCACGCGTTTCGAAATCCTTCAGCGGCTTTTGGAGGTCTGAACTACGGCGCTCGATTCTGTGATGCGACGCTCAGGCAGGAGGTAACTCCGAACACAACGTCCAACCGGCCGCTGCAGATGCTGGAAGTGGGAGGTGGAACCGGCTCCTTCGGGGGATCTTTTCTCGATCGTGCAGAACAAGCCCACGGCGGAATTGAGATTATCTATCACCTGTTGGAGTTGTCGCCTGTATTGTTCAATAAACAGACCGATGTAATTGGCGGGCGCCTCACACGCGAGCGACACTTTCTCCAGGATGCAACGCAGCTGAACCTTTCTGAGCATCGCTTTGACCTAATCATTGCGAACGAGGTGATCGCAGATTTTCCAGTTGCTGAGGTCCAGCGCTTGGGGGAAAACTCGTTCAGCGGAACCGGTGCAGAAGACACACAGAAGTATTCCCTTTCGAAGTCTGGTGATCCGGACCAGTTTCCCATCAACAAGGGAGTGTTCGAGTTTGTCGAGCGGGCCTTCCGGCATCTTTCCCCAGGCGGCACGATCATCATGAGTGAATACGGGGGTGTGGATCGATTTCCGGTTCGTTCGTATCACTTAAACCACGCGGAGTATTCGATCCATTTCGGGCATGTACTTCGTTGTGCGGAGACGGTGGGGTTTACTGCTCGGGTCTTGAGTTTAAAAGAGTTTCTTTCAATTAACGATGAAGTAGAGTTTCTGGATGGACAGGAGGAGCACATCCTTTGTCTTAATCATGCACTGGAGAAGTTTGGTGCCTTGTTGCCATATGCGGCCATATCAAAAGAGGAGTTCGAGGCACGTTACGAACGAATTATCACAGAAAAAAGGCTTGGAGGTTTCTCGTTCTCAAAATTGAAGCAGGATTTTCACTTCGGACCAACCCTGGGGCAATTCATGGTTGCGGTACTGCAGAAGCCTTTGGAGTGCGGCGGCAAGGAGCCCGAGTGAGCCACGCCGCTTTCGCTTTGATTGTTTGGAACACCCAAGAAAGGCCGCGTCGCGTCGCTGCGCTCCTTGCCGCCGCACTCCAAAGCTAAGATTGCTGCAGGATGGGCGAAACGGCGATGGGTTCACCTTCCGGTTGACGTGCCCCGTCGTCTCTACTTAAAGGATGAGGTAACGGAGGTGGTGGATTTGCGACCAATACCTCCAGGGCAGCTTCAATCACTTCATTGATCCGGTTCACGAATATTAACTTCAGTTCGCTGCGAACGTCTTCGGGTACATCCTCCACATCCGCTTCATTACGCGCTGGCATGATTACCCGGCGAATACCGGCACGGTGCGCTGCCAACACCTTTTCTTTGATTCCGCCCACCGGAAACACCAGTCCCGATAATGTGATTTCACCCGTCATCGCCGTATCCGATCTGACTCGACGACCGGTGTAGAGTGATGCCAGTGCCGCGGTGATCGTGACGCCTGCACTTGGCCCATCCTTTGGGATGGCGCCCGCCGGCACGTGAAGATGGACACCATAGCCACTGAACATGTCGGGGACTATCCCAAACTCCGAGGCGTGAGACCAAAGATAAGATTGGGCAGCGCGTGCCGATTCCTGCATCACCGCCCCCAACTGGCCCGTAATCGTCAATCCGCGACCCCCGGGCAGCAGAGTGGCTTCGATAAAGAGTACCTCACCGCCCATTTCGGTCCAGGCCATTCCTGTAGCCACGCCAGCAGGGTTCTCTTTCCGTGCCTGCTCAGGATAGAACCGAGGCGGACCAAGATATTCGACCACCTTATCCCCAGCGACATTCACCGCCTCGGCTTCGCCTTGTGCGATCTTTAACGCAACCTTGCGCGCAACACGACCGATGTTTCGTTCGAGCTGCCGTACGCCAGCCTCGCGCGTGTAGCGTGAGGCGATCTGCTCGATCGCCGAGTCATCAATCTGCAGTTGGTTTGGTACGAGGCCATTCTCGAGAATCTGTCGCGGAACAAGATAGCGTTTGGCAATCTCCAACTTCTCTCGATCGCTATAGCCGGCGAGCGCGATCACCTCCATGCGGTCACGAAGGGGCGGTGGGATTGGGCCAAGCTGATTTGCCGTCGTGATAAAGAAGACCCGCGACAGATCGAAGGGCAGATCTAGATAGTGGTCGCGGAACGTATTGTTCTGCTGCGGATCGAGTATCTCCAAAAGCGCGGCCGCAGGATCCCCTCGATAATCCGCGCCTAGCTTGTCGATCTCGTCCAGCATCATCACCGGATTGTTCACCCCTGCACGCCGAATTGATTGGACGATGCGTCCAGGCATAGAACCGATGTACGTGCGCCGGTGTCCCCGTAGTTCAGCTTCGTCGCGTACCCCTCCCAGCGACAGGCGTTCAAACTGGCGTCCAAGCGCCCGTGCGATTGAGCGACCCAGCGAAGTCTTTCCGACGCCCGGTGGTCCAACGAAGCACAAGATAGGACTCTTGGTGTCGGGGCGCAGTTTGATAACGGCGAGAAACTCGAGGATTCGCTCTTTAACATCCTCCAGCCCGTAGTGATCCTCGTCCAGTATGCGTCGCGCCTCGCTTAGGTCGAGTTTGTCCTCGGAGGACTTGCGCCACGGCAACTCAAGCACGTAGTCGAGGTACGTGCGAATGACATGATAGTCAGGTGCTGCCGCCGGCAGTTTTTCCAGCCGTCGAAGCTCTCGCTCAGCCTCTGTTCGTACCTCATCCGGCAGATCCGTTTGCTCGAGCCGTTCCCTCAGTTGTGCGGCCTCTGCCAACTCGCCCGTTTCGTCTTCACCGAGCTCTTTTTGAATGGCCTTCATCTGCTGGCGCAGGATGTAATCCCTCTGCGCCTTGTCCATTTCGGTTTGGGCCTCAGTGGCGATCTTAGACCGTAGTTGAATGATCTCCAGTTCTCGTGCAAGATAGCTATGGCCCAAACGAAGCAACTCGTCCGCAGTATCAGCTTCGAGCATCTTCTGCTCTTGCTCGACCCCGAGGTTCAGAATCGAGCCCAGAAAGTAGGCGAGCCGCACGGGTTCTACTGAACCCAGGATGGCGACACGAATCTCCGGCGGAACGCCCGGCAGAAGTGCCAATGCCTGCTGAATCATCGACTGCATATTCCGTTTGGTGGCTTCCACCTCTTCCGCATCGACTACTTTTACATCAGGCAGGATCTGGACTAGCGCGCGAAGGTAGGGTTCCTCCTGTTTCCACTCGATCACCCTGATCCGTTCGGTTCCCTGCGCAATGATATGCATCGTTTCTTCGACGCGTTCCATGCGCTTGATCATGACCAACGTGCCAGCCTCATAAAGGTCGGCGCCCCGCGCATCGCCTGAACCTGAGGTGAAGCTTGGCTTAACGGTTATGCAGGCAAGTAATTTTTCGGGCGTCGTAAGGGCAGCCTCAACAGCGGCAACCGATCGCGGCCGGCCCACCGCTAACGGCACGACGGTTTCCGGGAACAGCGTCGTGTTTTGCAACGCCAGGACTGCAATCTCGAAAGGCTCACTTTCGGCCTTTTGCGCAACGATACTCTCGACAGCAGGAGACTCATTCTCGGCAGCAGGAGATTCGATCTTGTTTGGTGGTTCAGACATTAGGCTCTCTTAAGCGTTTATTCGCAACGCAGGTTGATGATCAACAGACCGTCATTGTAATGATGTTCCAGTGAGGCACTCTCCATCACACATGGAAACTGAATGATCTTTTCAAACCGGCTATAAGTAATCTCCATTTGTTGGTATACAAGACCCTCCTTGTAAAAGGTGTCTCGCCGGCAACCGCGAATGCGCAGCTGAGATTCGTGAATGGCAATCTCGACGTCGTCCGCACAAACGCCTGCGAGATCTACCTTAATGATCCAGCCCTCTTTGCTTCGATAAACGTCAGCCGCCGGGTTCCACAAGCGGCCCGAGGGTTTCACGGCGCGGCCAAACGTCAGTGCCGCAAGCTCCCGATTCGGATTTGGCATGCCAAGAGAATAGGACAAAAAGGGCGAAAAGCTAAACTGTAAGTAGACAGGGTGAACAGGATATAGGGTTAGGCGCAGTGGGCCTCTTGTTCGTGGTCGAACCACCAACCACTAACCACCGAACCACCAACCACTAACAGAGACCACGAACAATTCACCTAACCGTTCATTTTCCAGTTCACCCTGTCTGTTCCCTTCTGACTTAACTGAAGATCCGTCCCCAGAAGCCGGACTTCTTCGAGATGTCCTCCAGAGCGTCAGCCAATTCACGGTCCGCGTCTGTTTCAAGCGCGATGTCGCCCAAAGAGATCATCCCTCGTAGACTTCCGTTTTCCGATACAACTGGGATACGGCGTACTTGCTTATCACCCATCTTTCGCAGGACGTCCACCATATGCGGGGTGTCAGTACCCACCAGTTTAAAGCTGGGAGTACTGACACACCTGTTAAAAGACTTAGCCAACCTCAACTTCGGCCACAAGCTGCACGCGTGAAGTGACGTCGAGGGTCCCGACTTCTATTGGAGTTGCAGGTGCAGCCATACGTAGGCTTTGCACGTCCGCCTCGTATTTAGGCAGTGGACGTACCGTCCCTTCCTCTTGGACTTCGACAATCCGAACGATTCGTCCCCCCAGAGCCGTCGCAATCACCTGTGCCTTGCTGAGCGCCTCCCTGGTTGCCTGCCGTAACGCTTCATCTCGCGCCGGACGATCCTGCCGCAACGTAAAGGAGATCCCGGAAATATCGTTTGCGCCAACCTGAGCGGCCGCGTCAATCACTGGGCCCACCCTCGACAGATCGCTGAGAGTTACAATCACGCTATTACGAGCTTCATAGCCCGTTATTGTCGGAGGCATGTTCTCTTTGTAAACGCGCTGTGGTTGTAGACTGTAGCCGCTTGTCTTTACCTCTGCACCGGCGCCTACGGCATTCTTTAAGGCCCGAACCACTGCGTCGCTGCGCGTTGCATTCTCCTGTTGCGCATCCAGTGCTCGCCGCGCCTGTGTTACCACTGACAACATAATCACTGCCGTGTCCGGCTGTGCCTGAACAATGGAATCGCCACTTACCATTACTTTCGTTCCAGTTTTCGCCCCGGTTGCTACAGCCGTTCCGCCCTGCTCGACAGCACGGAGGGTACGGACTTCAAATGGCGTACCTTCCATATAAGTTGTCATTACGTCAGTCTTTGTCTCGCCGACCGCTTCAACGTCGGTTCTCTCTCGAAACCAGCTTTCATTCTGAAAATCCTTGGCATTTAGGATCAGGTACTTCTCCTTGTCAGTCACTATGAGCCAGCCACCAGCCTCAACGGTCTTTTGTAGTCGGCCTCGGACGGTAATTTCCTTCGCCAGAACCGGCATGGCAATGAATGCGAGCAGCGCGAGTGCCACAACAACTCTGAAACGTGTTTTGTTCATATCGTTCTCCGTTTATCCCCTATCTCTCAATTTTAATCAGCGCCAGGAGAGTGGAGATTTGCGCTGCATCCACAGAACGGAGGGTGGAGCCATTTCTTGCTCCTTTGGCCCCGCACTCACTGTTTTGTTACGATTCAGACAATGCAATCATTCAATACTAAGGTTCCCGAGCACGGAAAACAACGGACGTTGTCCAACGGCGAGCGAGGATCTTGAGGTCTACCGTGTGTTTGTGGAGGATGGATGGATAAAGATTGAGGTCTAAACGTCTCAACCCGCAGCTATCTATCCGAAATCCCATCTTCACCGTCGTTTCCTATAGCTTCGACCGGGCAGCAAGTTAGCGCTTCTTCGCAGGCCGATTTTTCTTCTTCGTTCCCTGGCTGTTTGTACACAAACGAATAGTTGTCTTCATCGGAACGACAAAAATTCTCCGGGGCAGTGTCCCGACAAACGTCGCAGTCGATACACGAAGAGTCAACGTAGTATTTGCCCGGAACATTCTGTTTTACTCGCTCGTTGCGATCAGGCAACTGGCTACCTCTGCAAACTCCGCCGACTCACTACGGATGCGTCATCTCTTCGGGCTTTACGTACTGGTCAAACTCCTCGCCGGTTAGAAAGCCCAGCTCGACGGCTGCCTCTCTTAAGCTAATACATTGCTTGTGCGCATGCTTTGCGATCTGTGCTGCCTTGTCATAGCCGATATGTGGATTCAGAGCTGTAACCAACATCAGCGACCTTCGCACATGCTCTTCAATCTGCTCGCGATTGATCTCAATACCGCTGATGCAGTAGTCGACGAAGCCATGGCAAGCATCCTTCAACAAACGGATCGAATGCAGCAGGTTATGAATCATCACCGGCTTGAAAACATTCAACTGAAAGTTACCCTGCGATCCCGCAACAGTAATCGCCGTGTCATTTCCAAAGACTTGGACAGCCACCATTGTTACAGCTTCACTCTGGGTTGGGTTTACTTTCCCAGGCATGATTGACGAACCTGGCTCATTTTCGGGCAAGATCAATTCGCCCAATCCGGATCGCGGTCCAGACGCGAGCCAACGGATGTCGTTTGCTATCTTCATCAGTGATGCTGCCAATGTTTTTAGGGCCCCGCTGGCAAACACAATCTCATCGTGGGCCGAAAGGGCAGCAAACTTGTTCGGGTGCGAACGAAATGGCAGACCCGTGATATCGGCGATCTTTTGCGCAGCTCGTTCCCCGAATTCGGGATGGGAATTCAGGCCTGTGCCAACGGCGGTTCCACCGATTGCCAGGTCCAGTAGCCCCGGCATCGAAAACTGCAGTCTTTCTATGTCCCTCTCAAGCAGATTCGCCCACCCCGACATCTCTTGACCAACAGTCAACGGGGTAGCGTCTTGAAGATGCGTTCGTCCAATTTTCACGACGTCCTTGAACTGTTCAGCTTTCTCAGCGATGGCATCTCTCACACGCTCAACTTCGGGGATCAGCTTGTTCAATTCTTCGGCGGCGGCAATGTACATTGCAGTTGGGAACGTGTCATTCGATGACTGCGACATATTGACGTCATCGTTCGGATGAATTGGTTTCTTACTTCCGAGAACCCCACCTGCCAGTTCAATGGCGCGATTAGAGATAACCTCGTTAGCGTTCATGTTTGTTTGTGTCCCGCTCCCGGTTTGCCAGATTCGCAAAGGAAAGTGTTGGTCCAGTTTACCCTCAATAACTTCGTCTGCTGCCTGTTCAATCACTTTCAACTTCTCGGACAAGAGCTTACCCAGTTCATTGTTCACTTGTGCTCCAGCCTTTTTGAGAATGCCAAGTGCCCTAATCATCTCGCGAGGCATTCGATCGTCACCGATATGGAAATGTATGAGGCTGCGTTCGGTCTGGGCCCCCCAATACTTATCAGCGGGAACGTTGATTGGGCCCATCGAATCGGTTTCAACCCGCGATGCGGCCCCTGAACTCTCTTGTTCAATGGCTTCTTTCATAGTGTTGTTATTTCAGATTTGGGGCTGCCAGAGCGGAGCCAGGCCGGTGTGTGCATGATTTCCCACCGGCCCCATTCTACCGCAGTAGTTAGGTCAGGCAGAAACTCGCTCACGCTGAAGTTGCTCTGGAATTTCCGATGCTGTTGATGCTCTCGTTCGAAAATCGCTTGTGAGAGGTCCGAGGAAACTCTTCTTGCCACTGTTACGCCTTGGGTATACAGTGTCCGCGGACTCCCAAAACCCGTTAAAGGACCTAATACTTTCTGTCGGGCTTGAGAAAACGCCTACAGAGGCCAATTACTTCCTAATCCAAAGCGAACACCTATCCCTTATGAAATCCGCCACCGGCCCTCAAAACCCAAACAACGCTTTGCCACTCGATGAAGTGGAAGGTCTGTTAGGTGGCATGCGAATTCTCCTGCTGGATGATTCTGAAGACACCGTTGAAATGCTCTGCCGGCTGCTTCAGATGGATGGAGCCACAGTAACAACGGCACATTCCGGTAGTGAAGCTCTTGACCTGGCTCGAATGTTCGAGTTTGACGTGGTTTTGACGGATATCTCAATGCCAGAGATGAGTGGCTTCGAGTTCCTACAGGCTTTTCGGAGCCTGCCCGCACAGACCGAGGTTCCGGTGGTAGCGTTGACGGGTTTTGTAGTCGGCGAAGAAGCAGATCGCGCCGCGCGCGAGGGTTTTTCGCATCACGTAACTAAGCCAATTGAGATTGAGACATTGATCCAGTTGGTGGTCAGTCTGAGACAGAAGCAGTCCTCGGCGGCGAGCCAGTTCTAGCAAAGCTATTCTACGGGCGCGCCAGATCCCTTCCAGGCTTTCCAGCCGCCTGCCATCGAAAAGACGTTTGTATAGCCCATCTTCTGCAGTGCATCAGCCGCCAACGCTGAGCGATAGCCCCCGCCACAATAGAGAATCATTTCAGTTGTCTTGTCGGGGATCTGCGTTTCTATATCTCGTTCTATGATCCCTTTTCCAAGGTGTTGGGCGGATTGAGCGTGACCGGCTTCCCACTCACGATCCTCCCGTACATCGATCAATGTTGCGGGCTGATCTGCAACCAGCCGACGCTGTGTTTCTTCAATACTGACCTCGCGAATCCGCGACTTTGCGTCATTGACCAACTTAAGAAAGCCTTCAGTGTGTTTCATGAGTGGGATTTTACCATCAGAGGTCAGAAGTCAGAGGTCAGAAGTCAGAGGTCAGAGGTCAGAGGTCAGAGGTCAGAGGTCAGAGGTCAGAGGTCAGAGGTCAGAGGTCAGAAGTCAGAATACCACACACGGCAGAGACTGTGTCAAAACAATAGATCCTACACACGGCAGTGTGTAGTGCTCTTTAGATCCAACCTACAATGAGACGCCACCCCCCATTCTTTTCTCAACAATAGCAACTCAGAAGATGGTGACACTCAGAAACGACCCCCCTCAATCTCGCAGGATCTTCTGAAGTCGGTAACGTTGAGATAAAAGAGTGGGGGGGGCGGCGTTCGTCTGGTAGGCTGGATCTGAAAAACACTACACACTGCCGTGTGTAGGATTCCTTCTCTAACTGCCGTGTGTAGGATTTAGTTGATTCACCAAGACGGATGACCTCCTTAGTTTTTCACACAACCTCTAAAAGCGTATGGTGTCGAGTGTGATATCCGTGACCAGTGAGCAATGAGCAATGAGCAATGACCAATGAGCAATCGCCAATGACCAATGCCAATGACCAATGCCAACCTGAATTGGATGAAAGACCAGCAAGTGTTTATAATGCCCGTCTTTTCAAATGACGAGCGACATAACGGCGAGACGCACGGGACGACGACTGCTTTACCCCTTCGTTCCATGGACAACTCGACCTCTTCGCTCGCCACACTTAGGAGCAACAATTGGCTAACGAACAATTCGATTTGACCATCATTGGCAGTGGGCCAGGGGGCTATGTGGCCGCCGTTCGCGCCGGTCAGCTGGGCCTAAAGACTGCGATCATCGAGAAGGACAAGCGACTGGGTGGTACCTGTACCCTCCGTGGATGCATACCAACCAAACAGTTGCTTATGTCTGCACATGTGTATGAACAGATGCAGCATGCTGCAGATTTTGGCGTGCAGGTTACAGGTATACAGCTGGCTTTTGCTGATGTTCAGAAACGAAAAGAGAAGGTGGTCCTTAAGAATTCAAAGGGTATTGAGTACCTGATGAAAAAGAACAAAGTCACCGTGTTCAACGGGACCGGGCGATTGGCTTTACCGGGTAAAGTCGAGGTGACAGGCCCTGATGGTGCAAAACAAACGATTCAAACGAAAAACATAATTATTGCCACTGGCTCAGTGGTGCGACCAATTCCCGGGTTCGAGACCGATGGCGCACGTGTGGTCTCAAGTGACCACATTCTGGAGTTGAAGGACGTTCCTAAGTCACTTATCGTCATGGGCTCTGGGGCGGTTGGCGTGGAGTTCGCTTCGGTATATTCCAGGTTCGGTGCTGAAACTACCCTAGTGGAGTTACTTCCACGACTGGTCCCTCTCGAAGATGAGGAAGTATCCAAAGAGCTTGAACGGTCCTTTCGCAAGCGCGGAATTAAATCCCAAGTGGATACTAAGCTGGAGAAGATGGAGAAGACAGACAAAGGCGTTCGCGTCACCGGCAAGAATGCCAAGGGTGAACCGACAACATTAGAAGCTGAAATGTTGCTTGTTGCGGTAGGTCGCATGCCCTACACCGAGGGACTCGGTTTGGAAGGAACCAAGATCAAGCTGGATCGCGGTTTCATTCAGGTGGATGAGTTTCAGCAGACAGGCGAAAAAGGTGTCTATGCAATCGGAGATGTAGTTCCCACACCCCTTCTCGCACATCTGGCTTCCAAAGAGGGGATTGTCGCGGTCGAACATATGGCCGGCAAGAAAGATGTGAAACCAATCAACCTGCGCCTGGTGCCCAATTGTACGTATTGCGATCCGGAGATCGGCTCCGTCGGTCTTACTGAAGCCAAGGCCCGTGAACTTGGTTATGACGTGAGAGTCGGCAAGTTTCCTTTTTCAGCGTCAGGAAAAGCCAGAATCATCGGCGAGGAAGAGGGTTTTGTTAAGGTGGTGAGTGAGAAGAAATACGATGAGGTGCTGGGTGTACACATCATCGGCCCACATGCAACAGAGTTGATAGCCGAGGCGTGTGTTGCAATGCATCTGGAAACAACTGCCGACGAGCTGGGTCGCACAATACATGCGCACCCGACCGTATCTGAAGCCGTAATGGAAGCAGCCGAAGGGGTGCATGGTCTCTCCATTCACATTTGAAATGGTTCAAGATGGAAAAGAGCAGTCCTAAAAAGACACGCAGCGGAGACAACGAGCGACGGCGACGGCGCCCCAGACCATCGCGTCACCAGATGCGGATAAGCACGAAGTTTGCCCCCCGGCGTCCTGCGGAAGGTAAACCGCTCAGTTGCACATCGGAAACAACACTAAAGCCCGATCAATTGTTCGAACTGTATCGCTACCTGCAGCTGACACGTTTGGTTGAAGAGCGGCTGGTGAATCTATACCGGCAGACCAAGGTGGTGGGTGGCGTATTTCGCTCGCTGGGGCAGGAAGCCACCGCCGTTGGAAGCGCCTATGCTCTAAAGCGAGATGATTTCGTTACTCCCCTGATCCGAGACCTCGGCGCCGTGCTGGTAAAAGGAATAAAGCCGCGTGAGATCTTTGCTCAATACATGGCAAAGGCTTGGGGCCCCTCGGGTGGTCGCGATCTGAATATCCACTTCGGAGACATGGACCGTGGCTTTATTGGGCCCATCTCTCATTTAGGAGACATGATCCCCGTAATGACGGGCGTATTGCTGGCCGCGCGGATGCAGAAAAAACCCATAGTAGGCATTGCCTATATTGGCGACGGAGGCATGAGTACGGGCGCGTTTCACGAGGGCTTGAACTTCGCAGCTGTTCAGCGGTTGCCTTTAATCGTAGTAGCTGAATACAACCACTACGCGTATTCCACGCCCACATCTCTCCAAACCGCCGTGCGCGATTTAGCCGAGAAAGCTGCCGGTTATGGGATTCCGGCGCATATCGTCGATGGGAACGATATCGTTGCCTGCTATGAAGTCACGAAGCGTGCGGCGGAATTTGCTCGACGAGGTGGCGGAGCGGTTTTGATCGAAGCAAAAACCTATCGTCGGAAAGGGCACGCGGAGCACGACGATCAACGTTATGTACCTGCTGGTGAGATTGAGTGGTGGGAGAAGAACAACGATCCGGTGGACCGATACGAACGCTATCTTCTCGAGAACAATATGGTAAACAGGAACCAGCTGGACCAGATCACTGCAGACGTAATGAAAGAGATTGAAGAGGACTGTTCCTGGGCTGAGAGCTCGCCGTTACCTGAGCCAGAAAAGGCGGCATACAGAGTTTTCGACAACGAGATAGTGCCCCCGGCGTTGAGACCGGTGGTTCTGGAGAGTTGATTTCAAGAGTACAAATAGGGGGGGAACGAAATGACTGAGAACACTACTGGGTCACGAACTGATCAGGTCGTCGACGACCGCGGTACAAGTGAGTCACAAGGTCGAATGATCCTGCGGCGGTTGCGCGATCAGGGTTTTGATGGTAGCGACGAGAAACTTGCCACCGCTTTGGGGCGTCCCGTCGAGAAGGTTCAGGGGTGGACCACGGGCAACGAGACTGTTGACGATGACGTCGTGATGAAGGCTCGGGGTATTGCGAAAGAGCGCGGAATCGAAATCGAGTAGGTGACAACAAAAAGAAGATGTCCACAGCCGTAAAAAAGGAACACCGATCGGCGCGACCGGAACGCGGTGGCGTTACTACCTTCGTTGAGGCCATCCGTCAGGGCATCTGGGAAGAGATGGAGCGCGATCCGACTGTGTTCGTGATCGGTGAAGATGTGGGCGTTTATGGCGGCGCCTTCAAAGTGACGGACGGGTTGCTTGATGAGTTTGGAAGTGGCCGTGTGATCGACACGCCTATTTCCGAGGGGGCAATCGTTGGGGCAGCCTGTGGTGCTGCGCTGATGGGGATGAAACCTATTGCCGAATTTCAATTCATCGACTTTATTTCAGCAGGTTTCGATCTGTTAACGAACTACACTGCAAAGTGTCGTTATCGTTGGGGCGCAGGAATCTCAGCTGTGTTTCGTGGCCCGTGTGGTTCGGGTCTGCGTACAGGTCCTTTTCACTCGTTGAATCCCGAGTCGTTCTTTTTGAACACTGCTGGCTTGAAGATGGTCGAACCCTCGACTGCTTATGATGCCAAGGGGCTAATAAAGGCAGCGATTCGGGACCCTGACCCCGTGCTCTTCTTTGAACATAAGAAATTATATCGGCTGCCGCGGTTGCGAGAAGAACTGCCATCTGATGACTACATCGTTGAGATCGGCAAGGCTCGAACCGCGCGGGAGGGTCGAGACCTTACCATTGTTACCTTCGGAGCAATGGTGCTGACCGCTCTCGATGCTGCGGAAGAGCTGGAAAAAGAAGGGCTGGATGTAGAAGTTTTGGATCTGCGCACACTGGCCCCCTTGGATAGAGAGACGGTGCTAGCGAGCATAAAAAAGACAAGTCGAGCGCTGATCTTACATGAGGCATCTCGCACGGGAGGGATTGGCGGAGAGATTGCCGCGGTCATTGCCGAGGAAGCATTCGAGTGGCTGGATGCACCCGTCGTTCGAGTTGCCTCCATTGACACGCCTGTTCCTTACTCTCCACCGTTGGAGGATTACTATTTACCCCAGGTCAAAGATGTCCTTGACGCCGCCCGAAAACTCGCGGCTTATTGAGCTAGGTAATAGACCGGCCCACCAAAGCAGAAGGATGAAGAGTTAACTTATGAGTACAGAGGTAGTGATGCCGCAGATGGGAGAGTCCATTGCGGAAGGCACGATTACCAAATGGTTGAAGAAGGTTGGCGAACGAGTCGAGCGGGATGAACCCTTGTTTGAGATCTCGACCGATAAGGTTGACGCAGAAATTCCATCGCCCGCTGCCGGTACCTTGACCGAGATTCGGCATAACGAAGGTGAAACCGTTGAGGTGAATACAGTGGTTGCCCTGCTTGATGGCAATGGGGCGAGTCCAGGTAAGGCTGCAGAACCTAAGGCTTCCCCACCAGAGGCAATCAAGCCTGAACCTGCTGCGGAAGCCTCAACGGCAAAAGCGACTACGGCGGAAACACCAGCGTCACAGGGCGAGGCGCCAGCCCCACGAGCTGCTGAACCTCCACCGCCACCTAAACAGGCGGCGAAGCCCGCGCAAGGACCTTCCACAGCCGCCGAAGCGCCAAAATCGACAGTCCCGGCTGGTCCAGCTGAAGCCTCACCTGCTTCACAAGACGTGGAAGAGTTGCGTCGTACGAAGTCGAGTCCACTGGTCCGTCGAATTGCTCAGGAACACGGTGTGGACATCTCGCAATTGGAAGGCACTGGCCTCAGCGGTCGGGTAACCAAGAACGACATACTCAGTTTTATTGAATCAGGCCCAACCGCCGCACCTGCCAGAGCTGCCGGCGCAACAGCTGGTGCTACTCCGGCGGCGGCACTGCCGGAAGTCCCGACTGCGCCGGCCCCGAAGCCGTTACAAGGCGACCGAGTAGAGCAGATGTCTGTAATGCGGAAGAAGATCGCAGAGCACATGGTTGCATCGCGACGCACTTCCGCGCACGTGTCTACGGTTTACGAAATAGACATGACCCGAATTGCCCGCCTGCGGGATAAACATCGGGACGAGTTTTTTGGACGCACCGGGACCAAGCTCACCTACATGCCGTTTATTTTTCAGGCAGTTAACAACGCTCTCCGCAAGTTTCCGATCTTCAATGCCCAGGTTAGTGGGGACCAGATCATCTATAAACGGGATATCAACCTCGGAATGGCGGTAGCGCTCGATGGGGGGTTGATTGTCCCGGTAATCAAACGCGCTGACGATCTATCTATCTCGGGACTGGCCCGGGCGGCAAACGACCTCGCGGATCGTGCGCGCTCGAAACAGCTGAAGCCGGACGAAGTAACCGGAGGCACCTTCACCATTACCAATCCAGGCGTCTTTGGTGGTCTATTCGGCACCCCGATTATTAATCAGCCTCAATTGGCAATTCTCGGTGTTGGGAAGATTGAAAAACGCGCGAAAGTGATAACCTCGGAAGAAAGTGATGATTACATCGCGATTCGGTGGATGTCCTATTTCGCTTTGAGCTTTGACCATCGAGTTATCGATGGAGCCGACGCGGAGAGGTTTCTTGCATACATCAAAGAGCTGTTAGAGGCAGGCGAGTTCTCGCTCTAAAGAATTGCCATACTTGAAACAAAGTGGTGACATACCGACCGGTGGGTCGCGTTTGTCATCGCTTTTGTATTTAAGCAGCTTCGTTATTGCGATCCAATGGCAATTAGATGAAGAATGAAGAAGGGTATTGACTTGGAGCATCGTTCGGTCTAAACAGGTGTGCGCCCAAAAATTGTGGGTGGGTTACGACTGATGTCTAGTCGTTTTTGAACTGAAATCAAGAGGTTCGCACTGGCGGGCCCGTCATTCCAAAGGAGAGTTGTTCAATATGGAAATCCCGAAATTCAGACTGTTTTCCTCCCTGGTCCTTGCTATCGGCCTCCTGGTCTGCTCAGCCCCTTTCGCTTATTCTCAGGACACGACCGCCCCTGCTGGTACTCGCACGATAGCCAGCGGTGAGAAGATGAAGATCAAGGGTGTGGTCACCCGGAGAGACGCAGATACTTTTACCGTTCAAGATATTAATGGTGTGCTAACGGTGGTTCGTCTGGACGACAGGACCAGCGTTAAAACAAAGGGTGGTTTTCTTCGCAGCGGCACCAACTATGCTCAAACCAGCATTCTGCGTGGTTTGAACCTTGAAGTTGAAGGTCGCGGAAATGGAACCGAGCTGGTCGCCGAGAAGGTACGGTTCAACGATTCGGATCTCCGAGTAGCTCGTGCCGTTGAATCTCGAGCGGCGCCGCTTGAGGAGCGAGCCACGGATACCGAAGCAAAGCTCACCGAAGTGGAAGCAAACGCTCAGCGTTTGTCTGGTCAGTTGGACGAGCTGGCGGCTGTAGCAAATACGGCTCGCGGTGGTGCCCGTGCGGCGCAGGAAACTGCTGATGCAGCGGTTGCTGGCGTGAATGCCACAAACGAGCGCATTTCGGCTCTTGATGACTATGAACCACAGACCGTGGCGGCCGTGAACTTCCGCTCTGGCAGCGCGGTTCTGAATGCCGAATCGAAAACGAAGCTGGATGACATTGCCACGATGGCGATGAACTCGAAGGGCTATGTGCTGGAAGTCTCGGGGTATGCCGATGCCACCGGCAGCGTAGCTCGGAATCGGGTGCTGAGCCAGCGACGTGCTGATGCGGTCATTCGTTACTTGGTCGAAAATCACAGCATTCCGCTGCGAAGAATCGTAACTCCTTATGGGTTCGGCGAATCGCATGCTATTGCTGATAACACCACGCGCGAAGGTCGTGCAGAGAACCGTCGTGTGGAAATCAAGCTGTTGGTAAACAAGGGCTTGACCGCTCCCGCACCAACAATCTCAAGACCGAGCACCAGTGGTTTGGATTAACATGATTAAGCAATGAGGCGATGCAACCATGGATTCATCGCCCTGCACCTAACAGCCATGAATCTTGTCGTCGCAGATTCTGAAAGAGTAAGTTATTTGCGAAGACTATCGCGACGGCATGGAGTGAATGGCTCGGATGACTGGTAATTGTTGGGGAAAACATATTGGGCCAGCGCTGCTTATGGGAGCGCTGGCTCTATTTTTCTTTGTTGGCGCAGCGGCAGGTCAGTCGATAAGGGACTTGCCACCACCACCTCCTCCACCAACACCTAGACCGACTCCTATACCGACACCCACTCCCGAACCAAAAGACGAGGACTTTGATGTGGTTCGCGTGAGTTCGAACCTCGTGATGGTTCCTGTTTCAGTGGTTGATGCTGCAGGTCAGCCGATTCTCGGTTTACAGGTAAATGACTTTCGTCTGGAAGAACAGAATCGTCTGCAGGAGATTACGGAGATCGGGAATCCCGAGCAGGTCCCACTCGATATTGCGTTGCTTTTTGACATCTCGAGCAGTGTTAGTCAGAAGGGATTCTTTCAGTTTCAGCAAGCTGCGGCTGCAGCATTTCTGAAGCAGGTAATGAAACCAGTGGATCGAGCCGCCGTTTTTACAATTGCCGAAGAGCCCCGCATGGCGTCTCCCCTGGCACCGTCAGAAGTGGCGGCAGCCAAGATACTCGGCATCCCACCTGCAAATGCGCCAGTTCCTACTGCTTTCTATGACACCGTTTCAGCGGCGGCAAAGTATCTTGCCTCAAACTCGGCCGACAGACATCGCCGCGTGATCATGGTGATCTCCGATGGTGATGATAATTTTAGTAGGGTAGTGAAAGACGCCTCACTCGCCGAATATCGCGCCAGCGAGCGCGGAGAACTCAGCCCTTCCGGCGCTCGACGAAACCTGATTGAGCGTAGACGGGTTGCGGTGGGCGATGTTCAGAAGGCTGTTCAGCAAGCTGATGCTGCTTTCTACTCCATCAATCCGGGCGGTCCATCAGTGCGTTTGAACCAGATCAGCATGGGTGCCCAGAATGCTATGCGATCCATCGCCGAGTCCACTGGTGGAAATGCCTTCATTCCCGGCTCTGAAACGGATCTCGAACGAGTGTTTAGTGAGATCGCGGCTGAACTCCGCGGGCAATATCTGTTGCTATACTATTCGAACCTAAAATCCGCGCCCGCTCAATTTCGCACCATTAAAGTTTCCGTTCCCACGCGCTCAAACTCTCGGGTTCGTGCGCGACAGGGCTATTATCCAAAAACTGCCGACAACTAGTTACACGTCATCAACACTTATTTCCCGCACAACACATCCAGTGTTCTTACGAAATCCGTATCATCTGTTCATCTGGGGCTTTGCTTGTAGCTCAGCTACTGCATTGTCACCAGGACGTCCGTCAATCGGCTAACCACATCAAGTAGTGCTCTGCCTGATCGCTCAAACTGATTCGCCGCCGCCAACTCCTCAGCATTTACTGCACCGGCGGCAGATCCGGCGAGTTTGATGTAATAGGGTTGTAACTCGGGCGTCGTGCGAAACTGAATCTCCAACCGATCGAGTCCTTCGCGGACGGCTTGAAGACTGGTCCTTACCCTGGCCTTATTCTGCTTTGACTGTTCGATTAATGTTGCCGAAGGATTACTACGCCGCATCTCCTCCTCAGTCTGCTCAAGGCCCTTGGCAACCGCACCGAGCACATAAATAAACCGTGTGAGACTCTTGATCTGGACTCCCACCTGTGTCGCACCGTTCCGCTTCATCTCAGCGGCACGTTGCGCGGCACGTTGAGCGGCCGTGGTACGGGACGCTGTTCCGCGACGGCGCGTCTGCGCTAGTCCGTCACTGGCGCAAATCATTAGCAGTAGCAAACCTGCAATCGTGGCTCTTCTCAAGATGTGTTCTCCTGTTAACCGTTTGGATGTTTACAAGCTATTCTCATCACCAAAAGAGGTCAAGCCTCCCCCTGGGAACGCGGGCGTCCCCGCCCGCATTTCTCACTCAGCCTTCAGATCCTTAGTGGGCCACAGATAATACGGATGATACGGATCTGGAGACGAGGAAATGAGATCAAAAAAGGGGACCTATTCTTCC
>Ga0209751_10000138_pt1 | contig 75067 bp, 58 predicted proteins | sample RifCSP13_1_FD_184019 | JGI IMG/M metagenome (GOLD analysis project Ga0209751, IMG submission 184019) | Soil microbial communities from Rifle, Colorado - Rifle CSP2_sed 13_1 (SPAdes) (version 2) | ecosystem: Environmental > Terrestrial > Deep subsurface > Rock core/Sediment | place: Rifle...
AAGTGGGGGCGGGCACCTTCCATCCGGCGACGACCTTGCGCGCGCTGGGGCCGAAGCCGTGGAACGCCGCCTATGTGCAGCCCTCGCGCCGGCCCAAGGACGGCCGCTACGGGGAAAATCCCAACCGCCTGCAGCACTATTACCAATTCCAGGTGATCCTGAAGCCGTCGCCGCCGGATATCCAGGAGCTTTATCTCAATTCGCTGAAAGTCATCGGCATCGATCCGGCGATTCACGACAGCTTTGCGCGCTCCACGAGCCAAATTCCCGCAAGCCGTAACGATTGATGATTGGCGCGCCAAAATACTCCTGTAGTAAGCGCCTCCGTGTTGGCGACAAGGTTTCGGCAATCGTGACGACTCCCCGCAGGGGCCTGCTCAGGTGGAGTTCACAACGCAGCAGTTCATCAGCAATGGCCGCCAGAGTGGACGTGTAACCCATCACAAACTTCGGACGAAACGCCTCCATCCGCCGCCAAATACTCAAGGCGCGCTCGGAGTCAACTTCCCACACCGAGATTCTCTCCTGCGTCCAACGTTCGTAAAGATTTTGCAGTTGGGTCGTGATCGTCTGCCGTAGACGAATTGCAGCAGGAGTATGAGGTGATAAGGGGGATGGGGGCGGCGGAGCTGCCGCGATGCGGACGGATCGATCAAACGGCCGCAGATCGTGCCACGAGTCGTAGAAAAGGTGACTGGCGAAGATCATGGACATGGCGCGCCGGTCAAGACAAAACTGAAAGGGCTCACCGGTCGAGCCCGAGGTGGTTCTTTCAAGCGCGCGGTAATCGGGAACGTTCTTCGCGTAGAACTCATCCGGCTTGCTGTTACGATAATCTGCCTTGGTCAGGACCGGAAGTCGCGAGAGGTCTTTTACATTTCGCAGTTCGTAGGAGGCCAATCCGAGGCGCTTATAGGCTCGAGCGTAAAACGGTACATTCTCTGCAGCATGTTTCAAAATTGCGCTGAGACGCGCATTGTTGCGAGCCTGTAGTTCCTCTGCTGTAAGCCATTGGGTTCGCTGCATCTGCGCGAGAGCAGTTGAGAATCCGTTGCTAACTAGTCTGCCCCCCAGTTCAAGTGCAAGCGTAGCGATCGAGCCTCGTCTGGGATGTCGCGACAAATCTAAACCTTTGCCTTCTGGAAATACTCAACCCATGCAAAATGAGGACGGAAGTTCAGGCTTGATCCGGGTTTGATCTGATCCTGCCAGTCAACGTTATTACTGATGACCCGAATGGGAAGATCAGTATTCGTCAGCGAGTAGTGAGGGAGCTTGGAGGCGCGCTTCTGATCGCGAATGAGATCAGGGTCGAACCCCATGACTTGGGTAGCGACCCGGTCAACGCTCACCGGATCGAAACCAGCAATCAACACTCCCTCTCGTCTTGGGGTGGGCGCCAAAGGTCCAGTTTCATCGCCCGCCACAATTCCATCTATCAAACTAAAATATTTGCGAACCGGGTTGTCGACGAGGACACCATCGACAGTTCCGTAAAGGAGTATCTTGTTTATGTCCAAAGCAGAACGCCAGCAGGTGTCATTTCCCCACCAGTCGCCGTGTCGGTAGCTATCACCTTGAACCGTGTGATAGAACACGTCGACTTCATCAACATTAAAAGCGAAACCGTTTGCCGCGCGCTTTTGGCGCACGGCCAGCAATAACGTCATGAAGACGTGGGCCATGCGCTCACCGCTTTGTCCCATTCTTCCGAGGATTGTCTCTCTGGCGCCTCTGACCACGCGCCGCCGCGCCTGTCGGATTAGACTTTGAGTGTCGGGGTACTCGTCGCCACCTTCCGCTGGAGAACCGACGCGAAAGTGCGGAATATAGTTTTTGTCGGTATTGATCCCGATCATGTTCTTGATATTAAGAGTGACGCCCGTTTTCTTGTGTGTCTTCAGCTTAGGCACGCTAATGACTAGGTCTGCTTCGAGAACTCGTCGTGAAATTCTGTAACAGTGTCGCTGCTCTCCATTGATTCGGCGATGAAGCGCGGTCGTGGTGCGGCGATCATAATCTGAGCCGAAAATGTGGTGGAGCGTTGGGCTAAGTTCGGACAATTCACTGGCATTGCCGAGGTCGAATACAACTCCCTCGGACGGCCAGGTATCTTGCCGAATACGTTCAACAACAACCCCCCTATCCATCTTGACGATTAAAGATCTAAGATCCGCAATTGTCAGCGGCACACCTCTCGATCGCAGGGACGCCTCAAACTCCGATAATTGGCAAATCTTACTTAGCGTCTGAAACTCAGTGTCGTATAGAGGCGCATCCATGATCCAAATGCGACCCTTAGGTCCGACGGCTTTGTACGCATAATCAACCAGCGGCCTAAGGACCGCAGGGTGCGTAATCATCCCAAAGAGATCGTAACCGAGAGGGTGGTAGTGACGAACCCAATTAGGCTTCAACACCACGGTCCCATCGCGATGCACGAGATCGCCAAGCGGATTCCATTCACCGCTGCCATAGCGATCGTGGTCTAGTCCCACGCGATTCAGGACGTCCCTAACGGCTTCGTAGAGTGGGTTCTTATCTGAAGTAGCATCTGCTCCGAAAGGATACTCCGGATATGCCTCATGAGGATCAAAAGGTACGGCGGCGGGGTAATCTAACGAGGGGTCTCGGTCTACTACAACTCTTCTCTCAGTTAGTCGGGTCATCATTCTTAACTCACCAACCCAAACCAATACTAGTTCAGCCTCGTCTGAATTGAAAGACAGTGGATGGCGGCCTCAAGTGCTCAAATTAATCGAGTTCTCGACCGGTGCTACTGCAAGCTAATCGTCATGTGACTGCAATCTAAAATACTGGTGAATAAATTGACATAATTAACTCTATTCGCTATATTTCTTTCGGTCTGGTTCCTCGGCTAACCCGCCCCAGAGACTAAATAAAGTCCTCAAAAGTACTGTCCGGACTAGAGCATTCCCACCACTTGGATGTGTGGGTTTTGTGTGCCTTGGATGAGGCAAGGATAGTCGTGTGTCTCAAAAAGGTTAGGCAATAGGTGCGGTTAAATGCCTGTGAACTGAATAAAAATGTTTGGAAAACTCTACCTGAAGCACCGTTGTCGGGCGACGACGACCAGAAAAAATACAAAACTCTCAGCACACCTGATCGCTGTAGCGCTTGTTATAGTGACATTTCTCTGCGTGGCAGTCGTTACCGCTTACGTTACCCCTTTGGGGAAAGCTAAAAGTTCGCCAGGGGCTGTGCCTGTTCATTCGGTTTTGAGTGCGGGAATATGGTCTGCCGATCCAACTCTTCTTCCCTCAACGAGTGCGGAGTTCCCTTTGGGAAGCTGGCAAACAGCTACTCCACAGGAGGTGGGAATGGATCCGGCAAAGGTTGCCGCAGCTCTGGATTTGTTGCCTTCTCCCTCGGTAGTCATAAGGCATGGGAAAATCGTAGGTCAGAAAGGTGACATTGCACGCTCCGGATATATCTGGTCGGGAAGCAAGTCGTTAATGGCGCTCATATTTGCCAGGCTGCTCCACCAGGGACAAATTGCGAACTACGATGTTGTTGTTCCCAATAGTAATGTTCCAAGTAATCCTCCAGCTACCTTTAGACAATTCATGTCTATGACGAGCGACTACAATCTAAGCCCTCACAGCCCGGGTAACCATTTTGCCTACAACAATGGCGGTGTTCATTTCTATAGCACCTACCTAAAGAACGCGTTTTATCCCAGCAAAACAGAAGTGCAGATGCTCCGCGATGCCTATGCTACAGCTCTCGGATTTCAGGATCCGCTTTCTTACAACAGCGCCGGCTACCTGTCCGGTTGGGATGGCGGCTGGTCGATGTCGACGCGAGACTTAGCCCGAGTTAGCTATCTCGTTTTGCGTAACGGAAACTGGAATGGACAACAACTCATTCCCGCTTCCTTCATAAACGACTTGTACACCAATCAAATTCCGGCGAGCGCAACCCAGGCAACCGGAACGGACCAGTTTTACAACGAGTTGATAGCTACCCCTTACTTGCCCGGCGCCTATTCCTTCGGTTTTTGGCTTCCAAAGCATACGAACATCTTTGGTGGAAGGTCTCAGACCGAAGCTATCAGCATGCTCGGTGCGTTCGGTACGACCGTTCACATTTCCCGCAGCACCGACTTGATCATCGTTGCAGTGAATGTAAGCCCGCAGCAACACGGCGGTGGCCGCATCTCAGGAACAATCCTGGATCAGTTTGCCGCGGCGATTACAACCGCAACGCCAACTCCCACTCCGACTGCAACACCAACTCCAACTCCAACTCCGACTCCAACGCCAAATTCGAGCATCGGCAGGATCGCAATCAGCTCCGACGGTAACGATCACGACTGCGACGACATCACTGCCACGGCAATGAGCATCGCGCTCCTCGCGAAAACAGGCAACGCCTCAAGACTGGTCTATTACGGACACTCAGATCACATCTGGTCTACTGGCTTGGATGGTGCTTGCAATGCGGGAAATCGCGAAGAGGAGATGAGAATCAGTGCCGAGGAGACCGCAAAATTGTGGGGCGGGTTCAATCTTGGGGCTTTTATTAATGCTAAAGCCCACACCTCAACAGCAGTTGCTGCATTGACTGCTCGAATCAACGAATCCTCAGCTAGCAACCCGCTCTGGATTATCGCCGCTGGTCCTATGGAGGTGGTCGGTAGAGCCCTGGCTGCATCCGATGCCAGCAAGCGTCAGTACGTAACAGTTGTCTCACACTCGGAATGGAACGATTACCATGCCGAGGAACCCGGACACGGAACTTGGAATTACTTTGAATTAGGTTCAGTGTTGGGAGCCAATCTAAAACACATCATCGATCAAAATGCCGGACTGCGAGTTCACGAGAGCAATTATTCTTGGCTGCAACAATCTTCGGACCCAAAGTTGAACTGGCTTTGGCAACGTCACGTGAAGTCCGGTCTATCCCCCGATTTTGACCCGTCAGATGCCGGGATGATTTACTGGCTCCTCACCGGAGCAAATAACGGTGGTGATCAGAATGCCACGCCCGCAAAGCTAAGAGCGATTCTTGAAAGCACCGCAGCGCCAGCACCAACTCCTACGCCAACACCATTTCCGACTCCCACTCCAACGCCGACTCCAGGACCAAATCCAACTCCGAATCCAACACCAACTCCAACGTTGTCCTCGATTCTAGTTACGGCGCCTGAGGGTGTGCCTCTTCGCAGCGTCACCAATGGAACGATCATAAACCTGGAAACATTACCTACTCGGTCTCTAAGCATTCATGTAGTCCCCACAACCCCAGTGGGGAGTATGAGGCTTCAGTTCGATGGGCAGGATAGAACTGAAAATGTTGCGCCGTACTCGTTGGCCGGAGACACGAATGGTTTATTTTACCCCGCGAATTTATTTGTAGGCACGCATACCCTAACTGCGACTCCTTATCCTCAACCTAATTTAGGTGGGACACCTGGAGCGTCAATTACAATTACATTTTCGGTAGTAGATAGTACTTCGCCGCCAATTCTTCTCACTGAAGAAAACTCTGACCGCGCGATAGCGTATAACTGTGCCACGTTTGTTCCAGGGCCCTTCGCAATAACTACAGAACAGAACTTTAGTTCAGACAAGCGTACCCGAGTCATGCTCTTTGTCACGAATCTTGACTCCTCGACGGGCACCTTTCCATCGGACATCGTAGTTCACGCTGAGAACTCTCAGTTGGGGGCTCTTTCCCTCCCTGTCGAACACATCGTAAGAGTGCCGAATTTTGAGTGGCTTACTCAAGTCAGGGTCATATTGCCGGATGGACTAGTGAATGCGGGTGACGTGTGGGTTCGTATCATTTTGCGTGGAGTTTCGAGCAACCAAGCCCATATCAGCATCAGGCAGCCGGCCTTGGCCGCGGTTGTGCTGCCTTCGCGAATGACGCTCCCCGAGGATTGGTGGATAGCTCCTAACCGTCGACTTCGATTCCCGAGCGCAGCAACCTGGCCACGAAAAAGCTAAGAACCAGTAGTCCAAGCCCGGATCCAATCAGTTGGGCGATCGCCGCTCCGGTCGCGCCCATCCGAGGAGCGAGAATGAGTCCTGCGACGCCTATTAGAACAGCGCGCACGATCCAACTAATTGTCACCGCTTGCGGCCGAAGGAAGTAGTGACAGACTGCCTCCAAGGGCGCTTGGAGAATCAATAGCAACATTGAAGCTGCCAAGTAAGCGAAGATTGGAACGACTTCCAGCCACTCACGTCCGAGAAACCAGGGCACAAACTTCGCGACCAAAAACACTACCGGGACGCAGGCAATAATCAGTATCAATGCTCCTGTAAAGGCGCGCCTGACGAACTCGGGTAGAGTCTTGACATGCTCGACTTGCCGAACTTGTACCAAAAGATATTCGGAATAGGCGGTGAAGATCGCAAAAAACCCGAGGCTTAGAGTCAAGCCAAGGCCGAAGATGGCTGTCGCCTCAGGCTGCTTGAGCGCCATTAATAGAAAGGTTCCCAGATAGAGACTGAAGATAACAATGACGTTAGACTTTCCCTGCCAGAGGGAGTAACGCAGCAATCGTCGTATTAGCGCTCGGTCCGGCCGCTGGGTAGTTCTGCCGATGACGAGTGATTGGGCCAATCCGGAGAGCAAACTAGCGCCATGGTAAGCAATAAAAACCGCGAGAGTATATGCCGGTAGCACTAAGGCTGCTAGCGTTGTCACACCTAATCGCAAGGTGGCTGTTCCGCCCTGCGCAAGTGTTGCATAGGAATACTCCTGACGCGCCAAGCGAAAGCTGTAACCGTAATCCACGAGCGAAGTGCCGACTGCTCCAGTTACGATGCAAGCCACAACCCAGACGGGTACCGCCGACCATGAGAGGGCTGGAGCGACCAGGAGGAAGGCTGCGAGTAAAACACTGCTGCTGCAGACGATCAGTATCAGCCCGGCCGTTACTATTTCTCGCGAACGTGCCCTTAGCTCTGGAATGGCCGTCAACCGCAACATTCCAGCATCTACACCCATCATGAGGAAACGGCTGATCAGGAGTTGGCCACTGATCGTTACCACAAGCAGACCGTAGGTCCTGAGTTCCAGCCGATTGGCGAGGAAGAGCATTACAGCGGCATTTGCCAACAACAGAGCAAACTTTCCAACCAGCACCCAAGACAGTTGTGCCCAGTGCTTGCGATCTGGCAACCACAAACCAATGGGGCCGCCGATGGCGGCCCGTAGCCCAAACTTCTTACGCGGTCTTAAGACTGAGGGAAGCGCTTCCTTCATGTGGTTGTTGCTACACCACTCGGAATTTCCAGGGGACGCCCATCCATATATTCCGGTATGGGTATATTGGCGGCTTGAAGTACAGTAGGCGCGATGTCGTAGATTGAACTGACGGGTAGGTGCACTCCGGGGGGTACATCCGGGCCAGTCACCAAAACAAAGCCTCGGGAAGAGTGACCACCTGTTCGAGCATCCTGCTGCTTGATTTGAAGCGTTCCGAAACGTGGCGAATAGACAGTACTCCACTCGAAGGACTGATCCCAAAGCACAGTCAGATCCGGTAGCTGTTGAAGGAACGGACCATGGAAGGTTTCGTGGGTCAACGTGACTTGTTTGACTAGAGGGCGCCCACCTTTTTTGTCAGTTAGCTCGTAAAGCGCATCTGTGATGTCCCGGCAAACGCTCTCGTATTCATCGCCCGGTTCTACCAGGCCGTCCCGATCACGACCGCGGACACTTATTCGAATAGCGCCTACCGAATCGTTGTTCGGGATCGCAAACGCGCGACACCCCTTCCATTTCTTTCCTCCCCGGTACCAAAGGAAGAGAAGTTGATCCTGGGCGAATTGCGGCAACCTCTCCTTGACCGCATATTGAACTGGGCCTGGCACCACCATTTTGACAATTCGCCAGGGATTTACCTTCGCGCCATGCGGTTCCTCCCCCGAGGCAACTCTATGAGCAGCGTTCGTACCATAGCCCCAGAGGTCGAGCATTTCAGGCAAGTTCCACGATGCGTGAAAGATCGGTCCCATCCCGTGCCCGGAAACAACCAGGACGCGCGTGGCTGGATCTACGAGCGCCAGCATCTCGCCAATCTCTCGGTCAATCGCGCGATAGACTTCCTCCATTGTTCCAGCAAATTCGTTTTCTTCAGGTTGTGAAGGCGGCGCCTCAACCCACTTCCAGAAATGATGGCCAATACAATGGGCCGCTGAGAAGCCTGCGAAGAAAAGATCCCAGGGTTGTTCCCGCATGAGCGCGCGGAAAACCTCTCCATGTACTCGCACGCCCGCCAAAACACGTCGTCGAAGCTCTCTTAACGATTCTGGCTTTGCATCAAACTTGTCGCAGTCGCCGACTGGGTGTCGTCCGAAACGGGCATCGAGGTCGTGGATTAGCGGCGCCGGATAAGATACGCGTGCGGTTTTGGTGGCATGTGCGCCCCAGTTCGTAAATTGAAAGCCATTTATAGTTTTGCTTAGCGGAAACTTTGGTGCGTCAGCAATGCCTACCCGATGACCGGCAGCGCTGACAACATCCCAAAATGGTTTGCGGCTAATCGCGTCATCGGGCACATTGCGCAAACCCATTGTCTTTGCGTCGTACTGTACGTAGAAAAACTTCTCAAACTTAGCGGGATTGGTGCCGGTATAAATACAAGCCCAGACTGTGTCAGGCAACTGCGCCGCGGTGGTGGTCAATTCGGCACGTGCCCCCTGCTCAATTAGACGCCGAAAAGCGGGCAACTTGCCCTGGTTCGCCCACTTCTCAACCAGGGACCATTCCATGGCATCCAGGCCTATCAACAGTTGACGCGAAGCTTTAGCTGGAGGCGCTGTCTGCATTATCTGTTTCTGAGTTTAACGACCAGATTGTAGACCGAAGCAATAACGAATCCGGCCACGTAGCCACATACAAATCCATAGACGAAGCCCAAAACGCTGCCCATGAAGGTGACCGAATAGAATGGAAGGAAAGCCCTCAGGAGTCCAAGGTGGGGGCCAACAACTTCTCCGCCTTTTAAGATCAGAAAGTTGGTGACGATGAATAGGCCTAACCCGCTGAGAATACCCAGGACAACACCAAGAATATTGGCGTTTAGTCGCAGAACAGCACGTTCCAGAATTTGCTCAGTTTCATCCAATGGTTCCAACGAAGATCTCGAAACCTGCCTGGCGGAATGTTGAAGCGTCATTACCGTTTTTCTCATGGATTGTTAAGCGATGTCCCTGCGCCGCGGAACCAGCGGTTGGGTTGAAGCGAGCATACCAAAGTCGGCGGCGTTCGACTTATCCCGATCAGTGACCTCTTCGTGGTATTCCTGTTCGGCGTTTACCCGCCATAAGTCGTAGCTCGCGCCGAGGATGTTTTTGACTGCAAGCATCGCCGTGAGCATTGAGTGGTCCTGATTATTATACTTGTGCATTCCATTGCGGCCTACTAGCTGAAGGTTGGGAACATTGTCGAGAAATTCACGAACTACCCGAAGAGATTCCGCGTACGTTCCATCATAGACTGGATAAGCCTTGGGCATTCTAACGACTGAGCCGTCGACGACGTCTGCTGGGTTCACCAAACCCAGGAGCCCCAATTCCTTCTTGCCAAGCTCAATCAAATCCGAGTCTGACATGGTCCATAACCCGTCCCCTTCAAAGCAGAAATATTCCAAGCCCAAACAGGTTTTTTCCGGATCTGGAACCATAGAAGGACTCCAGTTCTTAAAGTTCTGAATTCTACCAACCTTAACTTCTGCATCGTGAATGTAGATCCAATTATCCGGGAAAAGTTCTCTCTTGTTTATGATGAGCGCAACTGTTAGAAAATCTCTATAATTAAGCGCCTCGGCTGCCCTGAGGACCTCTTCCGGTGCCGGCGGTTCAAACTTTTGAATCAACTCTCTAACTGGCATTGTGCTTATAAAGTGTGTTCCTTCAATCGTTTTTCGCTTCCCTTCGCAAGTAACTTCCACTGCCCGGACACCTCCCTCCTTCCAAGAAATCTTCTCAACTCCGGCATCAAGTTGAATCTCGCTTCCCCGGTCCTCGACAATCGCTTTGACAGTCTCCCACATCATACCGGGCCCGAGCTCTGGATAGTCGAAGGCATCGATCAAGGTCTTAATGACATCACCCTTGCTTTGCTGCTTCTGAATGAGAGCACTTTTCACTGCTGCCAGCAGTGACAACCCTTTGATTCGTTGCGCGGCCCACTCTGCCATGATCTGATCACAAGGGATTCCCCAAACCTTCTCGGTGTAGGTTTTGAAAAAGATTCTGTATAGGCGCTTTCCAAATCTGTTTGAGATCCACTGCTCAAACGTGTCTTCGGGCTTTTCAGGGAACACTTGCGCGCGCAGATAACTCAGAAAAATGAGGGCACTGTTCCAAATACCAAGCCCCAGCAACGCGTTTGACGCGCGCAGCGGATAATAGAAGAACTTCTTGTTGTAGTAGATTCGGGACAGGCGGTTGCGTCGAAGGAACTGGCCATCTGAGAGTACTTGGCGCCACATCTCGTCGACCGCTTTAACTTTAGTGAAGAAGCGGTGACCACCGATGTCGAAGTGATAGCCTTTGTAGTTGACCGTCCTTGAGAGCCCGCCAACAACGCGGTCCTTCTCGAGTAACACGGAACGCACCCCGGCCTTACTAAGCTCATAAGCAGCCGTAAGGCCCGCTGGCCCTGCTCCAATTACAACGACGTGCACATGAGGTTTAGGCATGGAAGGGCTAGGAAACTATGGTCTCTCTATTGAAGTCAGCCCGCACTCCCGGTTTCTTAATCAATAGAATCCAGGGAGGAAGTCAACGTTGCTCTTGTCTTCAATGCCAATAGATAAGCAGACAACAGTGAATTCCGGAAAAAGCCAATTAGCCAGCCGAGTGCGAAGCCGACGACGAACCCGTAAACTAGACCGATGAACGCCCCTCCAGGAGTCACTGTGTACCCGATGAAAAACTGGCCGAGAAGGGAAAGGTTAGGACCTACCACAGCTCCACCCTTAAGCAGGAGGATTAGAGTCGCAGCGAAAACTACAAGACCACAAAGAGTCCCGACGGCAATCCCTAATGCGGTCCGGTCGAGCTTGGCAAATGCCTCAATGATAACCTTGTCAGCCCCTGAGGCTTTTGAATCCTCTACCATGGATGTATGCGCTCCTCGCTTACTGAAACGCTCATTCCCAGGTCAATTCCTTAATCCTGTCGACAGCAGCTTGCCATGATATCGGCATTCAACCGACCAAAGTGCGAACGCCGGATTCACCATGCCAATAGGGTACACTGGATTGTTAGGATAACGTAACCGGAGCAAAGTTCACGCGATTTTTTGCGGCATTCTGCTTCAGTCTATCACTAGCAAGAAAAAACCCCCGACTTCATGTCGGGGGTTCATTAGCCTCAGCCTACCGTGAGAAGGTTGTAAACTCAAGCTTCTATCGAATGTTCACGGCAGATGTATTCCCGCGCTGCCCACCAACGATAGGAGTCAACTCAACTCGTCCTGCTCCCTGCAACTCTGGCAGCAGCACTGCATTGATTTGATCGAGGCCCGGGACTGCCTGGTCAGGTCCAGCGAACTCGACTGGCAGATACATCACACGCCCATCGCTGGTCCTTACCTCGATAGTTACCCATTCAGCCAGGTTTGGAATGACCTGACCTCCCGGCAGTCTCACGTCGTTGCGAGTGTCAGTGTTTTGTAGTCCACTACTGATTCCGGTTCCGAGAATGGAAATACGGGTCCGCGAATCAAAACCTATGAACTGAGTCGAGGCCGTCAATTCGGAAACAAAGCTGATCCCATTTAGCGCGGCACCAACCGACGGCGTGAACCCAAGCAAGCTGAAGATTGTAGGATTGAGGCCTTGTATTGTTGAGGTGCCATGAGAAATCCGACCATCTTCCGCGGTGACGATAATATCCCCCAGTCCACCTGATTCGGCTTCAGGTACATAAAACAGGATTTCCGTGGGTGACACCGATACTACTAAAGCAACTCGGCCGTTGATTGCTACGCTTACTCCCGCGAGCTGGAAAGTCAGTGACCCAGTGCCTGCCGTTCGACTAGTGAGCGGGGTGCTAGGAGAGTTACTGGTGATCCTGCCAACACCACCCGGAATCAACAGGCTGGAGCCGTCTAGCGAGACAGTGCTGGGTCGCCCGATCGGTAGGTCCGGCAAAACATTCGCCCGTCGTGCTGCATTCAGTGTCGACTGCGAAATTGAGCCTGCGACCATTAAATCATCACAGAACGACAGATAGGCCTCCACCTTCTCTAGTCGATCAGCGGCACCTGAAAATGGGGTGCTCTCTCTAGACAATGCTGCACTCGAACGAGATAGGAAATAAGCAGCGAAGAGATAGTTCTCGATCTGCGGCGTACTAGCAAACATCTCTCTTTCTGCATAGAAGTCTATGGATGTCTGCTCAAGTAGCGCCACCAAGTCATCCAGTTCGGCGGTTGTTGCGGCAGTTGAGTTAGAAGTTGCGTTCTTAAAGGAGTCAGAATCCGAGATTTTATCACTCAAGTTCCCGGCGCGCCCCTTACCGTTCCGAACTCCCCTTAGAGCTTTGCTGATCTTGACCGTGATGGCATTAGAGTTTCCGGTTACCCCACTGTTGTTTTGCGCGATTGCCGTGACAGTGTGATTGCCCGAGTTTGGGCTCGACCAAGTAATGGCATACGGCGACACTGTGGAGGAACCAATCATGTTTGAGTTGTCGAAGAACGACACGCGACTTACGGTGCCGGTCGTCGTGCTAGCAGTCGCTAAGATGGAAACGTCTGAGCCATATGGAAAGGTCGAATTGTTAGTGGGACTCGTAATATTCACCGTCACCGGCGTGGGAGTGGGGGTTGGGGTGGGAGTGGGGGTTGGAGTAGGGGTCGGCGTTGGTGTTGGCGTAGGGGTTGGCGTAGGGGTCGGAGTGGGCGTTGGTGTTGGCGTAGCGGTCGGAGTGGGCGTTGGCGTCGGTGTTGGCGTCGGTGTTGGCGTCGGTGTTGGCGATGGTGCAGGCAGCGGCGGCGGGCTAGTGCCAAAGATTGCCGCGTTTAACTGGTCAATATCTACTCCGGGATCTTTACCGTCGCTCGCCTGGCCCTTGAATGGACTGTCCGACCTCAACCTGTAATTCCCGGTAGCATCCAGAGATGATGGGGCGTTAGTGAATCCCACAGCGGCAATTGATGTCACCAGAGAATTATCAGGAAACGGATTCATCCATGCGTTGTTGATATCATCCATCGTCGAAGCGCTGTCAATTTTCATTAGCACGTTCTTTTTTACCGTCGCCGAAGGCCAGCAACTTGTAATCGGTGCTCCCGCCGTTCCCGATCCGTCCGTGAAACAAGAGTTTGGTGCCGCCCGAATGATGTTGTCGCGGATTTCCAGCCCTTGCATCCGACTGGAACTGTCCGCCGCTGAGATAAAGTTTCGGTACGATCCCACCAACACGGTGTTGTGTATAACCTTTGTATTGTCCCCGCCTGAGAAGTTGTTGGAAATCACCCGTAAGTAACTAAAGTCATTCGGGTCAGCATACTCCCCGGTTATCAGGTTATTAACGAACGATACATTCCTAGATCGGCTAGTGAGGTTTCCTCCATCATTCAAATAGGCAGTAAGGGGAGAGTTGGCATTATGAAACCAGTTATTTGAAAAGGTTAGATTGTCCAAATCATTCCACGGATCTGGCCCGCCTTGGTTTCTGGTGGTAATAGCTGGCCCAGTGCAGCCCTTGAAAATGTTGGCGTCAAACGTACAGTTGTGGCACGATTTTAATTCGAGGTAGCCCTTACCTCCGCAGGTGTTGTCCATCAACGGAGTCCATTCCGGTCGGTGGGCCATGATATTCCGGCGCACTAAAACATTTTGTACTTGAAAGCCTTCCCACCGTGCTGGATTACCATTTGAGGGAATCTGCTGGAGGTTATTACTATCGAAGGGTTTACAAACATTCCCGTTGCCACCCGTGTTGTTTGAATTGCACAGCGGCTTCTCAAAGTTCACGGTCGAGCCGTTAATCGACGAAACAAACGCCGTTCCCCAAATCTCTCGTAAAATTCCGATACTATCCACGTGTGAATAGACCAAGACAGCGACAGGCTTACCAACTGTGATTCCATTTGTACTGCTGAACACGCACGAAGTCGAAGTGCAACTCGACACTGTTGCTGTTTGGGCCGGATCGGCAATGCCCTTTGACCCTCCCCCGTAGAAGACTGAGTAAGTCCACGCTTCAATCAGATTGTTCTCGACTAAAACATTATCGGCCCAGGTGGTCATAAGGTGGCCCGTGGTCGTCAGTCTGCCGCCGCTACTATCCCGCCCCACGAAGCCCTGAATGGCGTTCTGGCGAATCCTGAGATTCGTGCCCTCCAGGTAGATCGCGTTCTGAGCACTGCGGATAATGTTGCTGGAGCTTAACGGAGTGCCATCCTCTTCATGTGGATGTATCCAATTTTGTTCGATGTCAATGTGATCGGGATATTCCGCTCTACTTTTAGGATCGTCTTCGCCCATGCCAATTAACCTGATACTGTTCGCTCCGGGGGCGCTGGTAATATTAAGACCCTTGATGCGCCAGTACTTCGCGTTCCGATTAATCCAGAATACCGGATAAGAACTGATCGTTCTCACTCGTGGCATGTTCGCCGCCATTGCCGTCGTAATCCGAGTGTCAGTGTGAGGATAGTTTAAGAGCGCGGCCGGTATTCCATTTGGATCGGTTGTGGTGATCGTTATGTAATCAGCGTCAGTATTTGTAGGCGGGGTTCCTTTGGCGGTGAGGTTAAAAGATGCAAATTGTCCCGGCGTGTCAAAAGTAGCGCCCGCCTGAAGTTGGATCGTGTCTCCGAACTGTGCAGCGTTTATGGCAGCCTGAATGTTTCCGCCAGCCGGCACAACAATAGTGGCAGCGTGGCTGGTCACAGCCGTCCCGATTAAAAGAAGAATAAAAACAAAAATTGTTGGTAACAAACCTTGCCAACGTATACTGCTCGATGGAGAATCGAATTTATCAGGGAACATTGGTCCTCACTTAGGTCGCAGACACCACTCCCTGCCGAACGCGTGCATTTCAAATACGCGAGCAGCGGATTAGGGCAGCATCCAGGATTGAAAAACGGTGGGAAGGGACAAACACCAAGGCACCGTTTCGGTTGAACTTCCGCACAGCTCAAAGCAGATTCTTCGGCTTATGAGTCGGGCTGGGAAACGGCCCCACACCATTGATTGCTGGATTGAGGCGGTAGAGCAATCACCTGCAGTGATTTACCAAAACGAGGTTTTGCCGGGGGGTGATGGAGAGATCAAACCGAGAGAAATTGCGCACAAGGCGACAGATGGTCTCGGCTCAAGAACTTCAGTCTTTGTTAGAGTGAAGCTTGCCTCTCCGATCGCCATTCGGGAGCCAGACTATCTTCGGACAACCGAAGATTCTCGGCTTTGCGTCGCCACCTCGCGATGGTTTTGCCTTTTCGTCGCAATCGATCTTTCCAAATAACTGCCTGCTTATTCAGCAGTGCCAAACCATACTAAACATCTTTGTTACTACTGTCAACCTGCTATTTTTTCGGTCAGAATCGGTCATTTTGCTGACAGGAAAGGGCTGACAGATGCATTTCATAATAACAAGTGTATGCCGCACTGAGGTATAAATGTTCTACGAAAATCTTGTGGTTATTATGCATTTGTGTTGCTGTAAGCTCCCATGCTATTGCGGTCTCGTTTGCAAACTGTCCCTTACCATTTCCGTTAAAGGCATCGCATACGAAACAAACTGAAGCAAGTCACTCGACTCATTCACGGATTGATTCGCCTGAAAGCCTTTTAGATTTCCGGTGTCCAACTCTATAGGAAGCTTAAGCTTGCTCGCCATCCACAAGCCCATATAAAGGAGCTGACCCGGAACCGGAATCAGCAACGTCTTGAATCCTCCAGCCCGCTTTAGTTGGACCAGCAATTCCTTGAACGTCACTTGTTTATCGTTATACAAACGGAAAGAGCCCGGCCTGGGATTCGTGATCAGTTGAACCAAAGAAGTTGTCAGGTCGGAGATGCTGACAACCGTTAGTTTTCCCCTTCCTCCGTCAATTAATGGGACCAGCGGATACTTTCCCGCAAAACTACTCATTTTCAGAAATATCCCACCATTCCCAATAACTAAACCCGGCTTCACAACCATCTGACCCAGGCTCAAGAAAAACTTCTCCAATTCAAGCTTGGTTCGTCCGTATTCACTGGTGGCTTTCTCATGTGCAGAGTAAGAGCCTATATAAATCTGCCACTTGACACCTTCGTCCATCGCCGCTTTCGCGAGTTTTTTTGTCCCCTCAATGTTAGTGAGTGATTTACCTTTCCTTAAATCGTATGCGCAGTGCACAAGTGTTTCGACATTCTTAAAAATCTGGGGATCGAATTCTTCGTTCATTCGCACGACATAACTTTTGTTTGAATGCGCGGCTGCTGATGCCATCTTTTCCTTCGCGCTTACTGAGCCGACAACCTCGTGACCTCGCTGCAACAAGCTCCTAGCGAGCGCGGAACCGATAAAACCGTTGATGCCGGTGATGAATACTTTCATGAAAGCAGTTCCCGTTTGAGATGATGCGCAATTCTCATGGAGTTAGCCATTATCGTGAAGGTATGATTCTTCGAGGGCAGCGAAGAGAAGTTAGAACCATCCACCACATAAACATGCTTTGTTCTGGAAAGAAGACCATCCACCGAAGTAACGTATTTGCCCTCTGGATCCGCCTTCATGGGCAGCGTTCCCGCGTAATGGAAGCTGTTTCCGGGAGCCGGGTATTTGCACAAAGAAGGCAGCGAAAGATAACCCAATCGCCTAAACGCAGAGATAAACTCCCGTTCAATTTGGCCGAGAGACTTCCGTCGATACCTGATCTCGAGTTCTCCACTTGGCGTCAACCTCAGGTAGTTGTCTGGATGAGCGTAATCCGGATAGAGTAAATAAAGCACTCCTAAAGCTGGTGTCAGATACTTTGCCGCAACAAGATTTCCCTTGATTGAAAGTGGTAAATCCAGCAAAAGGTCGGAACGAAGCAGGCCCATTACTCCATAAAAGCTTCCCTGAATAGGTGTGTCGTCTTCATGCTTACGGTAGATGACGTTCAGCTGCACACCCGAAAAAAATCTGTTCTCTTGCGGAACTCCTATGAATCGAGGAGCAACAAACGGGATGTAAGAAACTGCATTATCGAGAAGAGGAAGACAACTGGCGTAGTCGTTGTACGAGGACAAGACGATCTTACTGGTGCTGATCGTGCCAGCAGCCAACACTAATTTGTGTCCGACAAACTCTTGCGCCCCATTTGTCTTGATGTTTTTGGCAAAGACCTTTACGCCCTCTGTCGTCTCCTGAAACTTTTCCACCAGAAATCCGGCACGATATTCTATGTTCGATCGCTTCTTCAAATCTTTAAGCGTGTACGAAGAGTTATAGACTGCCGGACCGTTGGGTTTAAAGAACTCGAGGCCGTAATAATCGTATGAACGTCGTTCACTTAGATCTTTAGTAAGAAGAGCAACCCGAGGCTTTCCGATGTAGATGCCTGCTCGCGAAATCTCACGTTTCCGTTTGGAATACTGTCGCAACAGTCCGGCTGACATTTGGTCCAATTCAATAGGAGGAAGAAGTCCTTTGCTGGATCCAAAGAACGGAGTCAGATCATCTTCACAACCAGAGATACCAATTTCCGAAGTTAACCGATCGTAAAACGGATTCAAATCGCCCGTTCGAATGGGAAAATCTTCCAGTTCTTTGTCATTGAAGCGGTAAACACCTGCCCCCCACACATTCGATAATCCACCAACGGCAAAACTTAAGACCCCATCGAAATCAGGAGAATCTACCGGGCAAAGCTGGCGCCAATACTGAGTCACGAATCTTACCAATGGACTCTTTAGCTTTGGACTAAGGTAAGGAGAGACTACGTTGTGTAGACTCTCAAACTGTTCCCCTAAGAGAAGTTTTGAAAGATCTTCGTTACTGCGTTTGAGGTCATACAAATTCTGGTTGAGATCGTGAGGCGGGGTGGGTGCCTCAAATCCTGCATCGAGTATTAGTACGTTTTTATCACTCAGTTCGAGCGCCGCAGAAACCCCAGCGGGGCCCGAACCCACAATGATCACCTCATGCGATGCCATAGATCCGGATCAAACATTGACCTTTCAACAGTTTGTACGCGCTTCTGAAGGTAGCAAATGATAGTTTGATGAATCCCCTTAAGGGGGCGTACTGCTCGTTGACAAAGGTCGTGAAGTAAGCGCTTCGGGATTCTGTCAAATAGCAAAGAATGAGAAGTTTTTTAGTCAACAGGTTTTGCGGGTTTCTTCGTCGCAAAGCAAATTCGATTGCCTCAACATCCAGTGACCGCTGCAGAATCAAATCAATTCTGACTGGAGTCACCTTGTCAGCTTGTTTTAACAGTCTATTCGCTGATACAAAAGCTTCGCAAATTTCGTTGGGAGCAGGCCGTCCGAAGATTGCCTGGTGAAAGACCTCTGCTTCTCTGAACAGTTCGTCGCGGTTAAAACTATCGCACGATTCAGGTGGATCAAAACTAGCAGCTTCAGTCATTGTGGTACGAGTTCAAGCTTTGTCGAAGTTCAAGCGAAAGTCTTTTCGTCGACTTCTCTCTGTGCAGTCTCTGCGTTCTCTGTGTCGCTGTGGTTCACAATTACTTAGAAAAAACAACCACGGAGACACCGAGAACGCAGAGGCTGCACAGAGAAGAAGTTGACCAAGAGACTATTCGTGCAAAGCCGCTTTAGCTTGCAAAGTCGCGATCATCTCAATGAGTTCTCGTCTTTCCTTTTGTTCGTACGAGAGGTCGCATAAGCTGACTCCCTGCTCCTTTCGATAGCCAACTCCTGAATCAGGACCGCCAGCCGATTCGAAACTAACGTGAGTTGACTCAAAACGTATAGCAGCATTAGCACGATAAAACAGAGCGCCAGCAGCGTCAGCGCAGAAGCGGGGAAAATCGCTCCGACAAGATGAGTGACTCCCAGTAAAAGCTGTGGAACTGAGAGCGTAACCATTGTGCCGAGAATCGCTGCAATGAATATGACGCCATAACCCACATAAAGCCGATTGTGGCGCACTAGATTGAGAACCCATATGAGGAAGAACAATCCCATTAGGTCAAGAACAAGTACAGCTCTGAAGGGCAGTATGACTTCCACAGCTAAGGTTGGTAGAAAGAACATTGATTAATTTCTCCTACGCCGTAAGTTGGCCTCGATCAGTCCCAGGAGAACCAGCAGAGAAGTTTTTAGCGGATATTTGAAATGGCTCAACAACGAGTACATCGATTGGCCGTGCATACGCTCAGCAGCGGTGATTGGAAACTCGCCGACGCGGTAACCTAATCGTATGAGATAAACTATGGCCTCAGCGTGAAAGTCTACAAATAGACTTTGGGCCAGTGGCTCGAAGACGTTACGTCTCATGACCTTTAGCCCTGATGACGTATCGTAAATGCGTTGTCCTGACGCCAACTTAACGAGGAGCGAGAAGAGCTGCATCCCCACGCGACGTCCCAGTGGTGAATGAGAGTAGTCCTTCGAACCGACATACCGCGACCCGATGAGAACATCCCAGCCACTACTGACGCTTTCAGCATATAACGCAAGAACTTGCTCCGGATGATGCTGTCCGTCAGCATCGAGTGTGATCAACGTGTCGTAATCGCAAGCCAAAGCGTATTTGATAGCCGTTTGAATCGCTCGGGCATATCCAAGATTACATAAATGTGTCGCGGTCACGACGCCGAGATTCTCCAGAATCCTTCTGGTGTTATCCCGCGATCCATCATTAACAACGAGCAGGTCAAAATCCGGCATTGACTCGCGCACACGGCTAACGACCTTATCGATCGTCGCCTCTTCGTTGTAGGCCGGAACAGCAACCAGGACCCGCGGCGGAGTTGAAGACATTTGTTTTACTCAAACTGTTTCTCTTGAGTCCAGTCTCTTAAGATCTTCTCGTTTTGTGGAGAAGCCAAGAGAAGCACAAAACCGTCCTCGCCGCCCAGAGACTGACCCATCTCAAACTGCGAAAAGAAAGTGTAGATGTCAGTCCAGGAAACTCGAGGATCATCACTCTCCACCCAGCCCCACTCTGATTGAGGGCGCGGACTCAAAACACGCCTTGACATCCACACGTCGCCGCCATTCTTCCATGCCAGGAGTACTGCGGAGGCGAAGTCCTTACGCCATCGCGACACATTCTCAGCACCAGGCGCTATGACGGACCCAACTCGAAATCGATGCTCCGTATCGAGATTGATAGGATGCAGCGGAAAACTTCTGTTGAAATTCACCAACTCATCTCGCAGGTTAGCGGTTAGTACCAAACTTTGTGGCTTTAGCTGGGACTGTAAATCTCGAATCCTCAACGCTGCCATTTCTTGCTGCTTGTTCAGCACTGGCGTTGCGAGCACGCTAAGGTTCGTTATTGCGGCGGCAACAAAGAAAACCATTGCGGCAATATTTAGCCCACGCAGCGATCTGCTATTGCTTAAGGAAAATGCCAGCGACAAAAAGACAAAAGGATATACAGGTAGATACCGGTCGACCGCCCCTCCTTCAAGAAGAAGTGCTAACGCCATTGTGGGTATCATACCAATGATAAGCAGCCCTAACACTTGTCTGCCCACCCTAACGCGAAGCAGATTGATTGTGACCGCGGTTAAGAAAACATAGAAGAGAGCTAACTTCCACAAACTGAGCCGCAACAGCTCTGAAAGAGATACCGGGTTAAAGGGATCTTGCGAGAGGAAGCGCTTGAATATCATCCCATCATTTCCCATGCTGATAAATGCACGAGCGAAGCTGAATATCATTCGTGGTAATCCGCCCCTGGGAATGTATGCAGCGTCAGCCGACGCAGACATCCAAATTCGGAAACCACTTAAAGTGTAAATTCCCAGTTGCGCAAGCACGAGCGCATATGCTAACCCAGTAAGCCCCGCGCAAACGACCCCGGTGAGTAAGACCAGTCGAAGTCGTTTTTTATTGAATCCGAGTACAAACAACGGTGAAAGCAGAGCGGCAGGAACGGCCAGTACATATGTGACCCAAAAACAGATGGACCCGGCTAGAGCGCCACCCGCCAGAAGAGCTGTTAGAACTGGACGAACAGGTTCGTCTCCATGTCTCACAAGGATGTATACGCCAAGCGAAAGAAGTGAAAGGCCCGGGACGTATGCGGCTCCTGACTGGGCGTGTACCAAAAACCCCTGCGAAAAGATCATAGCAATCGTCACGACATTCGCGACCCATTCTTGCCTGGTAAGAAATTTGACGAGGCGATACGACACGAAGACCATCAACAGACCAGCGAACCAGCTCACAATCAAAAGTTGAAGAGTCACGTTCGCATATTCGTTATCGCCAACGATCAGCCGAGTCAGTGGAGTAACTAACAGCGCGAATACCCATCCAATCGGGCGCCAGAGTAGGTGAGCAAATTCCCAAAAGTAGTGGTTCTGCCCATGCCTCATCGCAATAATGGAACTGACGTAATCGATCGTGTCTCCCATAAAATCTGCGTCCGTGAACCACGTAACTAGAAGGTATGTGGCGAGCACTAGACCATACCTGCCAAGCCGATTTTTCCATAGCTCAAAGGGCGTCATATTTGGATAGGTTGAGTTTTCCTAACAGCTCCCTGAACGGTGAAAAACTTCGTTACTCGCTCTAGAGCCTGGTCGCCATCCTTCGTCTCAGCTACTCGTCGCGACTAATGCTTTCAATTGCGTCACCAAGCTTTTTGCGTCGCGTGGTGGCACAAGTAGTCTCGGGTTCCCTGGCAACGAGCTCACGAGACAGTAATAGATGGCGATCTTCCTGACTCGTCCACGTAGGCGTGTCGTGGCGTGGTTATGAGGATTTTTGCCCTGGACGGGCCGGTCCTCCAGGCCGTTTGTTGTTTTCGGCCTGGGGGAGTTAGTTATCTTTCGAGCAAAAGAAGACTTCTTCCTCTTCGACGAGACCAAACCATTCCACCTTTGCCGAGCCGATAACGCTGGAATAATTTTCGGCGCTTACCGCGAACCCCGCTGCTTCCAGACGGCTGATGTAGTCCGCGCGCGCGTACAATCTAACGTGATCCTCCTGGCCAAACAGCTCGATTCTTTGCGATTCCGTGATTGCGGTCGGATCCTCAATCGTTCGATCCAGCGCAAGGGCAATTGGAACCTGCAACAGTGCCCACCCACCGGGTTTAAGGATGCGATGCACTTCAGCCATTGCGAGTGAATCGTCTGCCACGTGTTCCATCACGTGATTGCAGATGACGACATCGAACGTCTGATTCGGAAAAGGCGCTTCCTGAATATCGAAGTGACTCATCACCGCTGGGCCAACCAGATCAGCGCTGACGTATTTGATGTTCGGCGAGTGCTTCAACATCGAAGCCAACTGTGGTTCCGGGGCCACATGCAGCAGACGCGTGGGCTGCTGAAACAATGATGTGCGATCCTTTAGAAACAGATAGGCAAGTCTCTCGCGTGCGTTTGACATACAACGCGGGCAGACATTGTCGCGGTGCCAGTGCCCTCCAATCACTTGCTTCTCAATTATTATTGGATAGTGAAACCCGGCCGGCCTGAAGCGTCTAAAATGCCATCCGCAAAAAGGACATTCCAATCGGTTCCCCAGACTGAAAACTATCTCAGGGTAGTAGCGTGCTTTCTCGTACAATTGGTAACGAAACAGTCTCACCCTCTCTGGAACCATACGCTTTATTACTCTGAGAATCGCGTGTAGCACGGAAACAGTCCTCATATAACTTTTGTGTCCAACTAAGGGGCGTCAGTCGGATCCAACCATCCCTTTCCCATCTCTACCAACGGCTCTAGTGAATGCTAAAGAAAAGGTTGCCATTGCGTGCCTTGCTTGGGTGAGACAAGTCTCGCTAACGGTACTTCGCTTTTCTCGATGACAGTCACAAAAGGATAAAGGTGGATTGAATTGATCGACGACTGGAAAGGGGAAGTCGCAGAAGCGATGCCCGGAGCTTCATTTTCGAGAGAACACCACGAGGCAAAATTCAGGTTATTTGAGAGCCCCTGGATGTAAGCGGCAAATCGGTTATCGATAGAGGTAATGTCCTCACAAAGGTAAACCCCTCCCGGGCCCATATGAGGAAGCATTTCCTCTAATGTAACGATTTGTTGCTCCGCAAGATGCCCTCCATCATCGATCAAAACATCAATCGTCGGAACAGATTTTCTGAATTCCGCCCAGAAGCTCCGATCTGCCTGATCTCCGATAAATACTTTTATCCTCTCTCCCTCATAAATGCGGCAGGCATCTTCAATGTCAACGCCGTAAATGTGAGACCGCTCGCCAAAATATTCCCGCCACATTGGAAGACTACCGCCACTATAAATGCCAATTTCTAAGACGTGGACTTCTCGACCCACAAACTTGCTCAAGTGCCTCTGATACACATCGAAATAATGCATCCATTTCCAAATCCCTGGTCCCTCAGTATGGGACTGGAAATATGTTGCCAGCGGATTCGGCTCGTTTGTGCAGGCCTCCTTCGATTGACGGGAATCCGTGAACTTCGCCAAGCATCCAAATCGAACCCCCCGCGTTAGATATGGTGACGTAAGCATTCTATTGAATGTCAACCTGGGATGGTGAAGCGCAATGCCGAACCATCTCAACCCTCCGGCAACTTTCGTTGGAATTAACATAGGTTCGTAGATCTCCGTCCAATACTTTCCACTACCGGTGACGTTCAGTCTTTCATAATCGAGCGGGTCCGGTTCAGTCTCTTCATAAAGTGAGTTTATGAAAGAGGGATGCATAGATGCGCAGAGTGTTTTCGACGTTGATGTCTGTTGTAAATAGCTCCAACATGCGAGCGCGACTGTTTTCCCGCATTGATTGCCTCAGGCGCTCATCCGTTGCGAGTTTTTCAATCGCATCAGCGAAAGAAGCCGGGTCCTTTGGCGTGGCCAACAATCCAGTTTTCCCCTCTTCAACACACTCACTTATTACGCCGCTACGACTGCCTATAATCGGAGTTCCGCAACCCATAGCCTCACTCAGGACAAAACCACCGGCTTCCGCGACTGAAGCAAGTAAAAAAACGTCGGATGCCTGGATTAATTTGGTCGGATCTTTACTGAATCCAAGCCAGTGAATTGTATGTGAAACTCCGAGCTTTTTACCAAGGGCTTTCAAATCATTCAGCATTGAACCATCCCCAGCCATGAACAGCCGCGCTTTAACTCCCCTTTGTTTGAGAATGGCTGAGGCTTCAACAAGAGTTTCGGGGCTCTTGAATGGGCGTAGCAGAGTGACGCTCGACATGATCATCTCATCCGGCGCAATCGAATACTTGCTTGCCCACTGCTCTCGCGCGGTGGGATCTGGTTTGAAACGTTCTTGATCCGCAGCGAGATACCTAACGTCAATTCGTTCTGCGGCGATACCGCGCTTGATCAAATCCTGTTTCACGAAATTTGAAACGGCAATTACCCGACTCATGGGCCAGCTCATGATTAGCGTTCGCAGTCGCAACAGTTTTCGTTTCCAGGAGGTGGCTGTCATCATTCCGCTGTTCAACTCTTCGTAAACGATGTGCCGCAGGCCATTCACTCGGGCGATCCAGGGGACAAAGCTGAAGTAATCAAAAAAGCAAACATGGGCCATTGAGATGGAATACTGTTTTACGATGCGGCCCAAATCCTTGTAAAAACGGTAACGTTCTTTTCCATAAGGCACAACTTCGATTATTGCACCGGCGTCTCGCATTCGCTGGTCAATTTCTGGTGGCAACGTGGCAGCGTAAACCAAGACAACCGGGATTCCCAACGACGTCAAACGGAGAGAAAGCCGGCAGTTAATCTCTTCCATGCTCGTCCAAGTTCGTGGAGCAGAATCAAGCAGTATCGCAACACCGGTGACCTGTTGCTTTAGGACGGTCAAATGCTGGTTCGTCGTGGATTCGACATTAATCAACTCGTCGGTTCCTCCTTCGAATCCCTCAGTTCAAATGCCATAGACATGAAGTAATTCAGTGATGTTCGTTTGAAGATTGAATTTCCTTTCAGTCTTCTGACGTCCAGTGCGTCCCAACGTTTTACGTAGTTCTGCATCATCAAGCAAACTCAGAACTCTTTCGGCAGCAGCGTTAACGTCAGCCCGATTTACAAGAAAACCAGTTTCGCCTTCAGCCACCAATTCCGGTATTCCACCAACACGTGTGGCGACAACCGGTTTACCGAAGGCCATCGCTTCCGAAATCATCCAGCCAAAGACTTCTTCCCAACGCGAGAGTTGGCAAACGATATCGGCGGCCTCGTATACGCCTTCGTGGAAAGGATCTTTCATGAGGCCGGTCCATGTCACAACATCGCCCAGGCCCATATCGTTGGCCTGTTTCCTATACTGCCCTCGAAAAGGCCCATCGCCTACAATCACAAACTGGACGTTTGTGCGCTTCGCGGTGACGAGTTTTGCCACCTCCAACAGGTCGCCAATCCCCTTTTCAGGAATGATCCAACTAACCTGCACCACAATTTTTTTATTATCTGGAATCTTGAAATGCCGACGGAATTCGGCGCTACGCCCCGAGTCATTTACTCGTGAGAGATCCACGCCATTGTAAACCAGTTGGAAGCGATCGGCTGGAAGCAGGTCAAGTGTTTGGGCGCAATGACAGCCATACTTGCTGACGCAGATCACTTTCGTAATCGGATAATTGATTAATCGGACGAGCCATCGCTTCCAGAATGGCGCGCGAGCAGGCACATATTTTTCCTGTCTAGATGAGTGATCAGTGAAGAAAACTTTCTTAACTGATAAGACCCGGGCCAACCAGGGAAAGGCTCCGACGAAACCAGTGAAATGCAGATGGAGAATATCGGCACGGTAGCGTCGCAGTATGCTCGCCAACTGTTTGGTCGCGGCCCAGTTGAAATCTGTTGGGTCTTTAAGAACTTCCAAAGTTACGTTAGGAAGACTCAAACAATTTGCGACTTCCTCAGACGGTTCGGATTCAAAGCAGAGCACGCTCTTCCATCCCTTTTGGCCCAACTGGAGTGATAACTCACGGGCGAATGTTTCAGTGCCGCCTATCCGTATAGGCTGAACTCCGAAGACTGAAACGACGGTGGGCATCAGGAAATGTCGCCTTATGTTTTGACTGAATGAGCAATCACCGGCGGGGGCTCATGCGCGACTGCGCAGGTGATTTAGTTTCGCCACAATTCGTTCGCGCAAACTTCTTGCGTGCAACTGCAGATTCAAGGTCGCAACGAAGGTATTGTAGAGAAACGGCGGTTTGGCGGGTCTTATATACGCTGGAATGAAGTTGGTCTTGTTTCCAAACCCAAGCAGTTTTTGATCTTCCGAAGACAGATTGCCAAGGAAGGCAGCATTAAGAAGCAGCGGGTGGTAGCGATAGAATTTTCGGTCATCGTCCTGTAGTTGTATTTGCGGATCGTGGTAGTTGAAGAAAACAGCGTGACGGCGTTCCAACATAGGAACTCCCTGACGATGAATGCCGGAAGTATCAAACATGAATGCGGTGCCCGCGGGGCCCATCATCTCCACGACCTCCGCCGCCGCGAGGTTTTTTAACTCCAGGTTTGGTACAGGTCGAGGATGTTGCCGGCGTTGACTCCCCGCTATGTAATTGAAAGCTCCACTTCGAACATCAGTCAAGTAGAACGCCAGCTTCAATTCCCTGGGAATCTCAGTAGTGGCTTCTTGGTCGTACCACGCGTCGCCGTGCCAGCCATGAAAATCTCTTTTGGTAGGCAACGACCTCCAACCACGCGCTTCAGTCAGTTCCACATTCCCCCCTACGTAGTTTCGAACAACTGCTTTGACGATTGGGTGGATAGCTAAATCCAGGAAGCCCTGATCCAGGAGTAAAACATCTTCGAGCATGTGGCGGTAGGGTTCGGTCTTTTCGTACCCATCGAAGTTGTTCCAGCGCAAGCGCTGCAATCTCTTGTCGAAGGCGAGTTGCATAGACTTCAATTGTTCCTCGGGGATCAACCGGGTCAGCAAAACAATGCCGTTATGATCGAGCTCGTCACAGAGTCTCTCTACCACGCCACTTGACACATCTGTTGATGATGAGGTTGCTGGAACTTGATTGTTTGTGACGAATTCTTTCGTCAGTCTCATTTCTAGCTCACCAAGTCTTAGAAAATGCCGCCAGGAAAGATAATACGACGAAAAACCTTAACATCCCAGGGCCACTTTATCTTCCGAACTCAGGGATTCAGGATCACCCTCTGATTCAATCTGCATGATCTGGCGCAGCTTATAGTCGCGGTAGCGTCCGGGCGAGCCAGAGTGACCATCAACTGCTGCCATCACCATGTTAAATGCCTCGCGCGCCGTGGCAAAGTAGACTGAAAACTCCTGAGTCTTTTCAGATAATTCCAGAACTTCGCTCATAAAACGCTTCATCTGCGCACCTATCATTGCGTCCTGGTCCCAATCAAAAAAACCATGGCTGTACAACTTCACGAAAACCCAATCCGGTCGCCCTGCTATCGTGATCCGCGCATTGCGCCAGCGTTTGAACCTACCCAGGTTCAACGGGTAGTTCTGAGCCAGTGCGCCATCATCTACACGCGGTACTGGGAAAGAGCGAATTCTACGGGTCCAATCAAACACAAGCGGGCCTTCGAAGATTATCGGAAGCGTAAGGGGTTTGCCCTTTGTCACGTTCGGACCGGAACGGTGAGGCTTTCTTTCAGATAGTGGATAACCACAATTGTAGATCGCGTTAATACGATTGACCTGCGACTGGTGCGGTACTGAAGGCAGCGTAAAATCTGCATAGCAACCCGTTTCGGCAAGAATCTCCATTTCAGAGTCGACACCGCACCAACGACCACCGGCCGAGTTTGCAAGGGCCCAATTGCCGTGGACGAAAGCATACTTCACTGGAGACGCAGAACCTTCTCGTGACAGGCATTTGTGCTTTTCCGCTAACGTGTCGCGAAACTCTTCGAGTACGCGCCGAGTGTTCTCCGCAGTATCGGGCGCATCGACGCCGTGATGCAAATGGATCTCTACCTCGCCAAATCCCTCAGCTTGCAATTCAGCGAGCATTTCGAGGAGTGGACCCTCATATTGTTCTGCCGGATAAAAATTCGTGTGCCGAAAGGGCATCCCGTCATGATCGCGAAGAGCATTGCCCGTTTCCCTGGCCATGTTTACCCACTTCTCAACGCGTGGTATGGCCTGGCCTCCAGTGCCGGGTTCCCAGTGGTTTGCCACCAAAAAGATCACATGAGTCTTGGCGCTCGGTTCATAAATCCGGCGGGCAAACTCATTTGCCCTCCAGAACGGATACCTCGCCAGCCAGGGAATGGACCAGCGCAATTTTTGAAAGAATGTGGCCCCGTCGTGGTGTTCATTCATAGCGGTTTCCGGGCGACCAACAGCACACCATCAATCAACAACTCTTCCTCATCCAGGTTCTTGAAATCGTTGGCGAGCTTTCTTCGAATCGAACTGACCAAGTGGCTGGAAGATTCGCCCTTAAATCTTCCAGGAGCGTACTCCGTCGCAGGTTCAAGCCGTCCAGTCGGAAGTACACTCGTTACAAAGAATTTCGCCTGAAATCCGAACTCGTTCATCTTCTTAACGTAGTATCCTAAACGTTTTCGATTCGGCAATCCTGAATCTGACGCCATTCGCTTGTAGATAGGCTCAGAGATCGTCAAGAAAGTCAGCGGATGCATTCCCTGATCGCGAAACATTCCGTAGTCACCAAGGTCGATTGTGTGCACCAAACTACCACCACGAGCCAATAATCTATTCATAGCGTCGAAAACCGGGTCTGGATCGTAAATTTCCTCCAACACAGCGCACGAGAGGATTAGATCGAACGTTTCAGTTTCGTCGGTGTTCTGTTGTGCGAATTCCTCTAAACTAACGCCATAAATAATCTGCAACTTTTGGGGATTAAACTGAACCACCTCACTTAAACTAACCGCTTGATCAAACCGAGACTTATCTTCAAAGCCAAAGCTCTCTCTTAAAGCCTGGTAAATCGCTCGTTCATGCTCTGCATTCCGCTTCGAATGGAACCTGTCGAGACAGACCACTGACGCTGCACCTGCGGCGAGGAATTTGAGCGCGACGCCCAGATTGTCTCCTGGGCCAAGCTCCAAAATTCGTCTGCTCCTCAAACAATGTGAGGAGAGACCGCCGTATTTCATGTAGTCTGCAAATTGCTTTTCAATGTAGGCGACGCTATTGGTCACGCTTCGATAAAGGTGGGTGGATCCATGAAGGGTCTCGATGTCGCCTGACTCAACACGTTTTCTTAACCGGCGGTTATCACAGAGCTTATAAATGATAATGGCAGTTTTGGACCGCCGGGCCAGTCTCTTTACCAGATCACCCATTTTTCGTTATTAAAACAGTTCCGCCAATCAACATTTACTACTTCCGCCTTTTCCCAAAGTAGGGTGGCTCAACATCGGATGACGCGACCGCGGCCGAGAGCGCAGCGAAGTCTACGCCGGGATCTTTGCCATCTGTTCCGCGGCCCTTAACCTTACTTTGTGCGGCAAGACGCCAGTCGCCCTGCACGTAATCGACGAATCCCGCCTGTTTGTATGAAGTCACAATCAGATTGCGTCTTGGAACATTCGCAGGATAGCCGTTGGCCGAAATTGTGCCTGTGTTGTCTGCGATAATATTTCCGCGAGAATCAGGAGACAGAGCGTTCGCCGGGCAAACAAATCCATACGAGTTAAATTGGACGATGTTATTCCTGAAGACAAAATTAGAAGTAGGAGGTCCGTAACAGGTCATTATGTTGCCAGTTTGCTGCACCGTGTTGTTTTCAACTGTAACGCTGTCTCCGCAGCAACCTGCAATAAACACAGCCGAATAATCAGGCACAATATCCACAAGCAGATTGTTTGCTATTCGGATCCGCTTCGCTTGTTGACTTTTGTTGTAATCGTCCCGGCCCAGGATGCTAAAACCAGTGTTCGAGTGCCGGACTATATTGTTTGTGACAGCGATGTCCTCGAGTGTACTCCAGGGAGCCTTGCCGCTCTGGTTGCGCACTGTTAGAACAAAAGCGCCAGTGAGCCCACCCAACTCCAGGACGTTTCCATCGATGACCACATTGCGTGCATTCTTTAGTTCGATGACCGCTTTGATCGTGGCACGTCCAAACCACTCGCCCGGCTTGTACATGAAGTTCCGGCGAATCTCGATATCCGAAGGAACCAGGTTCGGCACGGCTGGATCGGCGCCGCCGAACATAATGTTCTGCCCGCCGCCCTCGATATAGTTGTTAATGATCTTGAATGGTCCAGGTCCGTTCCAACCGCAGATTCCCTGTGTTTCGTCTCCGACACCGGCAAAACCTGAGATGTAAGAGTTGATAATCGTCGTGTCCCCACTGTTCAGACCAAAGCCTCTTCTCGCTTTGTTAAGCCCAGTAGAACGTACGTAGCACCGATCAAAGATCAGGTGGTGTGGAAACTGAGATAAGGATTTGTATTCGCTTTTTCCAAGATCAATCAGATTGTAGACATACTTGGAATCTGCTGCCGGTGAAAATTCTATGCCCACGAATCTGTAATGATGCGCACGCTCGGCGGTGGCTATCGCCACTGAAGAATCCGGGGCCACAATCCTGGGCATGGCCTGAGCATGAATCTGAGGATCAACCCTCTGGTTTTCTCCGGGGATACCATCAGGTTTTGAGGTGGTTATCGTTATGTATTGGTTGTCCCCCTGATCGCTCTCTTTGAATGGAAGAACAATCGGACCCCGGTAAGTGGCACCCGATTCGAGGACAATTACGTCACCATAGCGAGCCTTGTCTAGGGCCGCTTGCAGATTACCCCCTGCCTTTACCTCGATGATTGAGGAATTCGACACGCGACGCGCGCGTGTTGCCTGAGTCGTGTCACGTTGTCTTTGTGCCACGGCGAGGAACAGGCCAAGCAATCCGACAACAATCGTAACCGTGATAAGTATCTTCAAGCGTCTTGAGCTAAGAGCGCTTCCATCGCCATCCCTTCGAACCTCATTCGCAGGAACCTGATCAACCCCTGGGCCACTCTTATCACTTACGTGCATTGCTTTCTAAAAACAAATTGATTACACCCGAGACCAACACGTCCGCAATTCAGCTTTGTCAGAATGAAGCCTCGGGCAGTAAAAAAATCGAAAACTTCATCGGGAGTTGAAACCTCGTATGGGTATCCTCCCACCCAGTCCACTATATCTCTCCAACGATTCATGCCTCTCCGGCGATTATATTGCGACCAGGATCTGAAATATGAGCCAATATTGAAGGTCAATACTGAACGGATCAACGATTTCAGTTCGTCAGGGGCGATCACAATCAAGGTGTAAGGCACTCTCAGAACGCCAGGTAATTGATTGTACGTCTTCTTGATCCACTTCCAGCGTGAGCTCTGGCTGCCAGTGTCATTATACAGAGCGATAAAGAGCTTACCACCCGGGGCCACAAGTCGATGGACGTTTTCCAACGCTTTCCACATTTGGCCGGTGTGATGAAGCACCCCCCAGGAATAAACGACATCGAAGGTACTCAGCGATTCGAGATAGGCTTGATCGAGCACTGAGGCCTCCTCCACCTTCCAGGCATTATCATTCGGGAAGTATCGGTTGCGAAGCTCGGCGGTACAGGCAACTGATTGCGGATCGTAGTCAAATGAATGCACTCGCGCTCCCAGGCTCCGCGCCGCAAGACTGAACAATCCACTTCCCGATCCGACATCAATGAAGCTGAGGCCGGATAACGAATCAACCGCCAGCATTTCTTTCAGAGACACTTCAGCTTCTTTTGTGCGGTTCGCATCGAGAAGCTCGAGGAACTGGTTCCAATTCTTGCCAAACTCGAAACGCTCGCCTCGGGCTGTTTCGGCAGCATGTTCGCTTAGCGCGTGTATTTTTTGTTCGTGAGTTGCCATTAAGTAAACACTAACAGGCCACTACAAAAGCTCCAACAACACTTGTTCGAATTTGGTTGACACTGTCTTTGCTTCAAATTCCTCACGCACTGCTGAACGGCCCCACCCTGGTGGTTCATCTCTCCGTTCCCAGACGGATGAAAGGAATTGTCGCATGACCTCCGCAACTTCATCGACCGATCCGGGATCCGCTACCCATCCGCCCAGCCTTGAGATCAAATAAGCAGCCGTACCTGGAGGTGTCAGCCCGATTATGGGCCGGTCTGCACCAACATATTCAATCAATTTTGAGGGAAGAAATACGCTTTCGGAATTCTTTGGGACAGGCGCGTCGATAACCATCAGACCCGACGCAGACGCCATCAGCGAAAGACTTTCACAATAATTCACACGGGGCCGGATTACGACAAGACCTTCACGTAATTGTGAGAGTCCCATCTGTTCCAGGTCTAACTCGTGAACATCGCCTACAATTTCGAAACGGAACCTCTTCAACAATTCAAACTCGGTTGTTGACAGAATTTCCAGTGCCTGAAAGAGAGGTTTTGGCGTGCGGCTCTGGTAAAGATCGCCCAGATAGCGAATCGTCAGATAACTGCTATTGTTGATTGGAAAAAGGGGAAAGAGATCTGGCTCGTAAGCGTGTGGAACAATTCTAACTTTTGAACGGAGAACAGGTTCGTACTTCTTCATTACCAACTCCGCCGTTTCTCCAGAGGTGAAAACCAGCCTATCGGCTCGATCAATTACCTCCCTTTCGAGCCGGGCGTTGAGTGCCTTTGTAAACCGATCATCAGTCTTGAACGGGCTATCAACCCAGGGATCACTGAAGTGCGCCAGCCATGGAAGTTCGAAACGTCGCTTCAGTTCGAGCCCAATAATGTTATCGACTAGTGGAAAAGCAAAGGTCGCTATCACATCCGGTTGATATTGATGCGCGCTCATGAAAGCCTGGACCGTGTTTACCACCGCCTTCTTCCAGGGACCGAGGTTGTCCGGTGTCCTGGACCAGACCGGCAAATAGACTCGTTGCGAGACGCGATTTAATAGATCTCGTCCAAGAGACGTAGGCAGCGGTACGCGCAATGTTCTCTGGAGAAAAGATTCCATATCGCCCAGACCAACGGAATCGGTGCCTGCCCTGGCGTCATCGCCTTCACAAACCAACACAGTGGCCGCGTTCAAGTGCTTTAGGAGTCTTGATACCTGGATGGCCCTTGGCTCTTCTTTTGGTGGGTACGAGAAAGAAACGGCTAGCAGCTTGGGCCCCGTGTTTTGGCCCAGACATTTCGCGGGCTTTACGAACCTTGACTCATCGGGTACATCGATCTTCGAAGGAACAAGCTTTGACATTTCAAACGGGTCTTTTGGAAACGCTAATAGCTTTTTCTCGTAGAACCTGAAACCTCTTCAATCTCAGTGAGAAACTCAGTTCCGCCGTCGAACTCGGATACCCAGCGCCGCCAGGCCACTAACCAACGCCAAGACCGTGCCAGGTTCAGGTACGGGCTGTGCAACGGTAAAAGAGTAGGTGTAAGAGTTATTTGTCTGGCCCTGGTTCGGACCCCCAGGAATTACAAAATCAGGGTCACTATTGAGCAGATCTAAAGTGAGGGTCGCAGGTACTCCCTGTGGGGTGGAGCCTGGTGAGACTATCGAAAATATGAGGGTGAATGGAGGTTGTACGGTACCAAACAAGGGGATTTGGAAACTCTGAACGATTGGCGAATATCCCAGCTGGGTATATGTGATTTGTAACGTGTCGGTTGCTCCCATTCCAAGTATGCCGGTGATGTCAACACTGAAGGTCAGGGTGGTGCCAATAAGCGTAGTACCCGGATTCGAGAACAAATCGACCTGGGTTGTATCGTTGTTTTGGAAGGCGGTCACGTTACCAAAAAGGAGCGGATCTGCCTTCGCAGTTCGCTCGGTCAAGCCTAACAATCCAAAAACGGCGAGCACAAATAGGGCTTTGTGGAGCTTCATGTTAGATTTTGTGACGATTCGCATAAAGGAGAGAGTCTATAAATTAGATTCAGCGTCTTAAGCTAAACTTCGAATTCCGACCTTTTACCACCGAGTGGTCTCATTATCTTAAACAGCCCGGACAAGATAGTAGATTAGCTTTAAATACTCAACCACAACGAGTTGCCACCCACGAGTGTGGAACCACCATGTGGCTGGAGGCGGTGTTTGGATTCCAGTCTCGACGGGATCAACTCCAACATGTGTGTCACTGTCCTCAAACATCGTACGGAAAGTCCATAGTGCCCGCCTTGAATGGTAAGACGAGGTCACAATCAAAATAGACCGAAAGTTGTGAGTCTTTGAGTATTCGCGGATAAGAAGCGCCTCGTCCCAAGTGCTGTTGACAGGCGGCCTCACTACCTCGATGTCTTGCGGAGGAACTCCCAATCGACTCAACTCCTTGACGGCGATTTCGTCAAAGTATGGATTGCGCTGCTCGGCAGCCGACCAGCCTCCCTGCCGGTTGTCAGTCGTCAGAAGTATCCTTTTCGAACGGTGTTGTGAATACAAACGAGCAGCATGCTGGACGCGCTCAGCCAAAGTTGATGAGCCGCTGAGAACGACAATCGCGTCGGCGCTATCGAGCGGATCTCTTACAATCAACCAAAGAGCTCCGAGCCACGCCACCAGCCAGAACAAAGCTAGCAGCGAAAGGGCGACGAATAGTCGTCGCCACCTCTTTGCATTCACACGTCGTCGCCGCATTGGGTCAGTACTGTAGCGCGGCAGAGCCTCTCTGCAGCCCTCTGCGTATCTCCGCGATCTCTGCGTTAAATGACCTCTTTAAACGCAAAGGTCGCAGATACTCGGCACACCAGAGCCGCAACCAAAAAGAAAGTGTGAACAGCACCGAAGGTGCGTTAGAAGGTAGCCAGAAAAGGCAGTCCCGAGCGGTTGGGACGCAGCGTCTGGAATCCAGTGTCGATGAGCAAGCCCCCGCGCAGGGGCGACAGAACAACCAACTCAACCAGCAGGGTGGCTCACCAGCAAATGCCCTGGTAAGTCTCGTCCGAAGTCTTGTTGAACAATCTCACCAAATCGATGACTACTTGTCCTTCCTTCTGCTTCAGTTCGAGCTCACAAAACTCTTTAGCCTTGTTACCGACGACTAGAACCTCCGAAAATTCAAGTACCTCGTCAATGCTCGAACACATCAGCTGTGCGATATGCGGGATTTGACGTTCGATGTATTCCTTGTTAGCTCCAAAGAGACGCGCCAGTGAAACGTCGCGGTCGTAAATGTTCAGTTGCAATCCTTTGCCAATGAGCGTCTCGATCAGGGTGACCATCGGCGATTCACGCAGATCATCAGTGCCCGCCTTGAAACTGAAACCAAATATGCCGACGCGTTTCTTGCCCGTAGCCAGCACCATGTCAATTGCGCGTTCGATCTGCTGTCGGTTGCTCGGAAGAATCGAGCACAAAACCGGCACTTCCACGTCAACTTGTTTGGCTTTGTAATTGATAGCGCGCAGGTCCTTCGGCAAGCACGATCCGCCGAATGCAAATCCAGGCTTTAAGTAGTAAGAAGAAAGATTGAGTTTCGTATCCTGGCAAAAAATATCCATCACCTCATGGCTATCGACGCCGACTGCCTTGCAGATATTGCCGACCTCATTCGCAAAACTAACTTTGAGCGCATGAAAACAGTTGCAGACGTACTTGACCATCTCCGCGGTTTTCACCGACGTAGCAATAACGGGCGCATCGATGCCGATGTACAGTGCGCGTACCGTCGCAGTTGTATCTTCGTCGTCTGAGCCGATCAACGTGAACGGTGGGGCATAGAAATCCTTCAATGATGACCCTTCGCGCAAAAACTCGGGATTAATACAAACCCCCAAATCCTTTCCCGCATATTTTTCCGAATACTCTTCCAGGGTTGGAATTACGACACTCTCGATCGTTCCCGGTAGCATCGTACTTCGTATTACGACTACGTGGCGCTCATTCTTACTTTTCAGCGCAGCACCGATCTCTTCGCATACACGGGTCACGTAGCTAAGATCCAGACTGCCGTTTGGATTGCTGGGAGTGCCTACGCACACCAGCGACACTTCAGAATTAAGAACTCCTGCCATTGAATCCGTTGTCGCGGTCAAACGATTCGACGTCACGACTTCCTTAAGCAATGGTCCAATTCCACACTCGACGATCGGGCTGTTGCCGGCGTTAATCATCTGGACCTTGCGGGCATTGACATCTACGCCTATAACGGTGTGACCTTCTTTCGCAAAGCACGCCGCCGAAACACAACCGACATAACCAAGACCGAAGATGCTGAGTTTCATAAACGACTGAGTTACCTCGATGGCATTAATAATCGAAACACAAAGTTTGCGCCCCAGGTCAAATGAATAGTTGCGAATACCACGGGCATCACGGCAACCATTCGTAAGCCATCGCTGAATTTCTTACTTGCTCTCCATCCAGCCAGAAGCGCACAAATCAGATAAGTGACGACTTCAACGAACAGTACCCACCAGGCAACCTTCCAGAATATACCGGTGGCTCCAAGAACCACGATGGAAGCAACGAAAAGCGGAGCCACAAGGTGACGAAGTTTAGTCGAGCGTGGATGGAGTCGAATCATCTCGGCTTTCCAACCACCATAACGATTGTACTGCGATGCCAGGGTTTTCAACGTTGGACGAGCAAAATAATCACAATGACCAGCCCGGTCCAGAATTACCTGTCGGCCGGAGCGCCTCACACGATAATTAAAATCGTAGTCTTCATTTGTATGAAGCGATTCGTCATACCCACCGAGTTCTTTCCATAACGACTTCCTGAAGCACGCAAAGGCTACTGTATCGACGGCCTCTTGCGCAGGACCGCCAGAGCCGAGCCGGTATTTAGCGTCACCTATTCCGAAAGGATGCGAAACCGCCGCGGCGATTGCTCGTGCGATAAGTGTGTCTGCACCAGCTCTAACCATGCAGGGCATTCCCACTGCCCCGACCGTGCCCGAGTGCAGAACCTCAACGCAGCGGCGGATATATCCCTGGGACGGGACCGCATGAGCATCCATCCGCGCGATGATGTTTCCTCGCGCAGCAGCAATGCCGAGGTTCAGGGCCGTAGGAATATTTCGGGCGGGGTTGTCAACCAGTAGTACGGACACGTCAGGTCGTCGCATTCTGAATTCGTCGATCACCGCGCGACTGCGATCCTCTGACAAACCGTCGACTACGATGATCTCATAACAATCTGATTCACATTGGTCGGCGAGTTGGTCGAGTGCCTTGCCGATAAAGCGCTCCTCGTTATAACAGGGAATGACCACCGATACAGTCTCAGCCGCATCCAGCTTAAACGTTTCCGAAACTTCTGTTAGCTGGGACCCTGTTGTTTGAACAGACATAGATATCAAGCTGCCGGCTGTTCGTGACGTCTCACCTCAACAGCACTGGTGCGTTCCAAATTGCCGTGTTCTTGTATAGTAGTTTCACAAATCTCAGTAAAGCGCTTTGCTACCCCGGCCCAGCCAAACTTCTCACGCACTGTCTTCGCAGCCTGTTGGCCTATTCTTTTTGCCAACTCCGGGTTCTTAAGTAGCTCAACAACTGCCGCCGCAAACGCTTCCGGCGTGTCAGCTATGCGCAATTCATTTCCGTCGCTGACTGGTAATCCCTCCGCACCGACGCTTGTGGACACAATGGCTTTCTCCAGCGCCATAGCTTCGAAGATCTTCAAGCGCGTGCCTCCGCCGATTCTGAGCGGCACGATAAAAGCCGCGGCGCGTTCCATGTAAGGTCGCACATCTTCCACTCTTCCAGTAACAATGATAGATGGATCGCGTTTGCTTAGCTCAACGAGACCTGGATAAGGATTGCGACCAACGACGGTGAGTGTGATGTTCGGTATTGCCACTTTGACTAACGGCATAATCCGCTCTGTAAAGTAGCGAATCGCATCTTCGTTCGGCAACCAATCCATAGAACCGGTAAATACAATATCGTGGGGATCTTCTACTTCTCTACCACTACGCTTGAAAAAATCAATGTCCACGCCAGTTGGCACATCATCAATGGCCGTGACGCCATAGTCAGATTGCATGATTTCCCGATCTTCACGAGAAACGGCAATCACATGACCGAAGCGCCTGCAGGCCGCACGCTCGTAAGCCCTTGTCTTGCGCCACTGACTGTACAGATAGGCCTTTTTTAATTTGTTCTTCTGTACTTCGTAGTGACGCTTCCAGATGATTTCTTCCACATTGTGTTGAAACAGGACGGTCGCGCAAGGTAGGGCCGGCGGCACGTTCACGCTGGAGACAAGGAAGTCACAAACAAGCACATCCGACTGCGACCGCAACGTAAGCTCCCTGAGTTTGCGCCGCATCGGCAGGGATTCATACTTCTTAATAAAGTAGGGCAATGGTGTAATAACATTCAGAGCTAGATCAGAATAGAAGCCAGGAGAGAATTTCGCTCGCGTCTGATGTGGCACGCAGACGACTTCATGACAATACTCAAGGGCTTGTTCACGCTCTGCGGGCGTCGACATCGTTTCGTCTAAGCATAAATAGGTGATGTGGTGCTGCCGCTTCAGTTCCTTAAGCATCTGGTAAGTGCGAATCTTCCCACCCTTATCCACAGGATGCAGAAGTTCAGTCTTAAGCCAAAGTATTCGCATTTATGATTGCTGTCGAACTACTTCTTCATGAACCAATAAAGACGTTTGCCCAATTGGAACAGCTTTGAACCACCAGTAACGTGGGAACGAAACACGTCGACGGATTTCTGCTCGAACCTATGTCGCACGTATTCTACCGGCTCTCGCTTCCGATACTCTTCAAAGTAATCGTCTAACTCCTTTTTTGTCCGTGAAGAAGCATTATCAGAATAACGAGCAACATAGGGCGTGAAGTCGGGATACAGTTGAGACTTGGGCCACTTGCCAAGCAGCGTGGTTTTCATAAAGTTGCCGATCAGCAGATCGTCAAACACCTGGTATTGCGTGGCGATGAGCAGAGAATTGCGCGGAACCTCAAAAGTGATGCCGCGATTAAATTTCTTCTTGCCGAGAGGAATCACGTTATCCTGACCGCCTACACGAACGTTGATAAAGTCGAGGAACGTCTCAAGGTGCTGAATCCTTTGAAAGTATTCGGTAACTTGCTTCATATCCTCGGTAGTTAGAACATCGTTCCAATTGTCCCCAAAATGCTCCGGCTCGTAGATCACTTGCTCAGCTGTGGGAGGATTTATCTCGGACCAGGTGTCGGTTTCACAATCAAACTGGATATAGGCAGGAAGCAATTCAGTGGTTTTCGACTGAAATCCTTTCGCATAGTCGTCGAGATGTGTGATGTATTCGTTGGCCCAGATACTATCTGTGCGCTGATACTGATGCATCGAACTAAACGGAATGCAATATTTCACTCCCCAACTTTCGGCCGCTTGTTTAATGGTGGTGCCGACCGGCAATTTCCTTGCAGCCTTGGGCGGAATGTTGTTCCCTTCTTCGTCGTAAAAATTAATCATGTCGGCATCGCCATGCCCGAAAAGCGCAAGCAGAACGGAAACGGGAAACTGTCGCACGATGTTCCTGGCAAAACGGCCCCAGCCTCTGTCGATCGCATCGTTGGTGTCCACAATCAGACGGCCGTTGACGTCAATCAATAAAATTGCATCCTGGTAGTAATCGGAAATGCAGAGTAGGCGGATGTGCTCCGAAAGTCTAACCCATTGCCTGTTGGCAAGGACCTCAACATCATAGCCCTCTTTCCTCAGATCATCTCGAATCCTACCACCTGCATGGTCGGGCAAAAGAATCTTCTTCCCCTTAAACAAATGAAGCGAATCACTGTTCAAATGATCTGGGTGCCCGTGAGAGAACCATATGAATCGACAGTTCTTGACGCTATCGAGTTGTTCCTCGGGGATTCGATGCGACGTTCGCCAACTTCCGAAGTAAGCAGAGCCAAGCACCCATGGATCAGTTGCCAGAACAGGCTGACCGTCGTACACAATCACAGTGGCATTACCTATAGTGTCAAAGCCGATTTTCATTGATATAGTTCTTTTAGCAATATTGTAAGCGCGGATCTTGCGCCCTTCTCAAGATGATGTTAACAATTTTTGGCTCAGAGAATTCGCAGAGCTATTTCTAAACAGATTTGGATATTAAGGTGCTCTCCTGCTGCTGCATTTTGGGACGAGCTTGCATTTCACAACAGCCGTTGTGAACTCGCGGGTCAATCGATTTGAAATGAGTCGTAGTTTGCGGATTGGCATCGCTTGAATACTGTCGAACTCAAATTCACTCTCGGTCACGATTTTCTCAAAACGTCTAATCGTCAGTTGGTTCAGTCCTCCTGCCACTTCATTAAAATGGTGCACGGGTCTACCTGAATCTTCGCGGTACCAACGCATTAATACAGACTCAGTGAACACAAGATGCGCCCAAGGGAAAATTGAAAATCCATGTCCACCGAGCGGGTGATACCAGGTTGGTCCAAAGCACGTGAGGACGTAACCATTATCTTTCAGAAGTCTCCGCATCACGTCCAGGATTGCGATAGGATCGGCAAAGTGCTCAAAGGCATCAAGGCTGACTATCACGTCGACTTTTTCATCTGTTTCATTGGTAAAAACGCAAGAGCCCTCCACACCCGCTTTCTTAGCGGCCAACCGGGCGGACGCTAAAGGCTCCTCGCGTATGTCCAATCCAATCACTCGAGGCACGCCGTGCTGGGCCATATCGATCGCTTCGACGCCGGCTTCACATCCAAAGTCCAGTACTGTTTTGTTAGCGAGTTCGCGCCAAATCTGTGGCCCGAAGAACACTTCCATCTTACTAAGCCCATCGTAAGCCGTGGTGATCTCATTGCCCGGGCAGACCTTTACAAGGTTGCGCAAGAGCCGGTAACCAACTTCACCTCCTAGAATTCCCAAGGCCTCTCCTACTCCGACTTAGTTAGTTGACTGAGATTGTTTCCGCTAGTGAAGGCGAGGTTTCATGCCCCCCTTCACCATCAAAAAACTGGCGCTGCCAAATCTCAAAATTCACAAGAGCCCACAGTCGTTCGTCATGATTCTCTCCGCCCATCTGATGTCGCTTCACTAACTTCCGGACAAAGTCAGCATTAAACACTCCTCGCGACATGGCCCGCTCACTTAAGATGTATTCGTCTATCACAGAACTATAGGCACCTCTGAACCAAGCGCCGACCGGGACGGGGAAGCCCATTTTTGAGCGCGACAAAATGGCCTGCGGCAGAACGCCTTTCATGCTTTCACGCAGAATGTACTTCGTGGTACCGCCGCGCAATTTCAACCGCTCGGGAAGACCGCAGGTAAATTCCACGAGTTTGTGATCGAGAAAAGGAACTCGACTCTCGATTGAAGCGGCCATGCTCATTTGATCCTGTTTCATAAGCAACTCGTGAAGGTATGTCTTGATATCTGCGTAAAGCAGTCGATCGAGCAGCGAATCTGCATCGGTCTCTTCCAACGCAGCACGGACACCGGCGTACGGATCAATAGCGCCGATCCGCTCCAGCGTTTCGTTTGAGAGCAGATCGCCTTGCATCGCAAGTGGGAAAACCGCGAAGTTGTCGAAGTAGATGCGTTCGATATCAGGTGCTACTCCGAGGAAACTTCGCAGGAGCTTCTGTCTCATCTTTGAGGTTGGCAAACCTTGAATGCCGCTGCGCACAGCGCCACGAAGGACGCTCGGCGTTAGGCTTCGGTAATGCTTGCCAAGAGAGAGATTCAGAATGGTTTTGCGATAGCGCCCGTAACCTGCAAGCAGCTCATCACTGCCCTCTCCCGTCAAAACAACTTTCACGTGCTGCGAAGCGAGCAGCGAAACGAAATAGAGCGCAACACTCGATGGATGCGCGAGGGGTTCATCCTCGTGCCAGACGAGGTGCGGCAACGCGTTGAAGAATTCTTCGGGACTGACAACAACTTCGTGATGATTAGTCTTGTAGGCTTCGGCGACGATTCGCGCGTAAGCAAGCTCATTCGCTTCACGCTCGGTAAAGGCGACAGAGAATGTCTTAATCGGCTCGTCGACCATGCTGCTCATTACCGCGGCAATTGCTGATGAATCGATTCCCCCGGAAAGAAACATTCCTAAGGGAACGTCGGCCATGAGCCGCAAACGGACCGAAGTGCGGAATAGTTCGTACCACTCGGCGATGTAGTCCTTGTCCGTTCGTCCTTCATCGGCGACCTTTGAGAAGCTTACGTCCCAATACTTTTTGATCTCTAACTTGCCGTCGCGCCAGAGGAGCGTGCGGCCCGGCAACAATCTCTTTACACCTCGGTAGAGAGTCTCTTCACCAGATGTGGCGTGATTGGCGAGATAATCCGGCAAAGCAGCGAAGTTGATTTCCGGAGTGATCGCGCCTGCTTCGAAAAGAGTTTTTATTTCCGATCCGAAATAGATCGAGCCGTCTTCGCTATGAACGTAATAGAGCGGCTTAACTCCGAGTCGGTCGCGAGCAATGAAGAGTTCTCTTTTCTTGGCGTCCCAGATTGCGAATGCAAACATGCCACGCAGGTAATTGACCGAAGCGGCACCGTGCTCTTCGTAAAGATGAAGAATCGTTTCTGTATCGCAGTGAGTGCGGTAGAAGTGACCGCGCGATTCGAGCTCGTCGCGATAGTCGGCGTGGTTGTAGATCTCTCCGTTGTAAGTGATTTGAAGTGAACCGTCTTCGTTGGTCATCGGCTGGTGACCACTGGCTACGTCTACGATACTCAGACGGCGATGACCGAGCCCAACATTGCCGTCGATAAATATCCCGACATCGTCAGGCCCGCGATGCGTGATTACGTCGCGCATACGCTCGAAAACGATTCTGTCGAGTGAGCGGCCCGACCGGCTGGACAATGCTATTCCGTTAATACCGCACATAGACGCTTACGATGTTTCTAGTCCCTCGTTCAAATCGGCAAACACAGCTTCGAGATCGGCAACCGGCAAAACGATCTCCAGCGAGCCGTCCTCGGTGTCAAGCCTAAATCTATCAGCCACTCGCCGCGCCGCCAGATAGCTAATCTTCTTCGTAGATCTCAGCAACGCGCGACCTTCAAACTCCAGCGTATGTCCATTGATAAGAATGAACTCGTCAGGCGTCCGAGAGCTTTCTCGATCGAACCTTACCCAGGTAACGTCGAAATCAGAGGCAAGGCGCGCTGTTTCGATCCATCTTCGAACCGGATCATCCCACGGATCTCGCAATAACAAAACGTCATGCCCGCCACCGATCTGAACCTGAAAAGCGCGTCCGGTTAGTGCTTCGATCTCTCGCACTCTCGGCGTGTGACTTGCGCCGTCAACTTCAGGCAGCAGGAATGTTACTAGCTCTTCGGAACCGTTGGCCAGAACAGTAAAAGCAAAAACAGGCCCTTCGGTCTTCTCTCCATAACACTCAGAAACCCACCCCCATTCCTTCGACCATGCGCCATTCCCGGAAAAAACGGCCATTTGCAGGACAGCCGAGTGCCCGTTTTCACTGATTATGCGAACAGTGTTGTCCTTGCTGTGCAAGGGAGTCACTCGAGAATTGAGGTGAAACCACGCTTGTAGCTCGTGAGCGCCGGTCGATTCCACCGCGTCGCGCAGCACCCAGTAATTTTTCTTGAGAAACATGATGGATCGCGTGTGCGTGGCGGGTTCCGCGAACCGGTTGAAGCCATTGTGCGATCCCACCACGTAGTCAAACCGATCGTGAGTAATCCACCAGGAACATCGAGAACGCGCCATGGTTTTCCAAGAGAATGGACCATCCGAGACTGACGATGACTGGTTGTCGACGGTCAGGGTGTTGTGTGCGTTAGAACTGCGAAACCAGTCGCGCATCTCTTTCGAGCCCGTGTACGTGAAAGTTCCGGGATCGACCAACAGCGTGTTTCCGTTGACGGCGAGTTCAAACGAGAGCGTATCGGCATGCGCGTGACCACAGTTGTCTGTTCCGTGTGGTCCACATTCAAACAACAGGTAATTTGAGTTTGCGGTCCAACCGTCACGCATCAAGTAGTAACCACCCACGGGAAACGCAACCGATTGTCTTTCCGGCTCGGCCGCGGCGAATTCATCCAGACGAGCGACCTCTACTGGACCGAGCAACCATAAGGTTTCTTCAGCCGCGCCGCCGGCAACAAACTTGTAATCCGGGCGTTCAAAAACTGCTGCACCAATTGAAAGCGTTGCTCGAAAATCATTGACCGGGCGGCGGTCCAGATTCAGCAATCGTCCGCCATCGTCGTCTCCAAAGAGCGGCGTCGTGCCATCTGGTCGCGTGATGTACATGAGATGGTCAAGAAGGAAGCGGAGCTTTTCGTCAAGCTGAGGTGGAACAGCTTCTTCATTCGCGGAAAGCAGCACGCGGAGGTGAAGATAAAAATCTGTTGTGTAGCGGTGATAATAACTCGACTGCTCGAAATAGACGCCGTCTGACTGCACCTGGATTGGAAGCTGCTCGAGCAGAATTTGAAGACCAGTGTTCCGCCATCGTGCCGCTTCTTTGAACTCAGGCAGCAGCGTGCCGAGATAAAAGAGTCCCAGGGCCTCACCTGTCAAATGCGTGTTTGGACTAAAGTAAGTGGAGAGGTAAGTTTCCAGGTGCCGAGCGTTTAGATACAGAAACTTGCCAATCCGTAAGAACATCAGCGGCGTGAGTTCGGGAGAGTCCTTGAAGTAGTAAAGCGCCCACAGCCAAGATATCGATCGAAAGGCAACCTCCAAACTACTGGCCCAATTCAGTCCAAGCTTCGGAGGATTTTGGTCCATCCAGGAATTGACGTGTGCCGCAAAGGTTGCGGAATAACGCTCATCGCCTGTTAGCCAATATGCCTGGCCCAACGTCACGAAGTACTGATGCCTGTTAAGCTCCCAGACAATTTTCTTATCGCCAAAAAGACCCGCGTCCAGGTAGTTCAGACGGCTCCAGTGAACAAGTGGAGCGCGTTTCCCCGCGATCGGCTCCAAATGCCAGTCAATCGGCATCCCGAAGCTAAGATTGCGAAAGGCCAACAGGTCAAAACAGCCTTCTTCAATGCGTTCGGCTTTCTCGATGATCTCTTTTTCAGAGCGTGGCCAACGGCGTCGGAGTTCGACAACTGTGGCTCGCGGGTCATCAAATGCCGCAAAAAACGCGGGACGTGTTCGTCTCGAAAAGTGGTCGCGCAGGTCAAAAGCCGAGCGCAACCCCTTGTCGAACTCATCGACGTCCAACAACCGAAGGAAAGCATCGTCAGAAATTTGTCTGGTTTGGCTGGACCAGTTCCGTCTTTCAACAAACGCCGCAAGAGCCTGCTGGCTTCGTAGACGAAGCTCGTCAAAACTAGTCCGTCTCAGCTTTTTGAACTTATTTTTGATCGCTTCTTGCCTCGATTTCCAATTATGTCTGCTTTTTGGGGCTTTTTTGCGTCACTAAGCGCCTATGGACCTTTGAGGCAACGTCTGAGCCTATCAGGCCGTGGTAGACATTCATCCAGGCGTCTCTCACTGCTTCCCAACTGTATTTCAAGCACTCATGCCGGGCTTGCTCAACTATCTGTTTAGTCAGTGTGGGATTACTCAGCAGACAAGTGGCTCGTTCCGCCAATTTGGCATAATCACCACGAGGCACAACCATTCCGGTTCTTCCATCATGGACAATATCCGGAATCCCGCCGGCGTCAGTAGTCACCACTGGCAACCCACAGGAAAATGCCTCGAGAATTGAAAGCGGTTGGTTGTCGATCTCAGACGCGTTCAAAAAAACGTCGGCGTCATCATAGACGCTGGCTATAGCTTCGGGATCAACTTGCCCGATGAAGGTCGTGTTTCGCAGGCGTAGTTCTTTTGCAAGTGCTTTCAGTGGACGTTTCTGGCTTCCATCGCCTGCAATGGTCAGGCTTGCGTCCGAAATCTTTTCCTGAATTATCGCAAAGGCTCGCAGCACACGGTCGACGCCATAGTGGCCTTCAAGATTTCGATTCGACAAAAATACCGGTCGCAGAGGCGATCGTTCGCGAAATCGAAATTTGCTCGTCTCTATCAGGTTGTAAATCGCGCCGGCTTTCAATCCAAACGAAGCGAAGACCCGCACAAGATACTCCGACGGAACAACAACTGAATCAACAAGGCGAATTGTAGGAATTGCAGTCCGCTGCCAGCGGCGCAGATGATCTTCAGCCTCGCCGCTGTGATAGTTGAGCAGTACTTTTCGGCGATAGAGTTTGCCTATCAGGATCGCAGGTGTGGGCGCAAGGACGAACGAGAAATACGACGCGGAAAAAACGTGAATCACGTCGTAGTTGTAGACACGAGTCAACAAACTCAGTACATACGCGATTGACGTGACGAGAGTACGAACATACTTAATTTTCTGAAGGTGCTGTAGAACTCCAGGTAGACTGGGATTGATTGGCAGAAACCCGACGTCCAGCGAAGGTTCTTTACTTAGTCGTTCCAGCAATCGAGCCGCCTGTACGGACTGTCCACCGAGAATGCCAAACGACGGCGCAACAATCAGCACGCGCAACTTCGTCTGTGATTCGGAGTTGTCAGCCATTATCATATTTCGTTTGCAGCCACAAACAAGCGCAAATGATAGGAAGTTGGAGTTTAGAGCGATCGCACAAAGTCATTTGTGCTTTCTGTGCCCTTTTGTGGACTTTAAGCTAAAAGTCGGACATAGAGATCTTCGGTCCGAGCCAGTTGAGCTTCGCACGAAAACTTTTCTTCGATCAGTCGCCTACCTCTGTCGCCCATCACTCGAGCCCTCTCCGGGTCGCGCAGCAGCGCGATAAGTTGCTCCGCCATCATTTCATTGTCTCCAGAAAGAACAAGGTGGCCGGTTTCGCCTTCACTGACGACCTCACGAGCACCGCCGACATCAGTAGCCACCACCGGGCGCGCGGCTGCCATGTATTCAAGGATAGAGTTTGAAAAGCCTTCAGCTTTCGAACTCAGTACACATATCTCGGAAATGTTGAGCAACTCAGCCACATTTTCGCACCGGCCGAGGAAAAAGGTCGAGCTCTGGATACCGAGTTCATGTGCAAGAGCACGTAACGAATCGCTCAACTCGCCCTCACCGGCAAGTAAGAAGGCTGCGTCAGGAACCGCGTCCTTTACCTTACGCGCTGACCGCAGAAACATTGGGTAATCCTTAACCTCGTGGCGCATGTTCGCAACCATTGAAACGAATCGCCGTGGCCAAACTTCATCAGGCGGCAAGCCCAGCAGCGAGAGTGATTCCGATCTCGTCACTCTAGTAGCCAAACGCCGGAGGTCTAAACCATTGTAGACCACGGTGACTTTTTCAGCGCTCGTGCCCTCGGCTATGAGTTTTTCGCGCACCGCATTTGAATTAGCTACGATATGATGGGCAAGGGAGTATGCAACTCGCTGTACCTGTTTCTGACCGGCACTACGCATGCCCGCAGTTTCTCGCATCGACGCGATACGGACTGGTAGACGTGCCAGAGCACCGCCGGCCATTCCAAAAACATTTGTATAGAAATCGTGAGTGTGAAGAATGTCGATGCGAGAAGCTCTCAACCAACGTACAAAACGTCTCAATTGTCTTACTGCGTTTTGATCGTAGAAGCTGTTCAGGCTGAAGGAGGGAATCTCTTCGAGGTCAAGGTCCTCGATAGTACTGCGCAAACTTCCTTCAGGACTAAGACAGGCGAGATGTACGTCGAAACGACCGCTCTCTGACAAGAGCCTCGTGAGCTGAAGAGCCTGACGCTCGGAACCGCCCTGATGAAAACTATCGATCAGTTGAAGAACGGCAGGCTTCAAACGCTCAACGCTCCGCTCAGAACCGAACCCTCGATTGTGCTTTTTGGACTCTTTGGTGGTTTTTGACACTCATCAAAAAACTGGCGATGCCATAGCTCTAGCATCACAAGGGACCACAGACGCATAGAGTGATCGCGACGACCGCGCTCGTGCTCGTCCAGCAACACTTCGACGTAGCGGGAATCAACGTAACCTCGCTGTCTGGTGCGCGCATCGCTGAGAGTATCGCGAATTCGTGAGCGCAATTGTTGATTGATCCATTCCTGAATCGGCACTCCAAACCCTTGCTTGGGCCGGTTAAGGATCTCCGGAGGAACCAGATCCTTTACAGCCCTCTTCAAAAGGTGTTTTGTTTCCAGACCAGCCAGCTTCAGGGAAGAAGGAATACGCGTCACAAACTCGATCAGCTTGTGGTCCAGCAACGGCGCTCTCGCCTCGAGCGAGACGGCCATGCTCATCCGATCCACCTTCGTAAGTATGTCACCTGGCAAGTAGGTTTTGCTGTCGAGATACAGAAGACGGTCGAGTGGTTCATTGCTTTTAACCTTGCCGGCTAGTCCATAAAAAAGGCTGCCTGCGTAACCGCCCCGTCCAAGCTTCTGTGAAAAGTCAGACGTATACAGTGATCTTCTATTCAGACTGGTAAAAACAGAAACACTATCCAAATACCTCGAAACTGGATCCAGCGAAACGTTATGCAAGTAGTTGCGTCCCCACGTAGCGTGCGGCAGGCGTTGGCTGAGCGGACGCATTAATCCTTCTCGGAGGGGTTTTGGCAAGCGCTCAAACCCCCCGCGTTTTCGCTCGACCGCATACCGCGTGTAGCCTGCAAATAACTCGTCACCGCCATCTCCGGACAGTACGACAGTCACATGATCCCGCGCGAGTTTTGACACCATGTAGGTGGGAATTGCGGAAGAGTCGGCAAACGGTTCGTCAAAATGCCAAACCAGTTCATCAACGACTTCGCAGATATCGGGTGTGACAAAAAACTCGTGGTGGTCTGTGCCAAATTTTTCGGCTGTCAGGCGCGCATACTTCAACTCGTTGTAACTGTCTTCATGAAAACCAATCGAAAAGGTCTTGACGGGTTGGCCCATGTGCCGCGCCATTAAGCCAACCACCGTACTTGAATCGATCCCGCCGGAAAGAAAGGCCCCTAACGGTACATCCGAGATCAAACGCAGACGCACTGACTCATCGAGTAAAACACCCAACTCATCGAGATAGTCTTCTTCGCTACGAGATTCGCCTGACTGAAAATCAAAATCCCAATACTGCTTAACCGTAACCTGGCCGCCCTTAAAGTTGAGGTAGTGGCCTGGTGGTAATTTTTGGATGTTTTGAAAAATACTCAGCGGATCAGGAACGTAACCCAAGGTGAAGTATGCATCGAGCGCTTCTGCATCGATCTGACGCTCGACGTCTGGATGTTCGAGAAGGGCTTTTAATTCTGATCCAAATACGAAGGTTCCATTCGGCGTGGTTGTGTAATAGAGCGGCTTCTTTCCGGCACGATCTCGAGCAATGAAGAGTGTACGCGAGTTCTCATCCCAGATCGCAAAGGCAAACATGCCTCGGAGATCCTTCAGACACTCCGGGCCGAACTCTTCGTAAGCATGAACAATAGCTTCAGTATCAGAATGAGTCTGGAATCTGTGCCCGCGGACCTCGAGGTTCGGTTTGAGTTCCTGGAAGTTGTAAATCTCGCCGTTGAAGACAATCGTAACGGAACCATCTTCACCGGACATCGGCTGATGACCACGGGCCAGATCAATGATTGAGAGCCTCCGCATTCCGAGCGCGACTCCCGTTTTGACCATCACTCCCTGATCATCAGGACCGCGGTGTGTAATGATTCGACACATCCGCGCGAGGATCGCCTCACGGTCCTCTACTGCACGAGCCTTACGCTCCCAAAGATCGACGAATCCTGCAATGCCACACATTTTACCGAACGGTTTCCTTAAAAGTTCACATTGTCTCTTTGTTTCACGTACGTATGACGCACGAGTCTAGGCATATGCGCATAAGATAATAACAACTGCAATCTTCGTTGGCCTAGTGTGGTGTCTCTTCTCTAAAGTTCGCTGAATCGATCATCGGGGGACAAGAACTCGACAACATGCTACGCGGTACAATCGATTTCTTGAAATCAGCATCCGAGGGGGCGTTCAAGAGCGGCGCCGCATTACAGCGAACTCACCACCTTGCCTCTTAATTACGTCAGTTTCAAACCCAACTTCACTCTCCCACTGTTTGATCACCTCCACCTCACTAGGTCGCCCGGCATCGTCAAGTAAAATAATTGAATCAGGTGGTATTCGACCGCCCAGAACAGGAAGAAGTCCGTAACGGCCTCCCTTAGTCGTTCCGGGCGGTCCGTCACAAACCACTAACGAGAATTCTTTGGGCATCTTCGCGAGTGGTGGATCGTACCAGACGAACTCTCCGTACTCGACAAGGGGAGACAAACAGACATGCACGCCTGAAACACCATTGCGCGCTAATGCTTTTGTTACATGTTCTTGCCACTCTGGAGAATGTTCGAGCGACCACACTTCGATTTTGCGCCGGGCACATAGGATCCCAAGGAGGATTGTAGTAGCGCCAGTCCCGCATTCCAGAATAGGACCTCGCGTCCGAACTGAGTTCTTGGCCACTTCTTCAAGATATTCCAGATTCGCAGCATAACCCTCATTGCTCCAACCAGCTATCAGTTCTGAGAGTGACTGGCGACTTGGGACCTGCCCATCGTTAAGGTTACCGATCGTTCTTATTGCTTCACTGAGGCGGTGACGCAACAGCGCCTTTTTCACTGGCTGTTTAAGCCACTTGGGCAGCCATTTCTTCACATTGACATCATTCATGATTTGCGGTTTTGTCCGCTAGGCGTGGATAGATGCCTCATGTCTTTTGCCCAACCAGAAGCAGAGAGGAATTCTTCACGTCGGATAAGGCTCGCCGCCCTGCGGGTATGAGCGCAAGCGTTAGAACAGTCGTAACGGCGGTAATAATCGAACACATTAAAATCGTCCAAAGTCCGCTGCTTAAACCACTCCATCTTCGAAATGCCAGTCCAGCCAGCAGCGCACTTAGTGATGCTAATACGAACGGCGCGATTGTTTTGTAGAAGTCGATTGTTCGCACCGGGCCTTTACGTCCGACAAACCAAAACAACAGAGGGTCAGCTACACAAACTCTCGTGAAAGCATAAGAGGCCGCGACACCGACTGCCCCCCATGGTAAACCTGCGACGATAGCGGCCATGATAATTGGCCCACTGATCAACCCCCAATGCAACATATGATTCGCTCTGCCCTGACTAATAAGTAGCCAGCCAGTAGTATTTGCAATAGGTTGGAAGAGAGCCGTTATTCCAAGTAAGACGAATATTCGAGTCGCACCAACCCATTGTGAACCTAAAACAATTTGAATGATCCAATCGGAAGTTACAATCATTAGCACAACGCAGGGCATTGTCAGTAGCGCTATCTTTTCCAGCATCCGCAAATAGGCCTTACGGTAACTCTCAGGAGAATCTGTCAATCTGCTCAAGGCCGGTATCGCGACAGAACTTATCGGTTCGTTTATCTGATCGATAGGCAAACCCATCAACTGGTAGGCCCGAGAGTAAAGTCCTAGCTGCTGAGCCCCCCAAAACCGGCCAATCAGGAGATTATCGAGATTGCGCGAAAAATAGTTGATCGTAGTGAATCCAGTAAGATTGCCGCCGAATCTGATCATCGATCGCACGCCCGTGTTTCTCTTTGGAAGGCCCGGCATCCAGCGACAAAGAGAAAATGTAAGCAGGGTGCTCGTAGCGGCGACGGCAAGCTGGCTTGAGACCAGTGCCCAGTAGCGGAAACCATGCCAGGCCATAATGATGCCTACAACATAGCCCATAACCATCGACATGAGGCTGATCAACGCGAGGGCAAAATAACGCATCTGCCTTCTCAGCAGCGCTTCATGCTGCACGGCGATTCCGCTGATGATGAATCCTCCGGCCGTGACGACGGTAATCCACGTTAATTGCGACTCTCCATAGAACCATGCAACCAGTGGGGCAATTGCTGCAGTAAACAGCGCAATGCCAACACTCAATAGCAAATTAACCCAGAATAGAGTGCTAATCTGTTCGGAACTGATCTCGCTTCTTTGTATGGTCGCTGCAGAGAGGCCCAGATCCTTGTACATCGAAACAAATCCAGTAACAAAAGCAACCATGCCCACCAAACCGTAATCTTGAGGAGTTAATAAACGAGCCATGACTGAAGTTGCCGCAATCGTGATTAAAAACTTCAGACCTTGAGACAGAATCGCGATGACTCCACCGCGCGCAGCTCGCCCACCGAGATTGACCTTCAGGTGATCGGTACGAAAGTACTGTTCTCCTTGAGTCGTTGTAACTTTCAGCAGGGACATTAGTTGTACTGTCTTATTACTGGGACACCGTTAGACCAGCTGTGAATTTCAATCGACCGTGCCGGAGGCTTCTAACTGAGGGGCTTGTTGGAACTAGACGAGCTTCTTATCCGATAAACGCGTTGGAGCATTCCTGGTGCAATGCGCAAGCAAAAAAGAACCATTTCCAGCTTCATGCTGGGCTGATACTTTTTCGCTTCGGTAAATGATTCGGCGGCTCTTTTAAAGTCACCAATTGTGAGCTGTTGTTTGCCCTTCAGGACTTCAACGGTAGCCTGTCGTTTTCTCAAAGTATCTTCCAGGATCTCTTTCTCTTCCTTACTGAGATCGTTTCTTTGTCGTACGCTGTTCAGTACAGCCAACTCACCGGCGAACGAGCGCAGCGGATCCGAGGCTAAGCTGCCGGTGTATATCCGTCTTCGCACTAATACTCTTTTCTGATACGTGATCCTTGAGTTCGCATCCTTCGCCAACCGCAACCACAGATCAAAGTCCTGAGAATTTACGAAGCGCTCGTCAAAGCCTCCTACTCGCATTATTGGCTCTCTGAGTGCCAGAACAGTGGAAGTGACAATGTTGCACTCGCCGCAGAGTAGTTTCGTGAAAGTCACATCGCCATGCGAAGGGTTGTAGGCCATGTTGGTGGCACTGTCAGGACCACCGTCTCCGAAGTTGATTGCGTCGGCATATGCCAGGTCGTAACTTCCATCACTTCGAATCAGTTTCAGTTGCTCGTTCAGAAAATCCGGCAACCAAACATCATCGCCATCGAGAAAGGCTACAAATTCACCTCGTGCAACCCGGAGTCCGGAGTTTCTAGCAGCTCCAGCGCCCCGGTTAGGTTGCTTCAAATAGATGATCGCATTTCGATAGTTTTCCACTGCCTCTTCAAGCTCCCGAGTATCAGGTGAGTCGTCGTTGATGACAATCACTTCGAAGTCATTGAATTTCTGAGCAAATACCGAATCCAGTGTCTCGCGTATAAAGGGCGCAACTTTGTAAGCAGGAATGATCACGCTTACCGTCGGCCTCGCGTTAGTCAAAGGAGCTTCATTTGTGGGTGAAGTTGGCATTGACTGATACTTCAGGTCTCGTGCGGTCTGGTGAGTTACCGTTCAGAGCTGAAACCGCAACTATGTGTCGCTCCAACGCTGAATCATAAATGCGCCTCAGGCAAACTGAGTACGCAACCAGATAATAGATGTACCACAGGTAGGCCACTGAGGCGAAAAAGCTGGCCACCATGTAACCGACCAGGCTTGCCTGCAATGCAACCGAGCCATAATAAAACCGACGCGCGGACTTGACCTGATAGCTTTCGTGCTCAATTCTGCGCAGACCTCTAAACGGCGCCAAAATGAATAGAATATAAAACACTGCAGCCGCTGCACCCATCTCTGAGGCAACCTGCGTGTACGCGTTGTGAGTTGATTTATTGGAGTTCGAGAACAGGATGTAATTATCCATTCCTACGCCAACGAGCGGATGCCTGGCGGCAATAACAAGTGACCTCTTAAGATCGTCGAATCGAGCCATCGACGACTCATCGCCTGTGGTAGACAGACGTGTCCTATACTCTCCGGGGGCAAAGAGCACAAACAAAACAACAAGCGCAACTCCCAGAGGCGGTAACAGCCATCTGCTGCTCCGAACCAACTTCCATAGAAGCACTCCTCCGGCGGCTAAAAGCGCAAGAAATCCACCACGGGAAAACGTGACGACAATTCCGCCGGTGATAAGAATGGCGGTGACAAGGTAAAGGAGCTTTATTAGTGCATAGCGCGAATAAAAAACCAGGGCAAGAGCAATTGGAAGCATAGTGACCAGGTGGAGAGCAAGGTCGTTTGGATTGTCAAACATCCCACCAATTGATCCTTTTATTCTCATGCCCTGTAGCTCAAATCGACCCAGGCGATAGTCATTTATGGCGTTGATACTCAAGAAGCAGGTCGCCACTAGCACCAAAATCCAAAGCTTCTTCAATCGCTTCTCGGTCCTGACAACGTTAATCATTACGATAAAAATCAGAATGACCTTAACAAACTCGGTAAAGCTATCGAACGCTCGCTGGGGTTGCAGCGCCAAAGGAATACAGAGAACTCCTGTTAACAACAACAAGAGAACAAGGTTTACTTCCCTGGGCCGCGCAGTAATGGTGTTTTCTAAACCTAGTTGCGTCAGCACGTAGACAGCGAGGGTCGCAAGAGCTACCCAAAAAGCGGACGTCGAGAGCCAGAATAGGGAAGGTATCAACTCGTAGGGACGGAAGAAAACAAGCACTGTAAACAGAAATATTCCAGCAAAGCTAAGCGAGTGGCCATGCTTGTGAATCCATTTTTCGTTAGCTGACTTCGACTCTGATCTCACTTTGCGTCCGTCCCCAACTGCGCTTTCCCTTCGGGAGGCGTCATTGCTCGACGCTGACATTGCGTCTCTGCTCGTGGCAGCAGCATTCGGACGAGTTCGTGGCCCTTTGAAATCAGAGTCATCGTCGAAGATGTGATCGTCAACGGAATTGCGAGCACGAGACCTCCTGATCGGTTCGTAATCCTGAAATGGGTGTTTGAGCGTCATTTAACTACTGGAGGACATCATATCCTGCGCTCGACGGCAGTAAAGAGTCCAATTTTTGGCGTTCTACCGGAAAAAAGCAAAAGAAGCTGCGGCGCTGGGACGCTGCAGCTTCCTGAAGATTAGAATAACGAAAAGTGGCCGATTTTGGAAACGCCAGTAGTTGGGCAACGGCTTCCGTCACACCTGCGCCCTTAAACCATTACTCCCTCTTGTTCGTTTTCCTCCACCAACTTGCGGACTCGTTCGCGTAAAGCTATCTCAAATCGCCTCGCTTCCTCAACTTCCACGAAAGACAACTCTCGTAGCTCCTGCTCAATTCGTCGGCGATAGTCTGACACCAAAGAATCCGATACTCCCAACACTGCAGCTACTTCCAACTGCGTGAAATTCTCGGATGTCAAATAGCAGTGCCATAGCACCCCCAAAATGCGATTGTACTGCTTCACTTTGCCGCGCACCGCACGATGCAGGTTGGTTAGAAACACATCGACAAAACTTGCCGCACCATCTTCTGACTCCCGCCTTAACAACCCCTGTTCGGGATTCTCTCGCTTGTCCACCGGTTCGAAATGACCTCGGTCGTCATCACCGTCGTCCGCATCCAGCGGTACCAGATAGATATCCATCACCGGCAAACGCGACATCACCAGACTGCGCAACGTACGAACGTCGGCAGGTGAATCAATCGCGTCCAACACGGAGACAATCAAGTCTTCTAAATCCGAATTGCTTATCACTACCTGCGAGTCACCCGTACAACCGACCATTCGAGTGTCTCTGGCACGCACTGGAACAATCTGAGCACGCTCTTCTAAATCATGCGAATCGCGACGTCGCTTGCTTGGGTCCCACTCGCTCAAGCCATACACCCGGTCTGCCAACCGTCGATGTGGCTCATCGCCAATTCCGCTGGTGTCAAAACGCCGGAAATTCGAGCTTGACTGAATCAACGTAGAGATGCGCCTCGCCAACCGATAACTCTCGGGATGTCGTTTCCGCAGTTCGGCCGTCAGTAGGTTGGTCAACTCGATCTGACTGATCTCGCATTCAATCTCATAATCAGTCATCTCTGTATCGAGATAGTGCTCAAAACGACTCTTACTCAAAAGTTGCACGAACAACTCCTGAGTCAAATCGGTGTAGGCATTTGCCACGCCGTCTTCAACTAACAAACCAGCACTGCGCGAAGCTCTTACCAGCGGATGATGAGATACTATTCGGTGCAGCTCCATCCAGAGTCTCGAGACGTCAGAATTGCGAAGGCTCTCGACCCATTTCCCGGTCTTGGTCGCACGCTCCGGCGTTCGCCGAGTGCGTGTTGGCGGCTGCTCTTCAACAGTTCGCGGCTGAATGTCTTTTTCGAATTCCTGGCTTAGAGATTTCACGGGTTTTGTGCGTCTTTTCAGGTGCCGATTGTTGGGCCGGAGTCGCCAGTGAGTGTCTTGCCGTCTATTTTCTGAAGGTCTAGAGGTGAGTCCTAAAGGACTTGAGGGTGAGCGCCAGCGGGGTCTTTGCTGATGATTTTCAATGAGACCTGAAAGGGATTTGTTACGCTCTCAGGCGGTTTTACTGGGGTTTTCGTTTCGTATATCGATTCGGGAGAGCTTGTTTCCTGGAAAAAACCTCAAAGAGCGGGGAGCTCCTTGAATGAACGCGAAGGCATGTTAACAACATTTTTAAAATGGAGCAACAGGTTTTTACAGAGTCGATTCTCTCTCATTTTACTGTAGAAATTGAGGGTTTTGCGGACACTGAATGTGGAATGAACCGTCGATTGCCAGTGTAATTGCGGTGAATCGAACGCGAAAACTGTTAGGTTCGGGACAGTATTGGGAAGCCCACTCTTGCGCTCCAGCAAATTGGGAATTGTCGACCTCAACAGGCGTGTGGATATTGAGGATTGAATGCGAGTCAGCAGCTTAAAAGCCTTTGAAAAGAATTTGGCCTGTCCCTCCTCCTGCCTGCTGCAAATGTCGGTTTCCAGCGACCTTTCTCCTGAGATCAAAAAGCTGATCGACGATCACGTCGAAACCTGCGAGTTCTGCGGCGCTGAACTGGACCTTTTGACCCGTCATCCCGTCGCGGGCAATGCCGACATAAAAACGCCCGAAGTTCCTATCAATTTACGGATACTTGCGGAATCGCTGCTCTCACCTATGCGGCCCCCAAGTCCTCAAGCAAGGCGCAGGAGGTTCTTCGAATATCACTCGATGAAACAGCGGTAAGCCCTCGGCCCGCGCTTAGAAGGGGCAAAGATTCCCCATTTGCTCGGTGTTTACCCTCGACCTCTAGAAGCTGAGAAGAGAAATTTCTCATTCCCCATTTCCATTTCCTATTTCCTATTTCCTATTTTGAATGACGCGGTAGCCAGCGGGCCGATCGAGATAGCACGCTCTCTAGTCGCAGCCTCACGTCGTTGATGAGGATCTTATGCGACGGCCTGAAGGCTACTCGATCGGCCGGTTCACCACCGAGTCTAGTCCCAGTTCGCCAATACCGACGTGGGCCTAACTTCAAAAGAGTTGGAATCCTTATTGCGATGCGAACGCCTGCTTCGAGCCATGGGCCGCAAGCTGAAAGCGTGGGGTGATACTCGATCAACTCTCGGTGAGGCTGAGTCATCGGGGTGATAGTAGGAATTAACCGAAACAAAAGTACAGGCTGGTGCAGAAGGGAGGGAAAGTGAGTTGGTGCAAGAGTTCTTGTATAGCAGGGGAGAAGGTCAGAGATCATGTGTCTGAGGTCACAAAATGGCCCAATGAGAACTAACAAATTTTCCATTTTTCATTTTTCATTTGGCTCAGCGTCTCCGTTGTTCTCTGCGCCTCTGTGGTGAGCGTTCACTAAGGAAGATTCAAACTGAGAAACAGGAAAGGATGGAAGGTGAGAAATGAGAAATGAAAATTGTTATTTAGTCCGTGGTTATGGGTCAGTGGCCCATAGCTCATTGGTCACTGGTCCACTCCTCCTGCGTTTGTCATTTCTGGCTTTGGAAGCTCAATTGCAAACACACTTCCTTCACCCAGGCGTGACTCAACCGTAACTTCGCCACCGTGCGCTCGGCTCAAATGCTTGACGATCGCCAAACCTAACCCAGTTCCACCCAAGTCTCGGGACCGCGCCCGATCCACCCGGTAGAACCGTTCGAATAACCGCTCCACATGTTGAGAAGGTATCCCCTCCCCTGTATCTTCCACGCTGATTCGGCTTTTCTCTCCATCGTCGAACCTGACGTATACCTGACCGCCCTCGCGATTAAACTTAATGGCGTTCTCAACCAGATTGGTTAGCATCTGCTCGAGCCGAACAGGGTCAGCAAAAACAATTACCTCACTCCCAACGACGTGAGCGAGTTCAATGTCTCTTGGCGATGCCTTTGCGCTTAGCGAGTTGAAAACATCCTCTACGAGGGGAGCGAGTTGGATCGGCCTAGGCTCGACCTTGACCGTACCCGCTTCGATTGCGCTCAGTTCGAGGATGTCACCAATGAGGTTGTTCATCCGTTCCGCATTCCGGCGAATGATGCCAAGGAAGCGCTTATTGTCGGATGCATCCGTATTGCCAGCCTCCAGCGTTTCAACAAAAGCGCTGATTGCAGTTAACGGCGTCCGTAACTCGTGGGAAACATTCGACAGAAATTCCTGTCTCACCCGTTCCAGCCGCTCAAGTTTTGTAACGTCAAAGAACACTCCGATTGCACCTTGCGTCTGAGATCCATTCTCACTACTCAACGGAACAACGCGCAGATCGAACACCCGGCGCTTTGGACCAAACGTTTCAACCTTGACGCCGGCTCGCTCAGTCCCGTGCAACGCGTCAAGGAAGGCACTGTAAATGGCTGGATTACGGGTCAACTCTGTCAAACGCTGAAGCGCTAACCTTGATTCGCCTACGTTGAACAAACGCCGCGCAGATTCGTTCGAAGCGATCACCCGCATCTCGCGGTCGACGACCAGCAGCCCCTCGCGCATCCCATTCAAAGTGGCTTCAAATAATTGTTCAAGAGCAAGGGTCTCGTTGTCACATTCAGCGGAAATGCCGTGGCTCTGTTTCTGCGAAACACGACTACGAGACCACGCGTAGACGAATAGACCGGTGGCGACAGCACTCAATGCTGCACACGCCAAGCTTGCAAGTGAAAACGAGAATATGAGGGCAAGCAACGTTGCCATCAATGCCGTAGCGGCCAGCAATATGAGAGTACGGGTGCGCACTTCCGGTCTTTAGGCGTGATTTTGGGAAGCTTCCTGACGACTGTGACAACCGGTGAAGCGATAACCAATTCCTACTACAGTTTCAATACAGTCTCCGCAGTCACCTAACTTTTGCCGCAATCGCCTGATGTGAACGTCAAGCGTCCGCGCGTCTCCGTAATAACTGTAGCCCCACACGTTGTCCAGCAACTGTTGCCTGGTGACAACTCGGTCAGTGCTCTTGGCAAGCACAGACAACAACGTGAATTCCTTATTGGTGAGTTTGATCTTGCGACCATTGCAGACAACTCGGATATCCGCGAAGTCGATCATGAGATGATCATCTTCATAGGTACCAGCTGCGCTTTCGTCTACTCTCCGAAGCACGGCGCGTACTCGGGCCGTGAGTTCGCGAACCGAAAACGGCTTGGTAATGTAATCATCCGCTCCGAGATCCAAGCCCGCTACACGATCTGATTCGGAGCCCCGGGCAGTCAGCATAATGATAGGCGTTCTTCTGGTGCCTGGTTCTCTCCTGAATCGCCTGCATAGATCAAGGCCACTCATTCCCGGCAGCATGACGTCAAGGATTATCAGAATCGGCGGGTTTCGCTGATCAAGCCCTTTCGACAAGCCTTCCTCTCCGGACGAAGCCAGAACAACATGTAAGCCTTCGCGCTCAAGGTTGTACTTGAGACTCTCGGAGATATCAGGATCGTCTTCAACGATTAGGATAGGGCGTGACATAACTACTTAGTGTGCTTGATGAAAGTAGCTTGGGCCATGTAGACAGTCAGTTCGCAAATATCTGTGACATAGTCCCCTATGCGCTCGAGGTGTTTCGCGACAAACAGCAAACGGGCGTCTCGCGTGGCGGTTGCCGGATCCGTAACCATCATTTCAATCAATTCATGAAAGACGTGGTTGTAGATGTCATTGATTTCCTGATCGCGTTGAATGATCTGCCGGGCAAGATCCGCATCGCTATTTGTAAATGCATCGAGTGCGCCCCTAAGCATTGCCGAAGCATGTCCAGCCATCACCTGGACATCAGCCGTAGATTTCAATTCCGGCTCGTTATTCAGGTCGATTGCCGCTCGCGCAATATTGCAGGCATGGTCAGCGATGCGTTCGAGCACTGGGGCCATCTTGGCGACTGAGATCACGAACCGAAGATCTCGAGCCGCCGGTTGTCGTAAAGCGATGATGTCAATGCACTGGCGATCTACCTCGACCTCCAGCCGGTCCACCTCGTCATCATGAGCGAGAACCTCACGTGCGGCCTCATTGTCTCGTTCCGTGAGCGCGTACATCGCACGGTCCAACGCCCGCTCTGCTTCGCCTCCTAGGAGCAGGACCCGATCGCGCAACGAACTCAACTCGTCATCTAAATGTCTGTGCTGATCCATTTGTTATTTCCAATCGTCAGCTTTACCCAAACCGACCCGTAATATAGTCCTCGGTTATCTTCTCGTCAGGCGCCGTAAACATCTTCTCAGTTGGGTTTACCTCAATCAACTTACCCAATAGAAAGAATGCGGTTATGTCTGAAACTCGAGCAGCCTGTTGCATATTGTGCGTTACGATCACAATCGTGTAGTGACGCTTCAAGTCAAAAATGAGCTCCTCGATCTTCGACGTCGCAATGGGATCGAGAGCCGATGCCGGCTCATCCATCAAAATTACCTCCGGTTGAATTGCAAGCGCTCGCGCAATACACAACCTTTGCTGCTGTCCGCCGGAAAGCCCCAATGCCGACATCTTGAGCCGATCCTTTACTTCACCCCAAAGAGCAGCATCCTTTAGCGCCTGCTCTACTCTCTCGTTCAGTTCGCTCCTACTAGAAGTAACGCGATTAATTCGCAGCCCGTAGGCAACATTGTCAAAGATCGATTTCGGAAATGGATTCGACTTCTGGAAGACCATACCGACCCGTCGTCGCAATTCGACTACATCTGTACCTGGCGCATAGATGTTTTGGCCGTCGATCGACACTCCACCTTCTACTCTGGTGCCAGCTATCACATCATTCATCCGATTCAGAGTGCGTAAGAAGGTCGATTTACCGCAGCCCGAAGGTCCGATAAACGCCGTGACGATCCGCTGCGAGATATCCAATGAAATGTTGTGGAGCGCTTGAACTCTGCCGTAATAGAAATTGAGATCGCGAACCGAGATCTTCACCGTACTGTCCCGTGGCGCCGAAGTCAGCTCCGAAGAGCCTATTAACTTCGGTTTTGAGATCTCTATCATTTGCTTAGACGCTGACATCAACACTTAACCGAAGTGGCCGGTAATGTACTCCTCCGTCAACTTCTCGGCCGGATTTTCAAACATCTTCTGGGTTGGCGAGACCTCGATCAATTCTCCCAGATACATAAACGCAGTTACATCTGACACTCGCGCCGCTTGCTGCATGTTATGAGTGACTATGATTACTGTAATCTTGCTCTTGAGATCGAAAATCAGATCCTCGATTTTGCCTGTCGCTATCGGATCCAGCGCAGACGTAGGCTCATCAAACAGTAGCATCTCGGGGTCTGTTGCAAGGGCCCTGGCGATGCAAAGGCGTTGCTGCTGTCCTCCTGATAAATTGTAAGCGGATTCGCGCAGGCGGTCCTTGACCTCGTCCCAGATGGCAGCAGCACGCAGCGATCTCTCAACCTGATTATCTAACTCATCACCTTTTACACCTCTCAATCGCAATCCGAAAGCTACGTTCTCAAAAATGGATTTTGGAAAGGCGTTAGGCTTCTGGAAAACCATGCTAACCCGCAAGCGCATTTCGAGGGGATCAGTATCCGCACCGATGACATTGGTGCCGCTTGGTCGCAGAATGATCTTTCCTTCGTAGCGAGTCTCAGGATACAGATCATGAATCCGGTTAAAGCACCGAAGTAGCGTAGACTTACCGCAACCGGACGGCCCAATAATGGCTGTCACCTGGTTAGCCGGAAAAACCATGTTGATGTTCTTGAGAGCCTGTAACTTTCCGTAGAAAAAGTTGAGATCGAAAACCTCAGCCTTGATTTCCGGTGCCGTCTTGTTGACAGGACGGTTCCTCCACCGATCAGATGACACCTCAGCGTCGCCGGCGGATTTTTGAATCCCTGAAGGGGTACTCTCATTGAGCTGCTTCAAACTCACATCCTCAGATCCAACATTCACCACTTGATCCTCTTCCGCACCCGGTATCGGATCAAAATCGCTGCTGCGTTCAGCGATAGCGTAATAACGATTAGAACCAGTCCCGCTCCCGCAGCATTGAGCACAAAGGCCTGATCCGGCCTCGAAACCCAATTGAACATTTGAATCGGCAACACCGAGAACGGGGACCAGAGCCAATCAAACGAGACGAACGGGGGCTGAGTGCTCAACGGCGGCGGCGGCAGAAATGCAATAAACGTAAGTGCCCCTATCGTAATCAACGGTGCAGTCTCACCAATAGCACGCGATAGTGCAATGATCACGCCTGTCATCGTGCCGCCTATCGAATAGGGTAATAGGTGATGACGAACAACCTGCCATTTTGTTGAACCCAGAGCGTACGCCCCTTCGCGTATTCCCTGCGGAATGGTGCGCAATGCCTCACGCGTGGCCACGATTACAATTGGAAGTATTAGAAAAGCCAGCGTAAGACCTCCCGTCAAAACACTTGTGCCCAATCTGAACTGGTACACCAGAAGCCCTAACGCCATTAATCCATAAATAATTGACGGTACACCCGCGAGATTGGCGATGTTTATCTCGATCAGATTCGTGAACCAATTCTTCCGAGCATACTCTTCCAAATAGATGCCGGCAGCCACACCTAAAGGCACAGCAGTGCAGGCAGTGACAATCATGATCAGCAGGGTCCCAACCCAAGAGGATAGAATTCCGGCCCGTTCTGCAAACCGTGACGGGAATGACGTCAGGAAGCCCAAGTTCAGTCGAGGGAGCCCGTCGATCACCAGGTCTACTAGCAAGATCCCGAGCGTCAGAATCCCAACCAGAGTGCAGATAATTCCGACCACGTTAAAAATGAGATCCTGCCGCTTTCGTTTGGCGATAATGCGCTTGAACTCACTCATCAGTACACCTCTCGAAAACGCTTGCGCAAAATGTAGCCAAGGATATTGAATACGAGTGTCATCAAAAACAAAGTTACACCAGCGGCAAAGATCGACTGGTAACCGATACTTCCGTGAGGTAGATCGCCAAGGCTGACTTGCACAATGAAAGCCGTGATCGTCGCTGCCGGCTCGCGAGGATCCAGTGTTAAATTCGGCTGCATTCCCGCCGCGATTGCGACGATCATCGTCTCGCCGATCGCACGCGAGATCGCCAAAATATACGAAGCTATGACACCCGACAGCGCTGCGGGGTAGACCACTCTAACTGAAGTAATAATCCGGTTTGCTCCGAGCGCATAAGCACCCTCCCGCAATGACATCGGCACCGCCCGCATGGCGTCTTCGCTTAGCGAACTCACGTAAGGAATGATCATGATGCCCATGACCATGCCAGCGCTCAACATATTAAAAGTTGGCAGGCTAGGTAATAGCTTTTGAAGCACTGGTGACATGAACTGCAATGCAAAGTAACCGTAAACAACGGTTGGAACTGCACTCAGGAGTTCCAGTGCCGGCTTGATGATTTCGCGAATTGTTTGGGGCGCGAACTCACTAAGGTAGATGGCTACAACTGTGCCTATTGGTAGAGCTACAGCGAGAGCCACCGCGGTGGTCACGAGGGTTCCAGTAATTAGGGGAAGTATTCCGAACCGAGGAGGCGAAAACAGGGGTGTCCAAAGGGGATCTGTTAGAAACTCTCTTAACGAAACATGTGCAAAGAACGTTGACGATTCATATACCAGGATGCCAACTATACCCAGTGTGATAGCGACGGACGAGAACGCCGCAAGAAGAAGCAGAGCTTCGATGACTCGTTCCTTGACGTGAGACAGACGTCGCCGCGCCGACGGAGAGCGATCCGACGGCTGCTGGAAAGCTGCCTGCTCACCGGCAGTAGCAACCGGGAATTCGACCGCTGGTATGTCTTTCATTAGGATTCTCGCACTGCGCCGAAGAAACCTATGTCTTTGGCGTGCGTTTGAGAATCTCCTCGACTGGCAGTCCTACTTCGGGCACGCCACCAAATGCCGAACCCGTCTGCGCATTTTGGAGCCGGTCCTTAGCCATTTGATAAGCCGTCTCTGGCAAGGGTAGATACTTGACCTCCTTCGCCAAGACTCCCACATGCTTAAGATAGAATTCCACAAACTCTTTTACCGCCGGTTTCTCAAGTGACTTGCGGCTTACATAAATGAACAGAGGGCGAGAAAGCGGATTGTATGTCCCGGCGAGCACATTCTCAGGACTTGGCATGACCGGCCCCTGGATTTTGTTCTTCTTCCACTCGATAGACAGCGCCTTCATCCTATTACTGTGGGGTGCGTAATAGGCGTAGGGAATGTACCCGAGGGCATACTTGTTACCCTCGATCCCCTGTACCAGAACATTGTCGTCTTCGCTGGCCGTGTAGTCGCCGCGGCTGGATTTGGCTTTTCCAACGATGGCCTCAGTGAAATAGTCAAAGGTTCCCGAATCTGCCCCAGCGCCAAACAAAGCTATTTCCTCATTGGGCCACTCCGGGCGGACTTGGTTCCAGCGTGTGATCTTACCCTGCGCCTCAGGAGACCAGATCTTTTTGAGGTCCTCAACAGTAATGGAACTCACCCAAGTGTTCTGATTATTTACCACGACTGTGAGAGCGTCGAAGGCTATAGGCAACTCGATGAAGTCAATGCCGTTCGCTTTCGCCTGGGCCATCTCTTCAGTCAGAATCGGTCGGGAAGCATCGGCAACGTCGATTTCGCCGCGTGAGAACTTCTTGAATCCGCCGCCTGTGCCCGAGATACCGACGGTGACGTTGACCCTGCCTTGCTTCTCCTTTTGAAACTCTTCAGCTACAGCTTCGGTGACAGGAAAGACGGTACTGGACCCGTCAATTTTGATAACAGCGGCCCCGCCGCTCGAATTCGTGCCACCGGAACAGGAAAAAGTCGTGAGGGCGAGAGAGATCGCCACCAGCGCAAGGGCTGGACGGACAGCTGAGGGCATCAGGATTCTCCTCTCAAAATTGTTCTTAACTGAGGGATTCTAAATGTGGGGTGTTACATCGGTCTGAACTACGCCTAACTTTTATGTGAATGGCAAACGGTCCGAGATCGCTGGGTTTTCCGGCCTCGCGGCCCATTCACTCGCACCAGGAGCCGCAGGCACTCCTGTGATCGCATACGAATTCGTCAACGACCGCCAGTAGCCTATAGCCTACGTTAACCATCGTATCTATGACGACGTTGTATGGCATCAATTTATTCCGCAGACGATAGATGTGAACGTGTAGACTTTCAGGATTGAACGCCTTTTCATTGCCCCAAGCGCTTGACCAGAGCTCCTCGGCCGTCACAATTCTGCCGGCGCTCCGTGCCAATCTAGAAGATGATCAAGAATTCCGTCCGCGGCAACTTTAAAGGTGTACCACGACAGGCTACGTAGTAATTCTCATGCTCTACGCGGAGCACGCCATCGTCATAAATCTGTTTGTCACTTTCCACCGGCCGTGATTGAGGCGCCCCTTTCATTTCTATGCGGCCCAGACTTTCCATTGCGGGTGTCTCCTAACTTTCGTCTCCACTTCCTCAACGCCTTTCCAGCAGACCGGTTGGGGCGTTAAGGCGTCTTAAGCTCATGAGACGTTAGAAAAGCAGCTTGGTTCTGAACTGCATCACGCGTGGACCACCCACCGTGTTGACAATCCGGCCAAAGTCTGGACTGCCGAGTTCACCGTCGGGCGTACCAAAATTCGCCCGGTTGAAAACATTGAATACGTCCCATCCAACTTCAAAGCTTACCCGCTCTGTGAGCTTGGTGTTTTTAACAAGGCTTAGATCGAGTCGGTTTTGCGAGGGCGCACGCAGAACGTTTCTTCCAAGGCTGCCACTATTACCTAGTGGAGAGCACAGCGCCGAGGCGTTAAACGCTTCTTCGGTGATATCGGAACCTGCTTGCCGCAATTCACCAATTGAGCCACAAAGGCCGGGCCGACCAAAGCCTAGACGGAATAGACCACCTGAGCCCCGTACCAGGTCGCGATACTGAGTGGCGCTGCCGAACTCCGGCTCGGGCGAAAAGATGCTATAGGGGCTTCCGGTCTGTGCCTGCAGGAAGCCCGAGACCCTCCAACCGGTGGCCAGTCGGCTCTTTGATCCAAAGGAAAGGTCGTAGACAAAACTGAAACTGAAACGATGTGTTCGATCGAAGTCGGAAACGGCCCGATTCGCATCGAGGTTCCTCTGGTCGCCCTGGACCACAAAGCCTGTGTTTGGCACGTCAGGCTTCCCAGACCCGGCAGTGCTGCCGGGATCCGAGGAACTCGTATCCATCGACTTCGACCAGGTATAGGCCGCGCTAAACTGCAGCCCGCGTGAAAGTCGCTTTGTGAGACTAAACTGCGCCCCGTGATAATCAGAATCTCCATTCGATCGGAGCAACAAGGCTTCTGGCACGTTGAAACCCAGAATTGGTGAACGGGCTTCAAAGTTGATGACTTGTCCACCACCGATCGTGCTACCGGAACAAGTGAGCGGATTGGCGAGGTTCAAGTCTAAAGGCGTTCCACCTGGCAGAGTGAGAACACCACCAGCACAGGTCGCAGCCCCTCCGAGTCGATAGGGATTCGCGAACCCGAAAGCTTTACCCAAACCTCGTTCACGCGCCGTAGAGCCGGTATTGAGAGGTCCATTCGGCGAACCGGCCGCAACGTAGGCTTGGTTGAATCTCTCAAAAATATGGTCGGGAGTTGCGGGATCATTGAGATCAAATCCCTGATTGAACGCGATTGCCTGAAGCAGGTTCCTTCCACGCGTGCCGACGTACCGTGCCTCAAACAGAAGGTCTTTCGTCACTTCGTACTGCACGCCAATGTTCCATTGCTGCACAGAAGGCGTCTGCAGGTCTCGGTCCACTGCGCGAAACTCAAACGTCTCCGCGATATTTCCAGACGGGGTGGTGTTGCCGCGAGCGTCCCGCGTCACACCAGTGTTGTCCCGAACTACATACGTTCCCCCCACGCCAGAACCACGCATGACTCTGAACGGTAGCCAGGAGCTCAAAGGCAATGTGGTCGGTTGAGCGCCAAAAGCGTTGTCATAAGGCACATTGCCTGAGGGAACCGTGATCTCGAGCTCTCTCAGGTGGGGATAGTTACTGAAGACCGTGTTAATGAAAGCGGCGGAAGGGCGATCATAAAAGAGCCCGTAACCACCTCGAATCACCATCCGGTTGCTATCAAAAGGCGTGAAGGCAAATCCGATTCGTGGCGCGAAATTGTTGAGGTCTTGTCCATTCAACGTGTGGCCATTATTGGCCCGGGCGGTCGCCGCTATTGCCGCATCAACATTGGCCAACCCGGTCGGTTGCGCATTGTTAGGAACCAAGAATCCACGGCTCGGATTGTCACAATTGGCGTTCGTGCCGCCTGTCGCCGTAAAGCACTGCTCAAATCCTGCGAAATCGAAGTTGCCAATGCGACCATTCTTCTCTTCCGGCCACATGAAGATTTCGTACCTCAATCCCAGGTTCAAGGTCAGCTTTCGATTCACTCTCCAATCATCTGCTATGTAGAAACTGTAGTCACGGAAACGAAAACTCTTATCTGTGACACCAAATTGGGTGTCAGCTTCAGATGCGTTTCCGGTCAGCAACTGCGTAAAGCTATCGAACTTCTCGAACTCTGTCGCTTGTTCCTCCGGCAGGTTAGAGTTGTACTGGTGGCGCTTAAAATCCCCACCCAGACGTAGGGTATGCGAACCCCTAATCCAGGTCAGGTTGTCGGAAAAGCTGAATGTCTGCTGTTCGCGCCGGTTGAAGGAATCGTTCGGCCCTCCGAATGAGAACTGAGACATATTCGTTCCAGGGCGGCCAATGAAGTGGCCGAGCCGGCTCGTCCCGGGGCTGTCATCAGACAGCAACGCTGGATTAACTATGCCCACCGCTGCGCTGGTGAAGTCTTCACCAAGAAAAGGGTCGTCCAAGCTACGAGTATTGTTTAGCGAGAAGAAACCAAAACGGGCTTCATTAATTAATGTTGGCCCGAAAACATGTTGCTCGGAAATCGCAAGGGTGCGATTACGGTCAGCGCGTCTCAAAGTAAATGGAGAAGCCAGGCTTGACGGATCAGGAAATGAATCGAGCCCCGGGAAGTTACTGAAGAAGAAGGTTCCATTGAGCGTGTCTTTCGCACCTAACCTCGCATCCAGTCGAGTGGTGAACTGCTGCTGTTCAAACTCCGATGGCTGAACCAGGAGCTGTTGAACCAGCGGATTGTTCTCTCGTAGTATTCGAGAGACAACCCCAGGCGCCAATCCGAACTGGAAAGCTCGAGCTCCGGAGCGATCAACACCAATTACTCGTCCGCCCACGCGCGGCGCCGGAATGACGAAGCCGCCCGTCACGGGGTTGATCAGGTTGAATAGTCGAAGTGCAACAGGCGAAATGTCTGCAGCGGTCAAACAGTTCACACCAGGACTACATCCGTTCTCAGCATTGAATGCATCGGCTAGTGCCTGCGCTGTTCTCGCACCACTTATCCTGCCGAGGGCCAGCGGCACTACCGTGGTGCTTCTGGCGGTAGGAACAAAGCCGGTGTTCGCATTTGTGTATTGATAGCCTCCAAAAAAGAAGAGTTTATCGGCGATTAGTGGCCCCCCAACGGTGAACCCCGCCTCGTTACGTCGCGCCTTGGGTTTCTCAATGCCTTCCTTGTTAAAGAAGAAGTCGTTAGCATTGAACTTCTCGTTCTGTACATAGTAGTAAGCCGACCCGTTGAACCTATTTCCACCCTGTTTCGTCACCAGTTGGAAGTTCCCTCCACCGGAGCGTCCCGTAGAAGCGTCGTAGAGGCTGGTTTGTAGTTTGACTTCCTCAAGCGTCTCAGGGGCCGGCGCTATATTGTCGCTCAAGGAACCTTCGTTCGTCGTAATGTTGGTGGCATCAACGCCGTTGAAGAACAGGCTGGTTGAAGTCGTTCGAGTTCCATTGACTGACGGAGATTGATTGCCGTTGCCATTCGTCAACACGGGAGAAAGCTCAGTAGTTACTCCCGCTTCTGCCGACAACAACTGCGTAAAGCTGCGCGTCGATGTTGGCACCGTCACTAATTCGACACCTGATAGCTGACGTGCAGTGGTCGCAGTTTCAGGTGTCGCCAACGGCGCTGAGCCTTCAGTAATGTTGACCGTTGCCCCCAGCTCACCGATCTCGAGACGGTCCTCGAGAGTACGGGGGACCGCCGCCTCAACATGCACGTTCTGTCTTACTAACCGTTTGAAGCCGGCTGCTTCGTAACTGATCTCGTAATCACCAACGGGCAGTGAGGGCGCTGTCCAACGTCCATCACTGTGTGTCTGGGCATTGCGAACCGCACCGGTCCTCACTTCAGTAAGTGTCACACCAACGCCTGGTAGTACCGCGCCGTTCTGATCATGAACAACACCTGACAAGGTTCCGGTTGTACTTGACTGAGCAGAAGTTGAAGTTGCTGTTGCCGCAAAGACAAACATCGTAAGAATGACCGTTAACGTGGTGCTCCATGTAAACGAGGGGCCTCTCTTAAACATAAAATCTCTCCTGTGTAGTTAGACGAATCACTTGGTGGTGTGTTGAAGTCGCAATGCCTGGTCCTTACCGAAAATCAGCTTTGAAAGGCTGAAGAAAGAATTCGGGTCTTCGAGGTTCAAGTGCGCACACTAATGCCCACACGTTAATGTGCCGTGAACTCAGACTTAAATGTTTGTTAATGCGGTGGGTAACGAATGAATCGAAAACGTGGGAGCGGCGGCGGTTAACATTGCGTTAACTTGCCCGTAACACGGTAGAGATATGATGCCGCCTCTTCTTAAGGAGAAATCAGTTCGCGAGAACGGTAAAGACTTCCTATGGGCATATCAAACGAGCTCACCGGCGATATCATTGCGGCCTTATTAAACACTGAGAACAAATCGAGGCGAGATCTGACTGAACTGAAAGAAGTACTGTGCACCGTGCATTCAACACTTCAGGAGATGACAAAAGACCAACGGAGCGAGGGTCTAAGGGCTTCACCTAAGGACGCTGTAAAGGATGTAAGTGCTAATGGTTGACTGGCGGGCTTAGTTGGAAATGGGTGAAGCCGCCGAAATGTAGTCAGCTAGCCGCGTCGCATCGAAGCGACCTGCTTGGAGTTCCCCCCAACAAGACTAGCGTCCCAGACCAGCCAGAAGCGCTTTATTCGCGTATTGCTGGTACGCCCATCGAACGCAAGTCGCACCCAATTGGTAACGAATGGACCATGAGCAGTAAGAGGCAGGTTTGTATAGAAGTACTGCGCTCGTTTGGGAAGTCCACACTCTTGACGCATCTGGTTGATGTGAGATTCACACTCTCCTAAGTCATCCAGGAAATCGGCGTCTGCGGAACTGTTCAGGATATGATCGAATTCGTGCAGCAAGACCCAGCCTACATCAAACGCAGCAACGGCTTGAGGATGCCCCTTAAGGTGATCGAAATCCGCAAAATCAATTGAAACAACATACACATTTGAGGGCGGCGCATGTTCTTGCTTCTTCCAACTCGCCATGTTCACTTGGCAGAATACAATATCCGGACGTTTGTCGCTCTCTTCTAGAATAATCGCTAAATCACTCTGCAGGATGGCAGCCACCAATCGTCTTGCAGTGACGGAACCTCCGACGGCCTGCGTGTTTCCCTGCCGCAACGCCCCGGTGTTGTCGAAGTCCAGCCCTGTCCACCCTGTAATCGCCCGCAGCTTGTGGACTAGTTCTCCTCGGTGCTCAAGTGACAAGCTATGCCGAGCAACTACCGTATTACCTTTCGCCTCAGGTTGGAGGTAACTTAATGCTGCGGCAAGGAGCACGCACATTACCCAAGAAGCTCTAACAATAACGGAGACGAATTCGTATCTGGGTAGTGACATCGATTCCTCCCAGTGACTCCTTTGTAGAATGACCTCTTGGTTGGGTTAAACCTTCAAGCGCTTTGGGGGCGCAAACTGGGCGCATGTTACCAAAATGTTAACTGATGTGAAATATCTTTCTTAACCAAACGGTCTTAAGTTGAACTCTGGCTGAACAGCGAGTGAAGCTTGGGTTCATTTCAACTTAGGTTGAGATTGATGAATTTGTGCGGTGGTGCAACGGGCGCAAGAAAAAAAGCCCCGACCTGTTTAAGATCGGGGCTCACAGAAGCCGGTACTTATTGTGTGTGGGCCCAGCCACCTCGCTTTACGAACCAACCAGATAGGACGGTGGGAATACAGTTGGCGCCAATCGCGTCCTCGGTGCGTACTCGCTCAAGCTCGCCTTTGGACGTGCACTGCAGCCCCCTTTGCTGCCGTTACGATTAACACTAACAAGTATCTGCAACTGAGAATACGGGCATGGTACTAACGGGTGGTTACCGAGTTTTTAAATGTTCGTTACAAAGTTCTTCTGCTTGGCAGGAGCGGCAGGTTTTCCAATTCATCACAAAGACTCACCACTGAACCGCAGAGTAAAAACTGAGACACTGATGAGTCCTGACCTCTGACTTCTGACCTCTCAGAACCTGAAAGACGTATCAAACTGTAAACGCGTCGTCGCACGGTTCAGCGAACCCGGCGGCGTGTTGCCGAATACTCCCAATAGCCCGTGAGGCCGCTCTGTTATGATGCCCGTTAGGGAGAAGACCACTTTGGGATCTAACACGTATGCAAAATTGAATCGGTGTCCTCGCATGTCTGACTGCTGAGTGATATCTGAGAAGTTGAAAGGTGTCAGTACAGCATCTTTTTCAATTCTCATGAACGTATAACCAAATAGCAGATCTCCTCGCTCTCTCGATTTACCAACCTGGATCTCGGCCCAATACCCAGTGCCTTGATCGTTCGGAACCAGCGCGTTCGCCCCTGTGTGGCCAGCAATAACGACGTCGTGCGTCTGCGTATTGGAGACTACGTCGAACAAGAGCGTAACCGGAAATCGTCGGTTGTGTTTCAACTCTAGTCTTGCAATGAGGTCCACCAGATTGAACCCCGACGAAAGCCGGCCGTCTCGGTTGGTCGCGTTATTCGTTGCAGTGCTGACCCCTAAATTACTGTTGCCTGCTACGAGCATATCGCGCGGGATTGATACCTGCGTGCTAATTGTCTGAGTTGGAGCAGAACCACTGGCAGGAATTGTGAAGGTGACCGGAAGTTGCAATTGCGAACCAAAGACCTGCACTGGACTGATGAATTGGGTACCTGAAAAATAGTGATCGGCCAGCGCGACCGTAAGTGCAACCTTGGCGTTTGGCTCAAAGCGAGTGCGAACCTGCGCTCCGTAAAGCGCCAGATCACGTCCGCCACGACGCGACTGGTCCACGTTGACGGTTCCGTCAGGGTTACGAACAAAAGCCGAGTTTCTCTCGAGCATTGGTAATTGCCACGCAACCAGCGTCAGATTCTTCAGGGTCCCTTTGAATTCTCTGGAGTAGGATTCGTTCACCCCTTCGAACTGCAAATCGTTATCAAAGACCATTTCGGTGGAAGTCCAGGGGGCCTCAAAGCGCCCCCCCTGAATGCGAAGTCCTGAGAGCTCCTTCGGCTTATAGGTTACAAAGGCCTGATCCAAACCGAATGGCTTTCTGTTAAAAAAGTCGGTGAACGTCTGGTTCGTCGATATGTTGTCCGCAAAACTGCCGGTGGCAAATCGCAACCCCCAGTCGAATTCATCGTTGATCTTTCCTCTTACAGCAAACCGGACCCGAATGCGCGGACGATAGCGGGGAGTCAACTCATTTCCAAGCACGCTCGGATTTGCTGCGTTTGCGACTGAGTTGGACAAACCAAAAAAGGATTCGAACCGCAGCCGAAGATCTCCGCTAAAAGTCATCGATCCAATTTGCTTTGAAACTGTCTCACTCGTCTTTTTGTTCTGGGCCTCAACAGCAGCAAGACGATCTGAGACGCTGGCCTGGCTCGCTGCTTGAGAAAGTGTTGGCTCAGTTGGATTGGCGGATGGAACGGCTGGAGCGTTCTGCCGAGCCAGCACCCTCAACTCGTTTAGCAAACGGTTCTGCTCTTCAAGGGCGAGGCGCAGTTGATGAAGCTGGTGTTCCTGCGCCTGTACAGCCTGCTCAAGGACAGCTATACGCTCGCCGTCCGTACCTTTCGTCGCTCTCGTTGTGCTGATGTCGGTTAACGGTTTTCTAGGCGCTTCGTGGACTGATGAAACAGAATTATCAGTAACACTCTGGCCTCTTGCCGTCATCAGATCCCAAAATCCCATGACAGAAAGCAAAGCTAAGCAGGACAAAAGAGAACGCACGCGCATGGAAAGATCCTCCGCTTTTGAGACTGGTGAGCCAACTGGAGCCTATTACTAAAACGTGAACACCGGCTTAACGAAATGTTAACTCTGTCTGAAGCAACGCGTCGGATAGGGAAGAAATTTTTATTGGGGAGGACCGAGTTGAGTACTTTGTCAGGAATAATCAGCTCTGCTCTTCTGCTTTGTATTGGATGACTCGAACTTTCTCGAGGGTAACAAGTCCATCGGCAATCATCTCATCGAGTTTCGGTAGGAATCGTTCAATCTTCTGGAGAGTGTCAACAATCTCAATGACCATTGGGAGATCCTCAGATAGCCTCAGGATTTTTGCCGTATGAAGGATACTGTTCTTTCCGAAACCCATCACCCCTCGAAGCACCGTGGCGCCTGCGAGCCCGTCCTCTCGAGCCTTTAGGACAATGGCCTCATAAAGCGGATGACGGCCGTGGCGGTCACTCTCGCCGACAAAGACGCGAAGCAGGTATCCATCGTCAGGAGTTTTCATAGTGGACTAAAACAGTTTTCCAAATGAGTAACCAACCCAAACCGCAAGCAAGGCGAGGAGGTTCGAGGCGACGACATTAATCGCTGCCAGCAAGAACTCGCCCTCTCGCACAAGAGTAAGTGTTTGTAGGCCAAAAGAAGAGAAGGTTGTAAATCCTCCCAACAACCCAATTAGTAAGGTTGTCCGCACTATCTCGCTGGTGAGAAATCGCTCCTGCATTACCACGAACAGGAAGCCGGCAAGCAGGCAACCAAGGACATTCACGAGCAGAGTTCCTGTGGGAAACGTCTCTCCAACTCGGCGTGCAACATAACCGGACAGCGCATACCGACCCAAGGTTCCGACCAAGCCAGCGAGTCCGATTAAAACTAATCTGGTCACGAGGTTCGTTGCGAAAAGTCAGATTTGAATCGCGGCGAGGCAGACTTAGTTAATGGTCATTGATAGAGTCCTTCAATGACATCACCGAACTTTTCATCGATTACACGCCGCTTCACCTTTAGGGTAGGGGTTAGTTCCCCTTTATCAATGCTAAATTCCTCAGGCAGCAGGGCCACCTTGCGTACGCGCTCGTAATCAGCCAAATTTTTGGTCAAATCAATTGCGTCACGCTGCACAATTTTAACCGCCTTTGGAAAGCGACTCAGCTCCTCGCGGTCTTCTGGAAACTTTTCGCCCGCTTCATGCAGCGCCTGCTTTAATGCCTCCCATTCAGGAACCACTAAGGCGGCTGGTTGCTTCCTCCCGGCGCCAATCACTACAACCTGGCTAACAAACTCGCTTTGCTTCAGAAGACTCTCCAGTAACTGTGGGGCCACGTACTTTCCATTGGAGAGCTTAAAGAGGTCCTTCTTTCGGTCCGTGATGTAAAGGCGGCCTTCTTCATCGAGGTAACCTACATCTCCGCTTGCGAACCAACCATCGCGCAATACCGCGGCCGTTTCTTCGGGGTGTCCGTAGTAACCGCGCATCACATTCGCACCTCGAATCAAAATCTCGCCGTCTTCAGCAATCGACAACTCGATGCCCGCAAAAGGAGTGCCCACCGATCCTACACGATTGTTTTCAGGTCGATTCGCAGAGACGATGCAAGTTTCCGTGGCCCCATAACCTTGCAGGATCGGAATACCTGCAGCAAAGAACGAATAGGAGAGTGCGGGTGAAAGTGGGGCCCCTCCCGAGACGAAGTAACGCAGACGACCCCCAACTCCTTCGCGCCATTTGGAGAAGACGAGG
>Ga0209751_10000139_pt1 | contig 74565 bp, 87 predicted proteins | sample RifCSP13_1_FD_184019 | JGI IMG/M metagenome (GOLD analysis project Ga0209751, IMG submission 184019) | Soil microbial communities from Rifle, Colorado - Rifle CSP2_sed 13_1 (SPAdes) (version 2) | ecosystem: Environmental > Terrestrial > Deep subsurface > Rock core/Sediment | place: Rifle...
TCAATTCTCACCGTTTGAGTTGTTCCATTCGCTAGAATTTATTCTGGGGTCGCTCCTGCGCATCCTGCGCCCGCGACATACATTACGTCCATGTAAATATTCCTGAACATAAGGTGGATTTGCCGCCAAAAGGTGGCAGGCCATCGCAGAATGATATTTTTGTGTTGGGGAAATCCGGGAATCAGTTGTTATCGATTGCTGTGGAAGGGAAAGTCAATGAGACTTTGGGGCCGACGGTTGCTGAGAAACGGAAGGATATGTCGCCGGGGGTGAAAGAAAGGTTGGAGTTTCTTATTGATTTGCTGCAGTTAAATAATAAAGAGTTGGATCCGATTCGGTATCAGTTATTACACCGTACTACTTCGGCATTGATTGAGGCAGATCGTTTTTCGGCAACTGCTCCCGGCGTTGCTCTACCTCCTGCATCCATGCAGTCGTGTGCTGCGAATGCATTGATGCTGGTGCATTCATTCAGTCAGGAGCATAAATGGTTTGAGGATTATGCGGCTTTTGCGGGGTTGTATGGGATAGAGGCGGAGTTGAATAGGGTTCATTATGTGGGGACTTTCAATGGAAAAGAGCTTTATTTTGCATGGGTGACGGGGGAAAACAGTTACAAGTCATAAGTTATAAGTGACAAGTAAGGTATAACCACATTTATTTAGTCTTGAAAATCCCCAAAATGGGGCTTATAGTACCCAAATTGGGTATTATCAAGAGTGATTAGCATGACAAATATCAGTGATGCCTTGTTTACCAAAACCCAGCAACGGGTGCTGGGTTTGCTTTACGGAAAACCGGACAAGAGTTTTTATACCAATGAAATCGTACGCCGGGCTGCAATGGGACGGGGGACAATCAGCCGTGAACTGGAACGCCTGGTGTCTGCCGGATTGTTGCTGGTTTCTCACGAAGGAAATCAACATCACTACCGGGCCAATCCGGATAATCCCGTCTTCCATGAGTTGCTGGGCATTGTAAAAAAGACTTTTGGTATTGTGGATGTGATTCGTGAAGCGCTGGTGCCGTTGGATTCTCAAATCGCCTATGTATTTATATATGGTTCGATTGCGAAAGGAGAAGAAACTGCAAGCAGTGATATTGATCTGCTGGTGATATCAGATTCGATTGAATATGCTGATGTGATGCAAGTGTTAACTGCTGCCGGGCAAACATTGGGCCGGACTATTAATCCATCGATTTATACCAAAGCGCAGATCAAAAAAAGATGGCGTGAGAAAAATGCATTTGTGACGAGAATAATGGAACAGCCAAAATTATGGGTGAAGGAGGTGAGGATGACATCAGGGAATCTGGATAACCTGGTAAAGATCAACCAACTGAAAGTTGAGCCACCAGATCAATCGGAATTTGATGGATTAGTGAATTCAGGTGTAAGTCAATTGCAGGATTCACAAGTAACAGGTTTGCCGGATCATGGACGATTTACTTTGGTTTATGGTGCTGCTCATGCTTTTGCATTGGCTGCATTACGTTGGCACGGTTATCGTTCGGATAATCGCTATCTTGTATTTCAATGTTTGCAACATACGGTGGGATTGGAGAATGCCAAATGGCGGGTACTGGATAAATGCCATAAACAACGCAACATGGCGGAGTATGAAGGGCATTTGGAAATAACACCGGAATTAATGCGGGAATTAATTGGTATTACAAAACAACTTTTAGTATTGGTTGAAGAGTTAGGGCCGGTTGGAAGGAGTTAAATTGTAGAAGTCTCGACATTGCTCGACAGTTGTTCCCGACACTGTTCTACCACCTACATCCCTGTAGGCGTCCCGGCATTTCCAGCATACACTACGTCCATGAGATTCACCGCTCCTGCGCAGTCGCTCCCAGCATCCTGCTTCTCGCGACACTAATACATCCCTGTATGTCGTCCTGCGCTCGCGGCATACACTACGTCCATGTAGATAATACTGGCATGAGCCAATAAGAAGACGAATGAGATGAAATTGCCTCGTTGTGCTTGACCTCCAGAATGACGCAAGAAACCACAGATATTCATGTATACGGGGTATTTTATAATGCTGGATATAGGATTATGATCGCAAATTACAGGAATCCTGATGGGCCGTAGAGTATGAAAGAGATCATTTTCGTTGTTGAAGATGCACCTGAGGGTGGGTATACCGCGCATGCTTTGGGAGAATCTATTTTTACAGAAGCTGAAAATATTGAACAGCTTCATGCACAAACACGTGAGGCGGTGATATGTCATTTTGGCGCTGATCAAATTACAAAGTTGGAGTATCTGGTTTATGCCCGCGAATCTTAAACAGGAGTTACATGCGTTAGCAGAACATCTGCCTGAAAACGCAACCTGGAAGGATGTGTTATACGAAGCCTATGTCCACCAGGAAATTGAAGCAGGCCTGGTTGAAGCACGCCGTGGTGAGTTTGCCACAGACGAAGAAGTAAAGGATGCCTTTGCCAAATGGGGTGTGCAGATTGAAACTGAAGTGGACTAGACGCGCCCTTCAACAGCTCAAGGAAGCGCAAGAGTATATTTCCAAAGACAATCCTGCCGCTGCTAATGACGTAGCAAAACATATCGCCGAGGCAACCCATTTATTGCTGACCCAATCCCAATTGGGAAGGACGGGTAGAGTAAAAGGAACACGGGAATGGGTTGTGAATAAAACGCCATATTTGCTGGCATACACTGTTGAAAACAACACTTTGCAAATCCTGAGTGTTATCCATAGTAAACAGAACTGGCCAAGGTCATTGTAACAGACACGAATTGTTTTATCTGGATTACGGATACGCTCACTGGGTCGCTCCTGCGCTTCCATGCGCCCGCGACATACAGTACATCCTGTACATAATTCGCGTTCCGGAATGACGAAGGAAGTTATTAATCGACTGGATACTGGTCGCTATGGACTCCATGTCCTTTCGCGACATTAGTACATCCAGTACGTTATTTTGAAAAGAATAAATATCTAAAATGGCTAAATATTATGTGCCAACTGGAGGAGTGGAATCTTGGCGAAAGCTTCTAGCCGAGCCGAATAAGCATTGGCGAACAGGATATTCTGCAAGATCTCTGGCTAATTGTTGGGAAGAGGCACAGGGGTTTCCGAAGTCAGTTGTTGATGTTTTTCAATCTTTGCTGTTTGAGATGTTAAAAATTTACCAGGACGGACCAGGGAAACATATTAAATTGGCAAGAAACCAATATTAAAAAATGTTGAATTCCGGGTTCGCCAGCGTGGCAGATTTATATTATCGTATATTGAAACATTATTAATGGAATCCATGACATTTGAACTGACAAAACATGCACGGGAGGTTCTCGACGAACGGCAGATCCCGATAGAGTGGGTGGAACGTACCATGATTTCTCCGGAACTTCGGCTGCCCGACCCGGATGATCCGGACATTGAGCGACGCTTCCTGCGAATTCCCGAGTTTGAAGGAAGGGTGTTACGGGTGGCTGTCAATAACAAGGTTGTCCCGGAACTGGTAATCAGTGTATTCTTTGATCGCAATATGAGGAACAAACTATGAAACTGCACGTGGACAAAGAGGCTGACGCGTTATATCTCCGGCTTGATGATTCCAGAATTATCGAATCGAGCGAAGTTTCGCCTGGTGTGATTCTGGATTACAACGAGAAGAATGAGGTGGTTGGCATTGAAATGCTTTACCTGTCAAAGCGTTCAAAAAACCTGAAAACCACATCATTGGAATTTGAAGCGGTTTAAGTTGTTCTGTTCTGAATCCTGATTTCTGGGCCGAAAGGGGCGGGCCGAAAGGGGCCAGAGTGATTTAATTTTGACCAGTTGGTGACGTGAAGATACACTTTACCTTCATTTAAATTTCTCATGCAAATGGAGCTTGCGATGTCCAGAAAGCCAAGGATGTATATACCCGATATCCCTGCCCACATTGTCCAACACGGTAATAATCGAAACCATAAATTCGTGTTTATTCGAGTCTGACCCTGATTTCTCCTCAGCTTATTGATCGTCGGAAACGTTCGATTAGTGTAACGAGGTGGTGTTATCTTTACAGGTGGATTTATTTGTGTTCGATGGTTTATTTCAGATGCCAGTAAGAAGGTAGTATCTGTAATCGTGGATCGTCCACCGGCTTGCCAACAGTAAAGTGATATAAACTCTGCCAGCTGTGGTCACTAATACCCAATACTTCATGCATGGCATCATCAAAAAAGCAGCCGATGCCTGTCGATCGTATGCCAACGGCTTCTGCTTCCAGGTAGAGGATTTGACCTATCAGTCCCGTTTCCCAGAACAGGCGTGGATAAAATAATGTGTTGTTTTGTTCAAGACTGGCGTCGAATTCTGCCAGCATGCCTAGTGAAAAAGAGCCGTCTGCAGCGATATCCTGATGACAATTGATTATTCGTGCGGCATCACGTGCATCGGCTTCTTGCAGCAGATACAGATGGAGAAATTCCGGACAACCTTCGACTTTATCCCAACGGAATTCAGAACGTAATGCCTTTTTTAATGAAGATTCGTGACCAGGATCGCGGACGAGTATATATAATCCTGTTGGTAAGTCATCCACACGATGGATGAAAATGGCGAGTGAAACGCGTGCTCGCCAGGGCAATACCTCTATTATATTTTTACCCAAGTGCGGAGAGACATGCACCATCATTCTATAAAATGTTTCTTTACTGATCGTGGTACGTCCATCCATCGCCAGCGCACTTCGACGTTCCCTGATGATCTTTCGTGCTGATATTTGTCTGTCATCAGCAAATTCATTTTTACTATTGTGTTCAACGCGCGAATCCCCGGTAACTGCTCCCGGCGTTACTCTCGGTTGCCGCTCCCGGCGCAACTCTACCTCCCCCGTCCTTGGGGTCGTACCTCCTGCATCCATGTAGTCGTGTTTGTGATTCAATGTGCATTGACCATCAAAACGGCATGCTTCAGCAACAGTGTCAATGATCGGCCATTCATGATGATGCTTGCTTAATGTATTTGGACGGCCTTCAAAATCATTTGCCTTAAGACGTTCAAGTAATGCAGTGGAAAGATTAATGATGAGATCTGTTGGTGTTATGTTTTCACCCGCAGGAAAAATTACCAGCAGGCAGTCCGGATGTTCCGCCTCGATGCCATCTTGTTGGTGGAGTCCTAACAACGTTGCCAGATCGTCATCTGTTACTGAATGAATTAGTTTTGTTTTCCAACCGAGAGTGGCCGCGGCGAAAGTGACTGTACCAATAGCATGTCCGACATCGTGATGACAATAACGAAAGGCGCGTTCACCGTATTTCCATGATTCACGCCAGTAGATCGAGGACAGTGAAATCAACAGGGAATCTGGTGGCAGGTTTTGACTGATGGCATCCCATTCCTCATTCGTCAGGATGACCCGACGCTCCAGTGCATGACCGAAGGCTGAATAATGATAGACGGCTGTCACTTCACTTAAATATTTAATTGGCCCGGCGACCAAGTAAGCCTCGGTGGGGTGGAGATCGCCACTTGAGGGATTAACCCGCAATGACCAACGGTTTTCGCCTGCCTGTTTCCAGGCGGAAATCGCGAGGCTCTCATAAAAGAGACGGCTGATGGAATCCCGGTTTATTGATGCGACAGGTTTCTGCAATGTTTCAAATAATGAGTCATAGGTGGGCGTATCAGTAATCTGTGGATGGTCTAGTGGAAGTGTTAGTGATTGTTCGTAACGCCGGAATGGATCGGGTTGACTCTTCCAATCCATATAGCCCAATGAACGTGCATAGCGATTAAGTTGATGTTTTGTTCGATCGTGATACTCGTATACGATATCAAGGTCAGTGGGGTTACTTTGTTTCTTGGATATTTTTGTCAAGGTGATCAACTGGATAAGATGATTTAGGGTACTGTCAACTTAGCTGTAATTCCATGGATTTCACATTAATAAAATCTGTAAGTTATATATTGTCTGATACGCCAAGTTGACAGTATCGTTGGGTGGGTTGCACCATGTTTATCGGTTCGTTGCTTAACGGCACTATATCATAAGAGACAGGGTCGGACCCACGTAACGCATTGATTTAATGAAAAATCAACATTGAAAACGGTATGATTTAACGCTTAAAATGCCTTTTTGAAGGATAAAAACATCACTTTAAGGACGAAGATCTCGTCGCTCTTACGCTCCATGCGTCCGCGACATTAGTACGTCCATATACGTCATGCCGCGCCAACCGTTATTTTCTCCCCGGCCATATCTGGCACATTCACTGCTCGCGTCCGTCCATGGACTTCGCAGCATAAGCACTTCCATGTACAAAACCCACCGCTGCCATAAGAAAGAGTTCCTGCTTAAATTTGCTAAAGACCGTCAACGTTGGCTGTACTGGTTATTTGAAGCCAGGAAACGGTGTGGCCTGTGTGTACTGAATTACGTAGTGACTTCGAATCATATTCATCTCCTGGTTAAGGACACGGGCGAGTCCGTCATTCCAAAGAGCCTGCAGTTGATTGCCGGCCGGACTGCTCAGGAATTTAATCAGCGGAAGGGGCGCAAAGGCGCCTACTGGGAAGATCGTTATCATGCCACCGCCGTAGGATCCGATGAGCACTTGTTTAAGTGCCTGGTCTATATCGACTTGAATATGGTCCGGGCCGGCGTCGTCAGGCATCCAGCCGAATGGATGCAGGGCGGGTATCATGAAATTCAATCGCCACCCCAACGTTATCGCATTATCGATATCTCTGTTTTAATGGAGTTATCCGGTGTCGATGGTTACGCGGGTCCGACCCGGCAAAGGGGGGGGTGGGGACATTTCCCACATCCTGTGGGTCGTCTTGGGTACTGAAGAACCCTCGCCCAGAATGACGATAGGGATAGATGTAGGTCTATAGTTGAAAAAATAATAATCACCCCAATGAAGCTGGTTGACAAAAGTTGACAGCCAGTAGACAATGCTCCCGCTTATGGAGAAGACACTTAACATTCCTAATATTCAGGCAGCCATGGAAAAGGCCGGCCTTTCCCAGTCCCGCCTTGCTGAAAAGCTTGATGTTTCCAAAGAGATAGTTTCCAAATGGTTGAGTGGTAAGAAATTTCCACGCCCAAGGATGTTGCTGGAACTTGCTTTGGCGTTGGAGCTGGGCATTGACAAACTGGTTATAAAAAAACCGGCAGCTAATGAACCTGTTATTGCTTTTAGAAAACGAGCAGGGACAAAAACCACTCCAGCCCATGTGGAAAAAGCAAAAGAAATGGGAATGTTGCTTGAACCATTGGTGCCATATTTGCCATTTGATCAATTTTTACGTCCCGCTACGCTTAAGGATCCCCGTTGTGACTATGACTATATTCAAACACTCGTTAAACAGATTCGAGACGATATAAATATTTCGCCTAATGAAGTACTTGATTTTCAGCATCTGATAACCAGGTTCAAGGAATTACAGACCGTCATTATTCCTGTGCTTTGGGGAGAGAAAAGCAATCATAGCAACGCATTACATATCTATCTTCCTCTGACCCAGACAACCTGGATATATTTAAACCTTGATGTTCATGCGCATGACTTCAAATTCTGGATGGCTCATGAATTAGGCCATGTATTGGCTCCTGATCTAAGAGATGATAGTGGTGAAGATTTTGCCGATAAATTCGCAGCAGCGATTCTTTTTCCAAAGACAGTAGCCGAAAATGCTTATAAGGAACTGATAACTATACGTGGTCAAAAAAAGCAGATTGATGTCATAAAAAAATATGCTTTAAAACATACTATCTCTTTAATCACAGTCTATCGGCAGATTAATGTTTATGCACATCATTATGATCTAAAAGTGGTAGATCTTGAAAAGGTAGTCTATGCATCAAATACTAATTTTAATAAACGATTTTATAAAATTAGTGAGTCGATATTTGACAATACTATGCCAACCCCAAAGAAATATATCAGAAAATGCAAAGAAGTTTTTAAGACACCATTTTTTTATGCGTTAAAACAATATATTGCCGATGCAGGGAAATCTGTCGGATACGTTCAAACCATATTAGACACTCCGCTGCTTGACGCGAAAGGAATCCATGCGGAGTTGTCTTGATGCCAGAATCACCAATCCTGCTAGATAGTAATTCATATTTCAGACTTGCAAAAAGTATTCATCCTTTACTGAATATCAAGTTTGGAAAGAGTGAGTATTACCTGTACGTACTTCCCCATTTAGAACGTGAATTTGCCACAAACCAAAGGCTTAACACAAAATTCTGGTGGGTAAATGAACCGCAATATAAGGAAAACAGGCAAAAACGGTTGAGTATTACAGTTAAGGAGAAAATGAGAATTGAAATAACGGCAGATATATTACTTGATCATAAGCGCCAGAATGGATTGGAAATATCCAATATAGATATAGTTTGCCTGGCATATGGAAAGATATTAAATATTCCGGTTGTTACTGATGATGTTGAAATGAGAGAAGTGGCAGATGAATTCGAAATTTTAAATAACAAGACATTGGAACTAATGTTGCTTATGTATGAATGCCGACACATCACAATAAAGAAAATTCAGGAAATTGTAGCTTATTGGGAACATATTAATGACAAGCCTGCCAATTTCAGAAGCGATTTTATGAAGTTATTTGGAATGAAGCCATAAGTAGCAGCGGTAGTTATGAAACTTCATATTTTGAGTGATGTACATAACGAGTTTCTAAGGAATGGCAAGGTTTTGCCATCTCATCCATGGAAAGGTGAAATTCCGGAAACGGATGCTGATCTAATTATCCTGGCTGGTGATATAGATGTTGGTGTTCAGGGGATTGAGTGGATTATTGAAGAATCTGAGAGGTTGAACAAGGAAATAGTTTATGTGTTGGGCAATCATGAGTTTTACCGGCATGAATATTATTCCCTGAAGGAGGAGATAGCTGCCAAAGCCAAAGATACAAAGGTTCACTTTCTGGATTGTGGTGTATTGCATTCAGGTGATGTTCGTGTATTTGGTTTAACGCTTTGGACGGATTATCTGGCTGATAAAGCACTTCCCCAGGATCTGGCAATGTTTTACGCAGGCAAAAGTCTGGCAGACCATCAGTTGATTCAAATCAGGTCATCGGAAAACTACAAAAGATTCAAACCGGATGATGCCTTGTTATTGCATCAAAGTGAAAAGCATTGGTTGGAGGAGCAATTGAATAAACCATTTTCAGGTAAAACGGTTGTTGTCTCTCATCATGCACCGCATCCGGTTTGTATTCATCCCGATTATCCCAATAGCCCTATCGGTACGGCTTTTTATTCTGATCTTGAGGCTATAATCGTTAATCATGATATCGATTTATGGATATACGGGCATACACATTCAAACCTGGATACAGTCGTATACGATACACGTATAATTTCCAATCAGGCCGGATATCCGGGGGAGAAGGTGAAGAACTTTGAGCCACAGTTTATGGTTGATGTATAAATTCTATGAATCCAGATCAAAAAATTATCTGGATGCCGGGTCGCTACGGACTCCATGTCCTCTCGCGACATTTCCCACATCCTGTGGGTCGCATTCGCCAGTATGACGGATATGATGAACTTCATAAGGTTAAAGCATGAACAGGAGCAGAGGGAACTGGAGAAGAGAATGGAGCCGCGCTATATACCGCGTTAATCCGGTTTCGTTTTTACAAAACCATGATCCCTGCCAGGCCGGCTATGCAACTGGCAATAATAATCAGAATCAGTTTCAGGCTGACTTTAATATTGGTGATAAATGCAAACAGAATTCCTTTGACAAGAGTATTGGTGATCGCTGCCAGAATAATGCCCCGGACCGCTGTGGTTTCGCTCAAATTGTTAATGGCTATTCTGGAAAGTGAAAGGGTGATGGCATCAACATCCATCAGTCCCGAAAGAACAGACAGCACATAAATTCCCTGATCACCGAACCATTCTTTCATCGCTTCTGCCAGCAGAATAACCACACCAAGCAAAATGCCAAATTTTAATGCCATGCTGATTTGAAACGGGTTATGCAGTGTCAGCGGTTCATGTTTTTCATTACCTGGTTTTCCTTGTGATTTCCACAACCAGAGTGTTCCAAGCACTGTCGGAGTTAACATGGCAGCGATTGGTATCCATAACATTTGCAGCAGTGCCGGGTTAACCACGGCCACTTCAATCACGATGCGCACCAGCATGATGGCGGATGCAATCAAAATTCCCGCCATAAACATGGGAGTCACCTGTGTGCGTTTGGCCATGTGTGCCAGACTGAGTGTCACAGCTGTGGAAGATGCCAGTGCCCCGCTGATTGCCGTCAGCAATATGCCAATTCGATCGCCAAAGTGTTTGATGGAGACATAACCGATAAACGAAAGGCCGGTAATGAGTACCACCATCCACCATAACCAGTAGGGGTTAAGTGCTTCGAACGGCCCATAACCCTTATCGGGAAGTACGGGCAGGAGGATTACGGAAATGACGAGAAGTTTTATGCCGGCATAAATTTCTTCGGTTTCGATATTTTTTATTGCCTTGTGAATTTCAGGTTTGTAACCCAGTATGGCAATAACAACAACAGCCACACCGAATACATAGATATTACTGATGTAAGCTGCCCATGCGCCAAGGATAAAGGTGATCAGCAGTGCTACCTGTGATGTGATGCCAATGTCGCTGCTTTCTTTTGTGCCGATGTAATGCCCGACGGTAATCATGATAGTAAAGGAAAAGAAAATGGCTCCCAGCAGCCAGCTACCTGTTACCAGGGAAAGCTGGCCCGAGATACCGCCCAGTATTCCGGCCAGGGTAAAGGTGCGGATGCCTGCAATGCGGTTTCCTTCTTCCTTGGCGCGGCCTTTCCATCCGCGTTCAATTCCGATCAGTAATCCGATGCCGAATGCGGTGAACAGATCGAATAATATTTGAAGTTCGTTACTCATACTTGCGCAGCAACCTTTTGCCTTGTATGCAGTTGAATTGATTCTAGTCCTGTGAGGTTTTTTTGCAATTAATGAACACCGAAAAATATTGTAGTTGACATTCAATACTGTTTTGCTTGAATTAAGATTGCATCATTATAAAAAAGTGATTGGAAAGCTGAAATGTCCAGACCATTGAAAATCGGTGAGATCGGTATCTTGCAACATCTGAACCGTCAGGCATTGAACGGGTTGATTGCCGAGGTGACGGGGGAACTCAAAATGCGGATGCTTTACAGTCTCAGCAGTCCCGCCGATTCTGAAATTTGTCTGGCCTATAAAGTCCGTGTTCCCGGTTACCCGGCAATTGATGAAAGGATAGAATGGTGTGTGAAGGTGCATCAGTTGAGGGCGATTGATGGACTGGATGATACGCAGGTGATGGAACAAATTCACGGCAGTGACTCACAAAAATCAATGTGCCTTCGTAATGTTCCAGTACCAGGTTTAATGCTTCGATCGCTTCCGTAGCGTGATCGGGCCCGAGTCTTGAATCTTGAATTACATATCTTAAGGTGACCAAAATTCAAGATCTGACCCCGATTAGACCTGCTAGTTTTTAACTGAAGGAGTTAACTTAAAGAAAGGGGCTTCTTATTTAGCTAATGTTTGGTATCTTGAACCAGTTTAATCGTTAGGAGCTTTAGCATGAAAGTAGGTGTAATGATATTGAACGCGATGTTTTTGCTATTATTTATCAGTACCGTTATTGGTGAATGGGGTGATGCCCCGGCAATTATTGCTGGTATAGGTATCGTTAGTGTTGTGATTAATTCTGTATTTATTCTTCTTAGGACAAAAGGTGATTTTGAGAGTTAATCAACCTGTCAAAAGAAGACTGACCACTTTTTACGTAAGGTAAAAGTCAGTTAATTGAAAATAATTCCAGTCTTTAACTTAAGGAGCTAAATTTGTTCTATTATTAATTATGATTCAACATCGCATCACTTTAACTTTATTGTTTCTGTTTATCACCTGCGCAGGAATGAGTGTCGCGCAGGCAGAAAGGAGCGCAACGATGAACCTGATATTGACTTCACCCGCGTTTGATCATAACGGCAGTATCCCTGCTGTTTATACCTGTGATGGCGACGATATTTCGCCGGAACTCAATTGGTCTGGTATTCCTGCTAATGCCAAAAGCCTGGTCCTGATTGTTGATGATCCGGATGCACCGGATCCCGCCGCACCTAAAATAACCTGGGTACATTGGGTTTTATATAATATCCCCACAACGGCAGCAGGGCTTGCAGAAGGGATCAATGAGAGCGAGTTACCGGAAGGGACCATGCAAGGGCTAAACGACTGGAAACGTACCGGTTACGGTGGCCCCTGCCCACCGATCGGCCGTCATCGTTATTTCCATAAACTCTATGCACTGGATACCGTGTTGCCTGATCTTGGTAAACCGGCCAAGGCCAAGGTCGAACAGGCGATGGATGGTCACATCATTGAGCAGGCCGTGTTAATGGGAACCTATCAACATTAATATTCAGGATTAAGAGAGTACCCGTGACTGGGGTCAGGGTAGCTCCTTTTCTCCTGCAACTGCTACATTAATGCATCCATGTTGGCCGCTCTTGCGCTCCATGCGCTTGCGGCACTTGTACTTCCGTGTACTTCGTCTTGAATAGTGGAAGAAGGAATTTTGTTCAGTTGTTAATAACATACCCGGTTGCGACCTGCGTTTTTTGCCTCATAGAGTTTGTCATCTGCAGCTGCTAACATCTGCTCAAAATTATCGAGATTGAGATCAGAGTTAAGGCCCATACTCATGGTGACTTTCAGATCAGGGTTAATTTCATGCCAGGTGTGGTTGCTTATGAATTCACGCAGTCTTTCACATAGATTAACCGCCTGTTCGAGGGGTGTTTCCGGAAAGGCGATCACAAATTCTTCGCCGCCATAACGGGCCACCAGATCATTTTTTCGTGTGTTGCTTTGAAAAATGCCTGCCACTTTGCGTAGTACCTCATCACCTGTGGCATGCGAGAAACGGTCATTAATCTGCTTAAAATGGTCAATATCACCGATCATAAATACAACAGGATGATTATGACGTTTGGCATGGGCAAATATTATTTCTGCCTGTTCATCAAAATGACGCCGATTATAAAGCTGGGTCAATTCATCGCGAATGCTGATCTGTTGTAGATGCTCGGCCTGTTCGCGGATAGTGGCATTGGATTTTTCAAGATCCTCATAAGCTGTGGCCAGATCTTTGCTCATATCATTAAAAGTTTTTAACAGTTTTCCAATCTCATCATAGGACTTAACTTTGACTTCCTGTTGAATATTGCCGGCCCGCATAGAACGAATTGCTGCAGTGAGCGCTCTCAACGGCTGACCTAAACGTCTGCTGAAAAAGACCCCAAGCAGCAGTGCCAATGTCGCTGCAGCAATAAGCGCATAGCCTAATGCCACGTTAATTGCAGCAAGATAACCCTTATCGATATCGCTCAGATTGGGTTTCCCAACGGGTATGGCCAGGGCAACGATTTGATCATTGAATGTGATCGGTTTGCCTTGCGCCAATAAAGAAGGTGCTGTTTCTCCTGCCGGATAAGTGTCAGCCCCCATGAGAACGACACCCTGTGGATCAAGCAGCACGAACCTGAGGGAGGGACGACCTGCCTCAATCATTAAAGGCGGTGGAACTTTCAAATCATCTGAATTGACAGCATCAGGTATGGATGAAGGAGTTCGTCCGGGGTTATTACCGGCCAAAGTCTGGCGGTGCCTTTGAAATTGGTCAAATTTTTCCACCTGTACGGCCTGTTCCCATGAACCATAGCGGGCAATATAGGCTGCTACGTCTGACTGGTAACTTTCAAACGCCTGCTCCATGGCTAACTGGCTGAATTTCTCGAACACAAGCCAGTTGGCGGCTATGCCGGTTAAACCGATAGCGGCAAAGCTTGTGAATAAAAGCGCCAGTGTGAATTTAGAACTCAATGAAGCCATACGGTAAATTATACAGTATCCAGGGTCATTCCTGCGCTTCCTGCGCTTGTGACATTTGTGCTTCGAAACCTGTTCCTGACGTTTTCTACTACCTACGCCGCTCCATGATATCCATATCACCGCGACACTTGAACATCCATATTCATCGTCCTGCACATCATCCATGTAGGCATCCATGCATGTCTGTCGATTGATTTTTCTTTGATGCTTAAACGGATATCCTGGAACAAGCTAAACTACTTAATATAGATGACCAAAACTTAGGGAGTTAACCATGCCGATACCTATTGCCAGGGTCCATTGCCGGGATCAGATTTTTTCACCCTATAGCGGCTTGCCTGCGGATGGTAAAGGTGGTCCTGATAAAAAGGACCCAACCTTGCTGTTTGTCTATCACGGTGATGTCGGGTTTTATGCGTATGTCAGTGAACGTCTCAAGTATTCACTGAATGAAGATATTCAATATCTCGAACCCGAAAATTTACATGCCAGCATCGATATCGACGGCGGCCTGATTATGGAAGTGGAGACTGACAGTACCGTCAATTACTATGGTTTCGCACCAGCGGCCTGATAACAGTGATTAGTGATGAAGTGCATGGCAAGGATTGTTCCATACAATCCTATTGCATTTCCTCCTCACTGCTCCTGTGCTCCTGCACCCGCAGTATTAGTACTTCCATGTACGTTTCCATGGAGGTCAGAACACAAATGCCGCAAGGTCAGGATGGCCAGGAGCGGCGGGTAATTAGTGATTGCTAATTGATGATGGGAGTTTTTTCGGTATTAACCGGTAGCCCATTGCATGCATGATGGAATTGATATTATCCAGCCGTGGATTACCTTTGCTGGAAAGTGCTTTTTGTAATCCTTGACGTGTCATGCCGGTTTGTTCGGCCAGGGTAGTGATTCCTTTCAGTTTGGCAATTACACGGAGTGAAGCCAGCAGCGCGGCGGAATCGCCATCGCGGGAATATTCATCAAAAATTTCTGCAAGGTAAGTTTCTACTTCACGTGGATGTGTGCGGAAGTACTCTTCTTCAATGTTGTCGAGTGTTCTGTATTTACGCATTGCTCTGATACTCTTGCCAAAATTTTATTGCTTTCTGTATGTCTTTATCCTGATTGCTTTTGTCACCGCCGCATAACAATACAACTAAAGTGTCTCCATCTTCGCCAAAATAAATCCGGTAACCGGCTCCAAAGAAGAGGCGCAATTCGAACACGCCAGACTGTAGATGTTTACAATCACCGTAATTTCCTTGTTCAATCCGGCGCAGTCTTGCGAGAATTCGGCGGCGAATATGGGCATCCTTCAAACCATTGAGCCATTTTGTAAATGGTTCCTTCCCGGTTTTATCGGAATACACAATAATGGTCTTTGACATTCTGGTTCCATCAATATCCTTGTCTTGTTGAAAATGTACCATAGCCAACTATAGTTGGCAATAATAAACCGGCCTTTATTCGGCACAGCCCCTGGAATGACGGAAAAAAAGTCAACGGTAAATATCTTTCCGATAATCAACTTTGACTACATAAACGACAAGATCGTTGTCTTCAATGCTGTATATGATCCGATATTGTCCCTGGCGTATACGGGATCGATCATGTCCGGACAGTTTTTGATACCCGTGAGGCCGAGGATCGATGGAAAGTTGTTTGATCTTTTGCGCAATGAACTGACGATCTTTTTTGCGCTGGATTGCTTCTATTTCTTTTACGGCGGATGGTTTGATTAATACTCTATATCGTTCCACTGCGCTTTAAATCCTTTAAGACATCCTCAAATGCGAGGTTGGGTTCCTTTGCGCGTTCTTCGAAAGCAGCCAGATCCTCTGCATCTTCAGCCAGGCTGAGCTTGACTGCTTCGTTGACAATCTCGGACAGAGACCGGTCCGTTTCCGCTGCCTTAAGACGCAATGCCTTGTGGATGGTTGGTTCGAAATAGACTGTAGATCTTTTCTGGGTAGTATTCATGGGGTGATAGTAGCTATTTAGCGTTATAGCGTCAAGACGTCAGAGATAAAAGGCCGCCTGCGGCGGATTCGATTGACTGGCACGGATATCGGCTTTGTTTCGAAAACCAGTTCTCTTTGTTATTTGGAATTTACGACTTTTTCACCCTTCTGCTTTGACTCCGCTTTTTTAACGCGGATCTTGTTACCGGCGATCTCTTTACCGTTAAGGGTTTTCATTGCGGCCTTGGCTTCACCCGGTTTCGGCATTTCGACAAAGCCAAAGCCCTTGGATAAACCGGTTGTTTTGTCCATCACCAGTTTGCAGGATTGTACGGTGCCGTGCGCCTCAAACATCACCCGGGCCTCTGCCTCTGTGGTGGTGCGGGCAAGATTGCGTATCAGTAGTTTCATGGGGTTGAGAACAGGTATTTGTGTTTTAATTATACCTATGAATAAAGATTTGGTATTTATCGATAGCGATCTGGAGTTGACTCAACACTGTAGACAGTTGCGGGGCTGCGCATGGCTGGCAGTGGATACGGAATTTGAGCGGGTGAGCACTTATTACCCGGAGTTGTGTTTGCTGCAGATGGCCAGCAGCGGCAGGATGACCGCTGTGATCGATCCGCTGGCCATTGCCCATCTCGAACCTTTATATGATGTCCTTTACGATCCGTCGATCACCAAGGTTTTTCATGCTGCCCGCCAGGACCTCGAGATATTTTTTCATATCAAGGGTGTGTTGCCTTTTCCGATTTTCGATACGCAAATCGCCGCAGCGTTGCTCGGTTATGACAAACAGTTCAGTTATGCCAATCTGATCAATGAAATCCTGGGCGTTGAACTAGCCAAGACCCAGACCCGTACCAACTGGAAACGCCGGCCGTTAAGTCGCAGCCAACTCCAGTATGCAGCGGACGATGTCATTTATCTCGGGCAAGTGTATGAATTGTTATTGCCCAGACTGATCGAAGCCGGTAAGTTGCCCTTACTGGAGGAAGAATGCAAGACGCTGGCCAGGCCGGAACTCTATCAACCCGATCCGGAAACGATGTGGCTGAAGATTCGGGAGGCCAGAAAACTGGAAGGGAAACTTCTGGCCGTGTTACAGCAGCTTGCCGCCTGGCGGGAGATCACGGCACGCGCGGAAAACCAGCCGAGGAAATGGATCCTGCAGGATCATACGCTGGTCGAAATGGCGCGTGTGTTGCCCACCAGCCAGGATGATTTGTCCCGGATAAACGGTGTGAATGAGCGGCTACTGAAACGGCATGGCGCGGCCTTGCTGGAGATTATCGGGCAGGGGCATCTGTCCTTAAGGCAAAAAGAATAAAAAAATGACAGGTTATTAGTGACTAGAAGATAAATGAATAACCATGAACTCAAGATACGATGACATATTCACACTGAGAAAATACTCTAGTCCTTCACGCTATGGCACAAAATTGCTGGCTGCGCCTTCGGCGACTTCAAAACCGGTCCCGCTTTTTTGGAGCACACGGCTTCTGGGGTAAGGGCTATGAATTCTGTCAATATTGGGGGGATCGCCGAAAAAAGAGGAATAAGTGACATGCAGCGCCCATGTGGACCCTTCCAGAACCATATCCCCGGTTTCGGCATCGATCGAAGTGTCCAAATCCAGCCAGCCCGGCGGGTTCCAGCCATTATCGATGGCTTGATTTCGTATTCTTTCCGGCAGCTTCAGATTTTCAATATCCCGGACATCCCTGTATGTGCGTTTGGCCGTGATCCGGCGGCCATCAAACACGGCCTGATCATATTTGTAACTATATCCGTCAGGCCTTGAAACCATCACAGTAATCGGGCCGGCCTTGTTGGAAGAGGACAGTTCGCCAAACCCGGCCGGATCATATTGCTCTACCAATGGCAATTTGCCGCCGTCACGTTCGATCTTTAGTTCTGTTATTTCCTTTTCCAGCCTGGCTATTTCTTCTTCCGCATTGACCAGTGCATATTCCTTTCCTACGAACTCGAACGGCTCTTTCAGACGGCGGAATTTTTCCTGTTTTACTATCTCGCCGGTGTCCGGATTTTGCCATTTGAATATCTTGGTCTCCTTGATGGATTCAATCTTCTCCTTAACTTGTTCAATTCTCTGATCGAAAACCTCGCGGGGTGGAAGAATTTCGCCGATCTTTTTATCTGTTGCGCTGAACCGATAAATTTCTCCTGTCTCCTCATCCTCCCATTCGCCCAGAATATTGCCGCGCAGGGATTCAATATCCCCTTGCGTTATTGCTTGTAATGGTTTGTTAGACGGCTTGACACTAAGCGTCATATCCTCGCCGTTTTTACTGATCTCAGTATGAACATCTCCGGTAAAAGCCGTGGCAAATTCTTCGGATTTTCCGGAGCCGTCATCGAGGATCTTCATAAAAAACCGGCTGGCATCCGGTTGCCATTTCATCTGAACGGTGCGGCCATCTTTAGGGGCGCTTATATAAGTCTTTTCGAGTTTTTCCTGCGCGGTGCTGATTGCTGCATCAATTTCAGCAGCTTTTTTATTCCGTTCATCCTGAGAAACAGGGCGGTCCATTTTTTTCTCGAAAACACGCAGGGCCTCTTCCGTGTCTTTGTCTGTACGCCAGGAAATAAACTCAGCAAGCATGTTTCTATCCTGCTCTTTGGTGAGATCAAGCTTCAGTCTTTCGGCCACTTCAGGTAAAGCGCCGCTGATTTTAGCCGGCTTCGTAGACCAGCGGTGAACACCCATCCCACGTAAAGTCCTGGCGGATTCTTCCAAAACTTTCCGGCGTTCAGGATTTAGTTTTTTGCTTTTGAGATTGTCTTCCACACCTTTATAAAGCTGTGCGGCCATAGTGGCCAGATGCGGCGGTATTTGTTCTGCTTGCCCAGGAGCGGGGGCAATAAAAATCAAAAAGGACAGTATGTATAGGAGATAAGTTTTCATTACTGCTCTCCTCTTACAGGATAGGTGCGCCATTTTACCGGTCCGGGCACGGAGATATCCAGGTATTCAAGTTGCTCTCTGGGGATGTATGACCAACGTGCCCCTATACCTTTTCCATCAGAAGTTTTTCCTTCCGGATAGAAATTGGGGACCAAACCTCTGCCCTGCTCATCTTTAACCCATACAATATGCTCGCGTGCAAAGTCATCATTGACCCGGATTACAATATCATTATCGCCGCCATAACCAGCGCCAAAACCCTCTTTGCTAAAAGAGGCTCCACCACGTATAGGTTGCTCCCAGACAGCGCCATTCATCAGACCTTGATGAATACGCGGTTCTATAACATTTAACGGTGGTGCCTTCGTTATATCAGGATAAAAATTGCCAATGGCCTCATCAACAGTCGTGGGTCTTAAGGGTAAGTCATCAAACTCATCAACAGTCGTGGGTCTTAAGGGTAAGTCATCAAACTCATCAACAGCGATCGGCGTTTTCGGTTTCTTTCCTGATCCCGGCGCATCGGCACCAGAATTTGCTGTTGTCCCGGGCTTTTCTTCTGGCCATTCAATGAAAGGTTTCTTTTTACTTTTTGGAAATTGAATTATCGGTTTATTTTTTGTCGGCGCAAAATAAAGCGTCGCGTTGCCGTAATCGGCATGTTTGGCCAAACGGCTGTTAAACTGGCACGCGGGAAGCTCTACAATCCGGCCCACAGCCGGATCAAAAAACTGAACCTTTGTAATCGTATTATCTACGTCGCGGATAACATCGTGAATAACAACGGCGTGGTAATCAATTCCCTTATAGTTTCTTGTTTTGCGCGCCGCTTCAATGCCATCCAGATTGCCAACAGCAATGGCGATTTTTACATTATCCGCCTTCAGTCCTTTCCGAGCCATATCAATCTCTTCAATCGTTCTTGATGCATTGGAAGCTGCTGGTATTTCCACGGTCTGAAAATCATTCAGGGCATTAAAATCTTTCGAGAGTTTGTTGGGAAAACCTTTCTGCATAGGATTTTTACCTTCATACAGGCCGTACTCGTCCAGAAGATTAGCTTTTTTCATCTGCGTATAGGCTTCGATGTCACTTTTAGATTTCTTCCCATTTATTTCATGAACATAGGTATCCGCGCGAATATTACAATTTTCATAACATTGTTTTCTGGCGATACGATCATCAAGTTCAAGAATATCCCCGTCCGGACCGTAGAAACTATCTACAATTTCAGTATCGCGAATAAAACGATCGACGGCTGGATCGTATTTTGGTTTGGCCTGTCCGCTTCTTATTGCCCCCGGCGGGCGAGCGGCTCCCTCAACCGCTGCCTTTTTGGGTGCTTTGTAGCTGGGCGGCGGCTTCAGATTAATCTGGGCGCGCTGGGCTGGCTTCATGCTTTCCGGATAGAGCGGCCTGAAATCGCCGCGCCATACCCGTGGCGTTTTGACCGGTGCACCCAGTCTGTTAATGCGGAACTTTACCGGACTGCCTTTTCCGCCCAGTGTAATGCCTATATTCCGCTCTTTGAAACGCGACCAGGCGGTGCCGCCATGCATATTGAGAATAATGCCTGATCCCAGGCCAACGGCGGCCAGCACACGCTCATCCCATCGTCGCTTTTTGCCAAAATGATCATCACCCGTGGCAATCAGATATAGATCACCTGTTCCAGATGTCATAACCACACCTTCGTACAAGCCATAGGCCAGCGCTGGAACCAGTTCATCAAATGCCTGGTCTTTTATCGAGTTGCTGGCTTTTTTCAGGGTTCTATGGGCCAGAAATTTCTCGCCGTCAGAGACCCAGCCCGTTCCTACAGCTTTGATGGCCAATGGAATTTTTGAAGACATATCCTTGCCGGTAGCTCCTTCCACAAATTCCTTGAGCATTTTTGTCCCGGTTGTTAAGCCCTGTCTGTTTTCCTCCACATAATAAGAAGATTGCATGGTATCTCTTTTGATTGCATCAAGACCCTTGGGGCTGTTAAAAACCATACTATCTACATAAAGCTTCAATAATTCGTGCTTATGCACATCTGTCAGATATCCGGAATCCAATATGGCCTGCATGTTATCCAGCATTTTCAAACGGTCACGCGCTTCCTTTTTATTTTTTTCCTCAAGTTCAGGAATATCGTGGACGGCCTCAAAAACGCCGCGCAAACGCCAGGCTCCGGCTTCATAACGAGCGATATTACGCTGGACCCAGCTGTCATAAACAGGAATAGTCTCAAACATATCATTAAAGCTGAATTCAATGCCCTCGCCGTTTTTGACATCCATATCCAGCCGCGCGCCTGTCGCGCTGTCCGTCCACCAGCTCCACGATAGAAATTTTGCCTTGCGGTCTTCTTCGCGCGGGTCATTTGAATCGGCAATTGTCACGGCTTTTGTGTGTGTATAATTTACACTGGCTTTTGCTTTACTGGCGCCGCCGGCTGTCAGTGTTATTGTGTCTTCTTCGCCGCTCGAAAGTCCCTTTACCTTTACATCAAGAGTTTTACCCTGTTTATCGGCCATCTCCTTTGGCAGAGTGACCTTGACAAAAAAACGCTGATGCTTGGTCAGGCCCTCAATGGGGTTGAGTAGCGGGTCATGTTCACCGCCCATTGTCACCACCAGGCTGGGGCGCCCGACCATATCCAGTTCAAAATCATAGACGCGCTCCAGCTCAACCGGGCGCGGTTTGCCGCGATCTACGATTTTTACAGGCCCGCCTTCTTTGTTCTTGTTCCACTTTACTTCACCGGGGAAAAAATAACCGGAGAGAGCTGGAGCGCCGCAACTACCCGCATCATCTAGTTCGATCTGCCATTCCAACTCGCCTTCTATTTTTTTACGCGCCCATTCAGGGATTTCCGGGTTCATCTCGTCCGCTTTGGGCGTGTATTTAAATACCACGCGCGCGTTCTGGGAGCGCCTTGCATCACCTTCATCAAAATGGCTGTATTCCCCTTTCCAGACGCGATCGCCCGTATGAGCTTCAAGCTTGTAACTATGAATACTCACTCCGGGCTCTTTCTGCACAATGACAAAGGTGCTATCCATTCCCATGATGTGCCAGACGCCGAAAGTCTGCTCCAGCGGGATGGCCGGAAATTTTGATTTGCTCTCTTTTACAGGCGGTTTTGAGTGTTGCGTATCCGTGGTTTCTTCGCCCGAACCGTGTTCCAGCGTTTTTAAGACTTGCACCAACTCGGCTTCAGCTTTTGCCGCTTTGGCCTCAGCCTTGTCGGCATCAATGGCGGCATTTTCCGCACGCTCATCATACATGCGTGCATCATCCAGCCAACCTTCCTTATCCTTCTTATGGTGGCTTTCATCCGCCTGTTTGCGGGCGTCATCAGCCTTTTTCTGCCATTGCTCTGCGGTCTTGCGCTGCTTGTCAGCAAAGGCCCGGGCATTTTCGGATTCTGTCCGAAGATATTCAATGTCGGACGATATGGCGGAAGCCTTTCCGAGTTTGATTTCTTTAACCGGTTCCGGTGCTTCTTTCAGCGTTTCTTTTTCCGGTTCTACTTTTGATTCTTTTAGCTCGATCTTTCGTATGATTATGGATGATCCGGCATAAGCGTTCGGCATCACAAAATCGGTTATGATCACTGCCGCTAAAACGAAAACAGCCGCGCGGCCTAAAAATCCACGGGCTGTTTTATAAATAATCTTATCTGGAGTGGAATGCATCACTCCTCTGTCGGTTATTCTATCGACTCAATTTTTATCCAGTCAACCGTAAGGGTGGTTTCACCGGCACCCTGACTTGCCTGAAAAACGCCAAACGCCAGATTCCCTTTTTGACGCAGCAGCTTTAACTCCGGCAAATCAATCCATTTTGGCTCTTCAACCCCCTCCAGCTTTATAGCGCTGATGTAGGTGCGGCCTTTCTTTTCAAAACGTACCAAAATCGGCTGGGCCATAGCCATGCTGGTATTTATTCCATCTGCCTGCCCTCTATTTCTGGCGCTGTGCCATATTTCGGCCTGACTATTCGTAACCTCGCCTTTTAGCATTTTTGTTCGCGCAGCCATCAGTCGCCACCAGTCACCACCACTATATGAAGGTCCGTATTCCGACCAGAGCTGGTTAATGATGCTATTTTCCTTGTCATCATAAAGTCCGAAAAACACACGCTCCGTTTGAGTCTGGAAGTCTATATTCAGCTTTATGGTCGCGCGCCAGTCCCCCTTCGGCAGATCTTTGTTGAGACGGATAAAATTGCCGATATTTTCAGCTGTAAAACTTGCGACTTTTGAGCTGATCACCAGCAACTCACCATTTTCAACAATGTAATTGTCAGGGTCAGGATTAATGATTTCCCAATGTTCTGCCAGATCTTCACCTTCAAAATTATCTTCAAGCCATATAACAGGTTGAGGTGGCGGTGGTGGCGGTGGTTCGGCCACGGCCACTTCTTTGACCTCGGCCGCAGCCAGTTTCAACTCGGCTGCGTTGGCAGCACTGAAATATTTACCGTTGCCCATTTCGGGAATACATTTCAGTTGCTCGCGTTCTTCTGCACCAACGTCAAACCCGACAACATGAACACGGGCATTGATCCCGGCATCAGCTAAAGCTTTGGCGGCTGCACAGGTGTCACCGTTACAACTCTCGATGCCATCGGAAATTAGTACGACGTTATTATTGTCATCTTCGTATTTAGATAAAACACCAAGACTTTTTTGAAGTGCACCAGCGATTGGTGTTTTTCCTCTTGGCTGTAAGGTATTTATTTTATTTGTGAGGGTATCGATGTTGCTTTCTCCAATTTCAGATAGTACTTCAATATCCTCGCATGATCCTTCCTCACGGTGGCCGTAGACCATTAAACCAGTTTGAGTATCGGCAGGCAGTTCTTTTAGTAATCCAACTAGTACATTCTGTGCACTAGTAATCTTGGCTTCACCATCAATTTGTCCCCACATTGAATTGGATCCATCGAGAATAAAAAGGATATTGGTTTTTGCCTGAACCGGTATCACTACAAACAGGATAAGAACCATTGTACTGAATATGTATAAGCAAGTTTTCCCAAGAGCTGTCATGATAACCCCCTAAGGTTTCCAGAAAATATTTAATAAATGTGAGGTAAAGAATGAGGTGCGGGAGATTATTATATCTGCTGACTTTGTTTGCACTTCCTGCAATGATATCAATGCCACTGTGTGACTATTGTTATGATCCAAACTCTGTGAAATAACCATTTTCTCCTCGCCTCAATTGCTCGTTCGACCAATGAAATTATTAAATTTTACAGAATGACGACCTTATCAATAACACTATAGATGAATAGGGCTAACCGGACAAGCGACCTGTGTATAATACTGTTTTTTATTGTGCTTCATTTCAAATGGTAGATTCTGAATACGATGATGACTTGATTAATGACATGGCCGAGGAGGCGTCTTTAGCCCGTGAATTGTCATTCCTGTGCGGCGAAGAGATTGTTGAGCAGACAGTAATTGTGGGGGGCCAACATTGAAGTGGAAATGGCGGATATCATTACCACCGTTGGACAAATACATGAGATACTGCACAAAGCAGGCAGTGTTCGTTCGATCAATTATCTGAAACCGTGATTCCGCACTGATAAGTCTCTGACATTGGCGGGGAAGAGGTTGTAGTCAAAATCGTGTTTCGAGATTTGTATTAATATATTAATAATTTTTATATCTGGCGGTCTCTAAAATCTAATGCAACACCTTTAGTATGGGTAAGAGTATATCAAACGAGGTGTTGAACCATGAGGAATTATCATCGGCTTACCCTGGCTGAACGGGAAGTGGTCGCGTTGCATTATCATTCTGGCATGAGTATCCGGAACATCAGTCGCCGCTTGGGCAGGAGTCCCTCGACAATAAGCCGTGAACTGTCCCGTAACCGGACCGGATTTTATTATGTCCCGGTGACCGCCAATAATAAAGCCAGACGCCGGTGTTACCGAAACCCGCGTAAGCTGGTCAAAGACCCACATTTACGGCGGGCGGTATTGCGAGGGCTTCGCCAGGAGTGGTCGCCAGCGCAGATCAGTGCCAGACTACGGGAACAGTATCCGGCCAAGGAATTCATGCGGGTGTGTGCAGAGACGATCTATACGTACTGATATGTATTGCCGCGGGGCAGCTTGCGCAAAGAGTTGTTGAGTTATTTACGGCAACACCACAAGCAACGGCGGCCACGCAGCCGCGGAGTGGACCGGCGCGGGCAGATCCCGGCGATGGTCAGCATTGAGGAACGGCCTGTGGCGGTGGCCGATCGGAGTATTCCGGGGCATTGGGAAGGGGATCTGATTCTGGGGGCGAGACATCAGTCGGCGTTGGGGACCTTGGTCGAACGGACCACCCGGACGGTGTTACTGGTCCGGTTGCGGGGGCAGGGACAAGATGCACAGACGGTACGCAAGGCCTTTGCTCGAAAATTACGGACAGTACCGAAACAGATGAAGTTGTCGTTGACGTATGACCGCGGGAAAGAGATGGCGGAGCATCGATTATTTACCCGGGACACGGAGATGAAAGTCTATTTTGCGCATCCGCAGAGCCCCTGGGAACATGGGACAAATGAAAATACCAATGGCTTGATTCGGCAGTATTTTCCCAAAGGGACAGACTTTAATCAGGTGAGTGCCTATCAAATACAAAAGGCACAGGACAGGTTAAATGGCAGACCCCGAAAAGTGTTAAATTGGAAAACACCCTTCGAGGCTTTCAGTGAACTGTTGCAATAGAAAATAGAGACCAACTCTCTATAAAGCAATAAGAGGAATACTATGTATTATGCTATTTCTACTACATGGGGCCCGACCGATACGACCCGGGCTTCATAACCTTTCATTTTCGCCGCAGCTGCCTTACAGGCGGGGGACACCGTGATGATCATGTTGTTTCATGATGCGGTGACGGTCGCTGTTAAGGGCGCACATCAAAAGATGGTGCCGTTTGGTCCACCACAAAAGTTTGATGAAGTATTTTCAAACGCCAATGCGGAAATTATTGTATGCAAGCCCTGTGCAGAGGTTCGCGGTATTACGGAAAATATGCTGATCGCTAATTGCAAAATCGGCGGCATGAACGACTTTCATACCCATGTGTCACGTACGGATTGCAAGGCTGTTACGTTTTAGCTTGTTGTTTGTGACAAGATTGGAGTCAGGTTGAATTTACCCTGATTTAACGGACACTCGAAAAGGGGATATTCTAAACCAAAGAGGAGTGTTCGATGAGCAAAAAATACAAACGCTATACGAAAGAGTTCAAGCTGGAAGCAATCTGGTTGGTGGAGACAGAAAAAGTGAAAAGTTCAAACAAACACAAACGCAACGTAAACATTAATTATCCTTTCAAGTTCTTTGACACATTGATTTTCTGAAATAAATATTATCAGGGATTAATCCCATGCAAGAAAATATCAAGACCGGTGGTGCCAGCATCCGTAGTTATCAGTTTGAAGACAGCCTGGTCGATGTATTACCGGGTGATTCCACCAATGCTGTTGCCCGCAAGCAGGCATTGGCATCGGTCGCCCGCAGGCAGTGGGGTAGTACTTCAGTCGTTTCTTACCAGTCGGCCGGAAAATGCCTGATCATGGATCGTCAGCGCGAGGGCGTGGACCATGATCGCGCTGTGACGATCGCAAACGGACTGACCGATGCAGGGATCCATACTACGGTCTTGATCAACGGGATTGATGCGGATGCGCTTCAGCGTTCCCAATCATTATCCACCCCGGCGGTCACCGTGATCACGGGCGAGCTGGTAGAGCTGACGGGCCACCTGGGTCAGTTTGCGGCCCGGTTTCGTAATCCGGGCGATCTTGGCGTCTCGTTCCTGGATGAGCATGCCAGCTTTGACCTGGTGTTGGATCTTAATTCACCACCCTTGCTGCAACGGGAGGTATTGCCGCCGGGCTATTACACTCCGGGTGATGATCCGCAAGCCCTGCAGTCCGCCCTGCAGGAAATCCCGCAGATGATTGGCGAGTTTGCCAAGCCCGTTTACGTAAAATACCGGGCGAATGTTTGTACGCATGGTAACAAGGGGATCACTGGTTGTTCGCGCTGTCTGGACAGTTGCCCGGCTGAGGCGATCCGGGAAGAGGGTGAAAAGATCGCGGTCAATACGTCGTTGTGCCAGGGTTGCGGGATTTGTACCGTGAGCTGTCCCACCGGTGCATTGTCTTATGCCTATCCCGGCGTGCAGGAATGGTTGCACATGATCCGGGATTTACTGGCGGCCTACCTTCAGTCCGGGGGTATGCAGGCGGATCTGCTGATTTACGATCACCGTAGTGAGAATGCAGTGCGCGATCAGGTGGGTAAGTTACCGGACAACCTGATCCCGGTGGCCGTTGATGAGATCGGATCGGTGGGTATGGATGCCTGGTTATCGGCGCTGGCTTATGGAGCAGGGGCCGTTGTCTTGATAATCGGGAAGGGTACGCCTGAGCGTGTCCGGGAGAAATACAACAGCGAGTTGGCCGTCGCCCATGACATCCTGATGGCTATGGGCTATGCCAAACAGCGGTTGCAATCGATCGCCTTGTATGAAGACACGCCAATTGTCTTTGCTGATCAAGTCACTGCCAAACATCCGGCAGCAGTGTTCATGCCGATTGAAAAACGCCGCACGATCCGGTTGGCACTGGATCATCTGTCTCGGCATGCACCGGCACCGCAGCAACTGACAGTGTTAACCCGGGGGGCGCCGTTCGGTGAAATCCAGGTTGATCATAACAGTTGTACCCTGTGTATGAGCTGTGTCGGTATTTGCCCAACCCAGTCGTTGCAGCATGATGTACATCAATTACAACTCATGTTTATTGAGTCCCGGTGCGTGCAATGTGGTCTGTGTGAAAATGCCTGTCCGGAGAAATCAATCACCCTGGCGGCGCGTTACCTTTATGATGATGCAGTGGCAGAAAAGCCGCGGGTATTACATGAGGATGAAGCCTTTTGCTGTATTGACTGTGGCAAACCGTTTACTACCCGGCGTATGGTCGATACCCTCACCGCCAGGATAGCGGCAGCCAACAAGAATATCGTGAAGGACGGGGTGCCGCCGGACTGGCTACTGATGTGCGGAGACTGCCGGATTAAATAACAGAGTGAGGAGTAACATTAATTTTTAAATGACAGAGACAAAACACAATGATGACTTGACGGATGACAGGGCGGAGGAGGCGTCTTTGGCCCGGGAGTTGTCATTCCTGTTCGGTGAAGAGATTATTGAGCAGGCCCGCTTGATTGATATTGCCGATCTGAATCTGCATGATGATATGACCGCAAGGATCGGGGAGGGGATGCGGCAACTTAAAGAGTTGAAGCTTGACCCTGAAGCGCAACGGCACTGGGTGAGTGAACAGTCACCGGGTTTGCGCCTGTTACTGTGTTTGTGGATTATGGATATGGGTTTACTGGATAAAATACAGGAACGGTCTTATCTCAGTATTTAGTAGATTTGCAGTCATGCTGGCGAATCCTCCCCCTGGCAGGGGGAGGACTAAGGTGGGGGTTGAATATCCAGATCGTTGATAATTTCCACCCCTACCCTGACCCTCGGCTTAGGCTTCCTCGATCGCCGTTCCCGACGCGGTTCTACCTCCCCCGTCCTTGGGGTCGTACCGATTACTTCCTTATAATCGTACCGCCTATATCCCTATAGGCGTCACGCGACATTTCCCACATCCTGTGGGTCGTATGCACCAGCATGACGGATAAAAGATCCGGGTGGTTGTTATACCGGGGATTTATTTACCACCAAGGGCCCTTCTTATACGCTCATCGGTTGAATCTTCTTTATTATATTGTTTGTTTCTCTCAACACCTTCCTGATGCCATTTCTTTACCTTGTTCCAGAAACCTTCATTGGGTTCTTCCTTGGGTTCTTCTGCGGGGTCTGTGCCTGCTGTTTGTTGTGGTTCTTCCACTGTCTCTGTTTTCTGTTGTTCACTTGCTGTTTTTTGTTCTGCACGTTTTGCCTGCAGGGCGGCCTCTGCCGTAGCCACTTTTTGCATGCCCGGCGAAATAGCGGACGCCTTTTTCAAATAGGATTCAGCATTGTCCAGCTTGTTGGCATCCATGGCCCCATAGGCCAGCGCCACGTATTTATCGGAGATAGACTGAATCCCCAGCTTGGCGTCTGCGTTATTTTCATCCAGTGACAGTATGGACAGATACTTGTCGAAGGCATTGTTGTCCTTGGGGCTGGTGAGGCGCAGGGCCCTGGTATCTTCCTGCGCCAGTCTAAGCAGTTCCTGGATCTGTTGTTGCTTCATTGTATTTACTTCCGGTGTTTCCGGTGCTGCTTCCTCGACTGCCACTATTTCAGCCGGTTCCAGTTCAGGTATCTGCGTCTGTATTTCAGGTGCCGGAATTTCGGTGACTGGTTCTGTTTTGTCACCGCCCATCAATACAAATGCGCCGATCAGAACCAGCACTGCGACTGCGGTACCTGCTATCAGCAAGTTGCGATTGCCGGCAAGCGAACCGGGTTTTTTCGCAGGCGTCAATGGTAATGTTTTGGCTTCACTGTCCAGCGGTACTGTTTTCACGGTCCCTTCTGCCGGAATTTTGAACGTCGCTTGTTCTGACGAATCGAGCTTGACTGTTGAGGCTTCGCTAGTATCCATCTGCATATCCGGTTCGGCCAGCGTCCCGGGTTCATTCTCACTGAATCCGAATTCATTACGCCAGCCGGCGATATTCTGCGGACGGTCCTGGGCCTTGAAGGCCATGGCATGATCGATCGCTGCCAGGAATTTTTTTGAATAGCGGTCTTGATAGGCTTCGGTAACTGCCGGATAAGGATCCTTCATGTCATGCACGATGGCTTCACCGCGGTCCACTGCTGCAACCGGCATGAGTCCCGTTACACACCGGTAAAGTGTAGCGCCCAGACCATAGATGTCCGTCCAGGGTCCTTGCCGATCGCTCTTTGAGCCATATTGTTCAATAGGGGCAAAACCCGGTGAGACCAGGGTGGTCAATATCTGTGGTTCTTCGCTGCCATCTCTTTCCGGTGATTTTCGCGTCTGCCGGGCGGAACCGAAGTCCAGTAATACCGGACTGCCATCACCCCGAATGAAGATATTGCCCGGCTTGATGTCCCTGTGCACAAATCCCTTTGAATGCATCAGTGCCAGACCACTCATGAGCGGGAACAGGATCTTCATTATTTCGGATTCACTCAGGGTTTTTCTGCTTTTCAATATCTGTTGCAGGCTTTTACCCACTTCATAATTCATGACCATGTAGGCCGTTTTGTTCATCTCAAAAACATTGAATACCCTGACCAGATTGAGATGTTCAAACTTGGTCAGGGTCCTGGCTTCGCTGATGAAACGTGTCAACCCCCATTCAAAATCCTCTTTATGTTCGTTAGTGGTTGGTCTGACAGTCAAATCACTGTTTCGCGATGAGAATTGACCAGGCAGGTATTCCTTGATGGCCACCTGGCGATCGAGGTTAATATCATGCGCGAGATAGGTAATGCCGAAGGCCCCTTGCCCCAGAACACGTTCTATCCGGTACCAGTGCAGTTCATAGCCAGGTTCCAGAGCAAGCAGTGGTGACTGATTATTCATTCGGTGCTTCTTCCATAAAATTCTTTATATTTATTTTAATACATTGATAATGATAGTTGAAAACAAGAGACTAAGTTACTGTTTATCAATAAAAGTAAATAGAAATGTTCGCTAAGCGATACTGAAATTAAATAAATGGAAACACTACCCGATTACCTGGAACATCATTTAAGGATTGTTTCGATAGGGCTGAATCCCTCTACGGTCTCCGTCAAGGCCGGCTATTATTTTGCCAATCCGCGTAACCGGTTCTGGCAGGCTTTGAACGGATCACGACTGGTGGATGAGAAATTGCGGCCCGGCGAGGCGGCAATGCAGGCCTTGTTCATGAAATACAATATCGGTTTTACCGATCTGGTCAAAAGGCCTACCCGAATGGGGAATGAATTACGAGCGGCCGATTTCCGGGCGGGGGCGCCCGTCTTGAAGGAAAAAATACTTAACTATCAGCCGGGACTTGCCTGGTTTCACGGCAAGGTAACCTATAAGAATTATCTGAAATATGCAGAAGGTTTGGATAAGGAAATTCCCTGGGGAGTGCAAAAATACTTCATTGGTAAAACCCATGTTTTTGTTACACCTAACCCCAGCCCGGCCAATGCCCGATATTCAATTGAAGATTTGATAAAGTTTTATAATGAAATGGTCAGTTATCAGATTCGGGAGCTATTTGGTTTCGGGACCAGGTGAAAAATCCGGTAGTGGCTCAGTTTGTCATCCTGAGCATACGCGAGTGATTTCAGGTTTTCATAAAAGCAGGATTTCTCAGTTGCTACGCTTCTTCGAAATGACGGTGCCTGAGTTAAAGATTTAAATTGAGCCCCCACCAGAAATTTGACTTAAGCAAACAAGAGCGATGGATTGAATTTCCGTTTCGCCCCCCCCGCTCATTTAAAAATTTCTACTGACGTTTATAAATACTGTTTCAGATCGGTATTCCTTAATGTCCATAATGTCCCGGCCACACCGGTACCGGCGACGCCGGCCATAATCAGGAGAAACGGGAAGCCTTCCATAATACCCATTGCCAATAGAACGGCGATGATAAACAGCCTTAACACAACGGTCCCCAAAACCATCTCTTCGATTTTCTTTTGCCAGATACGAAAGGTGATCAAGGTCAGGCACAGCAAAAACATTCCGGTAAGCCTCACGAACGGCCCTTCATCGACCATTGAAGGATCAAAACCCATGTACGGGATGACCGATTTCGGGAAGAGCAGGAACGGCAGGCCGAGCAGTGCGGTATAGGTGGCGATGTATAATTGCCAGAGAAAAGCTTTAGCAGGCATGTCGTTTACCTTCCGGGTGCTTGTATCAAGACAAAGTTTTTGCATATTGCTTAATCAGCCGGATGACTGCATCGGGCTGATCGAGTGACAGGAAATGGCCACCGTTGTTGACGATTTCCATTTTTGCCCCAGGGACTTCGTTGAGTGTCCGTTGCCGTTCGTCTTCGTGTGACCAGTCCTTGTCGCCGTAGACAAGCAGGACAGGAACTTTAATCTGTGCATAATCGCGGCGTACCGTCTCCCATAGTTGTGCATGGCGGATCAGGTTGATGAAGCCGCGATAATGACCTTTACGGACACCTGAGTCCCAGACTTGCTGCAGATATTCTTTTGGCAGCGCATCCGGATACGCTACGCCACCCTGAAAGATTATTTTTTCTACCATGGGGTTCCTGAACCGCATGACGGTTTCGCCCAGGACAGGAATGCGGGACAGGGTGAAAATCAGCCAGGCAACAAAATTCCCACGTGTTATGCCCATGCCGCGTCCATAGTCATACGGGTTGATGGAGATGACATTTTTGATGCGTTTATTGTGTCTTGCGGCGATCAGCAAGGAGATGGAACCGCCGATGGAGATGCCGGCGAGAGTGGCGTTCTCTATATTTAATTCCTGGAGAAAATTCTCTACCGTTGTGACAAAGAAATCAGGATGATAATCTCTTTTTGGGATATCGGAAAAGCCATGACCGGGATAATCCACAGCATAAACAGTAAAGTCATTGGTCAGTTGCGGAATGATTTTCTGGAATATGTCGATTTGGGTGCGCAGGGTGTGAAGCAGGACCAGCGCAGGCCCCTGGCCGGCCTTGATATAACGGAGGCGCATTCCGTCAATGGTCACATACTGAATGGGGATCTCCTTGCTCCAGTAAAGTGATTCCGGGATTTGTGGCGGCTTGCGGGCCGCTTCCATAAGAAACGACAAGGCAACGGGGGCGAAGATGCAGACAATGAGTACCAACAACCATAGAGCCGTATTCATGATAGCTTCCTGCCACGAAATAAGTGGCTTTTATTATGCAAGTCGCTATAATTATAGTTAGTTACTTTTAAAAAGCAAGTGAGAGGTTGAAGACATTGGGCAGGACCATAGGTAAGCGGGAACAACGGCAACGTCTCAAGGCAATGAGCTTCAAACGCTCCGGTTGTGCGGTCGCCTGTACCCTCGATTTAATCGGTGATAAATGGACATTGTTGGTTATAAGGGACCTGTTTTTCGGGAAGACCCGATATAAGGAATTTCAGGAGTCCGCTGAAAAAATCCCGACTAATATACTGGCCAACAGATTGCAGCATCTGGAAAAAGCGGGGCTGATTACCAGGACCCCATATCAGGAACGCCCGGTACGTTACGAATATCACCTGACAGATACCGGTCGCAGTCTCGGGCCGGTGCTCAAGGCCATGGTTAACTGGGCCGGGCAAAAGATGCCGGCCCGCTAGGATAATTACTTCTTTTCTGATGCGAGAAACTGTGACTTGTTTTCCTTCTTGGCTTTTTTTGCCGCACGTTTTTCTTTCAAAGACAGTGCAGGTTTTTTCATGGCTTCTCTGTTGCCGTGCTGTTCTTTCGTCATGATCATTCTCCGGATAAGGGATGAGTAGTATGTATGTCTATATACCGCCTTAACATTTTACTCCTGGCCAAAGTAAATGTAATCACGTTTATGTGTTTGCCGGTTAATTCAACCGGTACTAAAGCAGGTAGCAGCTTTAATTAAAGCAAGAGGGTCAGATAGAGTAGTTACCGGATAAATTCCGGTGAAGTCTGCGGAGAACAACTATTTTTTTGAATTATCAATACTTATTGGAGAGGAAGCTATGAAAATATCAATGTATCAGATTACTGTACCGGTATTTATCCGGTTCCTGAATAATCTCAATGCAATTTTGAAAAAGGGCGAGGAGTTTGCAACAGCCAGGGAAATTGACCCTGAAGTTTTGCTCAATAGCCGTCTTGCACCGGATATGTTTCCCCTGTCAAGACAAATCCAGATCGCCTGTGATCTTGCCAAGCGCTGTATTGAGCGACTGGCAGGGCTGGATGTTGTCAGTGTTGAAGATAATGAAAAAACCCTTATTGAATTCCATGATCGTATCAATAACACCATCGCTTTTCTTGAAACCATCAAACCGCAACAGCTTGATGATTCTGAAGAGAAAATGATAACGCTCAAGCTCCGGGATGCCAGCCATGAATTTAAAGGGATGAATATGGCTTTATATTTTTCCCTGCCCAATGTTTATTTTCACGTGACTACTGCGTACAACATCCTCAGGCATAACGGGGTCGGGTTGGGTAAAAAGGATTTTATAGGGAATTTACCGGTGTAAATAACCTTAATCTTTTTAGAGCGAGTAATACACGACAGATCACTGTTATTTTCGGGATCCTGGCCGCTTAAAATAACTACAGCGCATTGACCTGCACATTGACCGTGAGTGTTGGTGTTTGTGTACTGCCTACAAAGCTGCCGGCTACCGGCGGGATCCATTCAGGATGACGCGCAACGGCCACGGGAATGTGTTGTATTGCGGTGAGTTCACCGATGGTTGGATCAAACCCCTTCCAGCCGGGACCCGGCAGGTAGACCTCGGTCCAGGCATGCGTGGAGCCATAACCTATCCCGGTTCCTGACGCATGCAGATAGCCACTGACGAACCGGCATGCCAGTCCCAGTAGCCGGCATATTTCCATGTATAACGCGGCATAGTCACGGCAGGATCCACTGCCGCTGCTGAGGGTTTCACCGGGAGTTTGTACTCCCGGTTCTTCACGCATCCTGTAGTTCAGGTTTTGTGCGATCCATTTGCTCAGGCGATCAAGTAGTACATAGCTCTCTAACGGTCCCTGCCCAATACCTGTTTGCTCCAGCCAGATGTGCAGAAATGCCTGGTCCGCCGGGTAGTTCGGCTGTAGATAAGGCGCCAGGTCAGATTCCTCCCTCGCCTGGTACTGGAACGGGTAGTTGACCGCATAATCCGCCACCACAAAATCCAGCGGCGCCTCCTCGTAGTGTTCCAGGGTGACCTCGCTTAAGATCGAAAGGGAAGAGGCCGCTTCCTGGAAGGTGACCGTGGCCACGTTGTTATCGTAGACATCACGGTGCCACCTGATTTTGTATGCAGGTGTGATATCGAGGCGTGAGGACAGGATACGGATGTCGTGACCCTCGCGCGGCCGGAGCAACAGGCGGTGTGGCTCCAGCGTGACAAAATTGGCGAACGTGTATTCCGTCAGGTGAGACACCATCAGTTTCTGCATCGGTCCAGCTCCGGGCGGTTATAGCCGTAACAAAGATACCCTCGATCCCGTGAAGCATGAAGTATTTATAGTGACCAGTGATTGGTAATGCGTAATTGGCAGATGATTTTCTGACCTTACTGATTATTCAATCAACGTCATTAAACTGCCGGGACGGTGCCTGATCCTGAGCGCCAGACACGGTTGCCGGGTTTATTGGTTCTCCTGCTTGAACCATTCGGCTTGCGAGAGCTGCTGCGTGTGTATGGTTCGTTAGAAGCATGCCGCTTGCCAGTATGATGGCGGGTTTTATTACTGATTTTTTGGTGTTGTTGTTTGTTGCCTGCCGGTTTAACTGAAATCGATTCCGGTACGGCGTGTCCCGGTGCGAAACCCTTGATTTCTTCGCGTTCGATCTTGCGTTTGAGGAGTCGCTCGATGTCCTGCAGTTGATTGATTTCATCGGCACTGACCAGGGAGATAGCTTGTCCGCTGGCACCGGCGCGACCGGTGCGGCCGATGCGATGAATGTAGTCTTCAGGTACGTTCGGCAGGTCGAAATTGACGACATGTGAGAGCTGATCGATGTCTATGCCCCGGGAGGCGATATCAGTTGCCACCAGTACCTGGATTTTGTTCTGTTTAAAACCGGTCAGTGCCTTGGTGCGCTGGGGCTGGCTTTTGTTGCCGTGTATGGCCGCAGCATGGATGTTGTCGCGCGTCAGACGCTTCACCAGTTTATCGGCGCCGTGTTTGGTGCGGCTGAAGACCAGTACCTGGTACCAGTTTTCGGTGCGGATCAGGTGACTGAGCAGTTCGGCCTTGCGCGTCTTGTCCACCGTGTGGACCTTTTGTGAAATGGCATCAACCGTGGAGTTGCGCGGGGCAACGTCGATTTCAACCGGGTTGTTGGTGATGCTTTTCGCAAGTTTCCGGATTTCATCGGTGAAAGTGGCGGAGAACAACAGGTTCTGGCGCTGTTTCGGCAGCAGGGACATGATTTTTTTAATGTCGTGTATAAACCCCATGTCCAGCATGCGGTCGGCTTCATCCAGTACCAGGATCTCAATATCATTGAAGCGGATGGCATTCTGCTGATAAAGATCGAGAAGTCGGCCCGGCGTAGCCACCAGTATGTCGACGCCACGACGCAGCTGCATCATCTGCGGGTTAATGTTGACGCCGCCGAAGACAACAGCGGAACTCAAATTCACGAATTTACCGTAGGTCAATACGCTGTCCTGTACCTGTGCGGCAAGTTCCCGGGTGGGAGTCAGCACGAGTGCGCGCACACGGTTTCTTTTTACCTGTGGTTTATTGTTGAGCCGCTGTAACAGGGGCAGGGTAAAACCGGCAGTTTTACCGGTGCCGGTTTGGGCTGCGGCCATCACGTCGATGCCTTCTAATATGGCAGGGATGGCTTTGACCTGGATCGGTGTCGGGATGGTGTAGCCGGTAGCGCGCACGGCACGCAACAGGGATTCGGATAGTCCGAGTGTTTCAAATGTCATTATATGTTTTCCTGAATCTATGATTATGCTTACTGCGCTGGTTGCTCGACTCTGTCTCCTGATTCGTTCTACCTCCTGCGTCCATGCAGTCGTGTTTCGAGCAATTAGCCGGGGCAGATGGCTTGTATATTGGCCTAGTGAAATCGCTTCCTTACTGGTTTCGCATTTTGGTGCGAATTCAATTTGGGCGTGAAAATAGCTTTGCCGGTTCGTGTGTATATACACATGCGGCATGCAGTAATTGGCTCTCAAAAAGGAGGGACAGCTGGTCTCGGTGATGTGTTGCTTTTTTAATCAGACAACACAAAAGAAGCGAGCTAACAACTAAAGATGGCGCTCTGGGCACCCTGCGGGTGTCACCAGGTGCGCGCACTGTAACATAGTATGCGGTTAAGGGCCGGTTTTATTTTAATGGCGACTGGGTGGTGGCGGGAAGAAGTTCGACCGGGCAATGGGGTTTATTCCCGCAATACTGAAAAACCAGGAGCATCATCAAACTATTAATGAATCCTTTATCATGTATATTTGTATGCCATACTTGTTTTAATGATACTTCAACAGAAAGGAGTTTCATTGACCCGGACAGGGCGTACAAATGGGAAAGCATTGTGGACAGCAAGATAACTTTGCGAAGGATTCTGGTCCTCGACGATGATAGTGATTACAGAAAACTGTTGCTGACCTGGCTCAGTAATCAGTTTCCGGGTGTTGAAGTCGAGGAATACGATCCACAGAATCAGGGCATCCCTGGCCAGAGCTTTGACTGGACGGCATTTGACGTGCTGCTTCTGGATTATGACCTCCATTTTGATCATGCCACCGGCCTGGATATTCTGCAGGCCAATTACAACAACGACCAGTTTCCTCCGACAATCATGCTGACCGGGGCCGGTAGTGAAGACGTGGCGGTGCGTGCCTTCAAATATGAGGTCACAGATTACCTGCGCAAGGAATGGCTGGAAAAGGAGCAACTCAAGGCCGCAGTAGACAACGCCTTTCACCATAAAGTCCTCAAACACCAGCGTCTGAATATCCTGGAAGAAGCCCGGCGGGTAGCTATGGCTGAAGCTAAATTGATGATTATTGATCTTAAAAAGAAATTTGTACAAATGCATACACGGGAACAAAAGCAATTGAAACTTGAGCGACAGGAAATAGAAAAAAAACTAGAAAAGGATCAGGCTTTATTGGCAAAGATTGAGCGGGAGCGGGCGCAGGAAGAAAAAACAAAACACGAATTGATTGCAGAGATAGATAAATTGAAGTCCCTGCGACTGGCGGCGACTGATAGTAACGGCATTAACGTTAAACTGGAATCCGTCCACCAACAACTGGAAGAAACCAAGGCCGGAATTAACCAGATCGAGCAGGATTACGAACAAGTGAAGGCCGCTGTGGACAAGAACCGCTGGAAACAAGGTCAGGGGATCGAGTTACAAAAGCAATCAGAAGCTGATCTGACCATATTCCTGGAAGAGACGGAACAACAGAAGAACCAGACGACTGGTCTCAGTGCCAAACTGCAATTGGAAACAATGGAGAAGATTGCTGAACTTAAAAAAAGAAAATTCAGTGAACAACAAATTGATCGGAACCTGCTTAATGATATCGAATCACAGTTGAAAAAGGACGACAAATAAAGATGGAGTAAGTGTGTACTGAGGCCTGTATTTTTTAATTATCATGAACGAAACGACTGGCAATAAATCTTCACAGACTGGTGACTGGTATTTCCATCGGTTACAGCATGGCGGACTACGACAAGGTGGTGAAACCGGAACTGGTGTCGCCCATCAAGGCATTGCGTACCTGGGCATTTATCTTTTGTTTTTTCTCCATAGGACTGACTACGCGATTTCGTGAACTGGCGGCTGCGGGTAGCAAACCCTTCTGGGCATTTACTTCCGGTGTCGCCGTGAATGTCGTGATCGGATTTATTCTTTCGGTGATTGTATTTGGTGATTACTGGGCAAGACTGGAACAGTAGTTTGCTTTTTGATTAGGCATATTTGAGGAATTGCCTGGCAACAAGCTTTGTCATGATTTCAATAAGCAACTTATTTAAACGCTTTTCTGTTCTAAGAGGATGAAACAACATTCGTTTAGCTTCTTCGAATGGGAAATGCACTCTCATTACCTGTGCCGTATGTTCGAGAAATATTCTGTAACTCCAGACCTTAAATGGCGGCGATCCAACCCAATAGTTATTTAGCGGTTGAAATGCAAGCGCAATATCTTCATCTCGCACAAGTTCACTTCGATTTAATAGAATGCCCGCCTTTCTTAGTAACCTATTATTTTCTTCTAATTCGTATTTTTTGTGCAAATAATTAAACTATAATTAGATCATGTCGCAATTACCTAGACTGAGAGTATAAATTAATTATACTTTTGCTGTTTTTCTACCTGATTTATGGTTCTTGTAAGGTGATGTTTTATTGGAAACTAAAAACCTCATTGAAGTTTTAAAAAAGGCACTCAAGTCCCACGGTGTGACCTATGCTGATATTGCCGCCCAATTAAACCTGAGCGAAGCCAGTGTGAAGCGCATGTTTGCACAAAAACACTTTACCCTGATCCGGCTGGAATCAATTTGTGAGATGGCACAAATGGACTTTACTGATCTCATACGCCTGATGGATGAAGAGCGGCAGAAAATCAGTAATCTGACGCTGGAACAGGAAGAAGAACTGGTTTCGGATTTGAAATTTCTCCTGGTGGCCATCTGCGTGCAAAGTAACTGGACATTCAATGAGATGATCGATTATTTCAAAATCACCGGGCCTGAATGCATAGGCTATCTTGTTCGTCTGGACCGCCTCGGACTTATTCAACTCCTGCCTAATAATCGTATCCGCCAGATGGTGGCCAAGAATTTCAGGTGGCTTCCCAGGGGCCCGATCGAAAAGTTTTTCGAACAGACCGCACAAAATGAATTCCTGGACTCCCATTTTACCCATCCGGGTGAGCTCCGGCTTTTCATGAACGGTTCCCTGACGTGGGAATCCATAGAATCCATACGTAAAAATGTTGAAGCACTGGCCCATGAATTTTCATCCTTTCAGGACGACGATGCCCGAATGCCGGCCACGACACGTTTTAATACCGGTCTGCTGTTGGCAATGCGGCCGTGGGAACTGCCGATATTTTCAAAATTGAAAAAGCGGGACGTAGAAGAATAATTTGCAGACAATATTTTGCATAAAATATGTGAATAAAATGTGATAAATTTATTTTATAACTGATGAGATCATTATTAATGACTGCTAAAAAACGGGACTAGCCATGCTTTACAAGGTACAGGCCAGGTACAAGGAGGACAAAGCCGGTGAATTTTTTCAAAAGCTGACCGATGGCACGATTGCAATACAGGAACCTGATGGTGCAGAAATTGTTGCCAGCATGCAGCAAGCAAGAATTATCGAGGATGGAATGATCCGGTGGTATGAAACCTGTTATTGCGATACACCGCTTAAACACGAACGGGAGACGGTTTATAATTTTTACCTGACCGATATTACCACCGAATTGGCAGATTTTAAGAAGGAACTCGAAGGTGAGTCTTTTTGGGGTTATCTTCAGTCAAAAGAAGCATAGGAAAAGAGTTCGTATTCAATTCAATAATACACATATGAAATAAATTCACTGTTGGCTGTCCTTAATAAATTCAGTTCTATACCGTGGAGCAAATGGCTTCGCCATGTTTTTGTCATTTTTTTTACGAGTGTGTGCCTGACGAAGATGACCTTTGGAGAACTATTATCACCGCAAGATTCTGTTACCGTATTTATGGCAGGGGATGTCATGACCGGACGAGGTATTGATCAGGTGTTGCCTTATCCGGGTGATCCCCGGCTCCATGAACCTTACATGAAAGATGCAACGGGATATGTCCGGTTGGCTGAAGCTGTCAACGGCCCAATCCAGAAACCGGTTCAATGCAAGTATATCTGGGGTGATGCCTTGCCGGTGCTGAATCAAATTGCACCGGATGTACGTCTCATTAACCTGGAAACGAGTATCGCCACCAGTAATGAATACTGGCCGAACAAGGGGATCCATTACAAGATGCACCCCGGGAATACGGCCTGCCTGCAAACGTTCGGGATTGATTATGTTACGCTTGCGAATAATCACGTGCTTGATTGGGGATATGCAGGGCTTACGGAAACACTGGCCTCACTAAAGGATGTCAATATCAAGGTTGCGGGCGCGGGCGGGAATCAGCAAGCGGCAGAACAACCTGCAATCATGGACATTGCAGGAAAAGGGAGAGTCATTGTGTTTTCCTATGGCCTGGGTTCAAGTGGCATTCCCTCGAAATGGGCCGCCCAAAAAGACAGGCCCGGGGTGAACCTGTTGCCTGACCTGTCTGAAGACAGCATCCGGAAGATCAAGGATCAGATCGATGCAGTAAAACTGGAGGGCGATATCGCCGTCGCCTCTATTCATTGGGGCAGTAACTGGGGTTATGCGGTCCCGCTGGAACATATCGATTTTGCCCATCGACTGATAGATGCAGCAGGGGTTGATGTGATTCATGGCCATTCCTCACACCATGCCATGCCGCTGGAGGTTTATCATGGCAAGCTGATTATTTATGGCAGTGGTGATTTTTTGAATGACTATGAAGGGATCGGCGGGCATGAGGAGTACCGGGGTGATCTGGTGTTGATGTATGTCGCCAGGATCGAACCCGATTCTGGAAACCTTGTTCAATTGCAGATGATACCCCTGCAATTGAGACAATTCAGACTGAACCGGATATCCAGAAAAGATGGCATATGGCTGAAGGAGACGTTGAACCGGGAAGGTCAAGCGTTCGGAACCCAACTTCAATTAAGTGAAGATAATGTTCTAAATTTGGTGATTGGTGAATAGTGATTGGTGATTAATAACTCAAAACTGATAATTAATTACCGACTTCTGTATTCTGGCTTCTGACTTCTGACTCTTCATACCAGATACCAATCACCGGTTCACCTGTCATCAGCACTCTTTATAAACAGGCCGGGGTAATGGGAGGTGCAGGCCATGACATGGGTAATAGCATTGGTATCGTATTCGTCACCCGATTCGTAACTCTCGAAGTATCTATTGAGCTTGTTGACTTGCCCGGGCCAGCAGTCCCACGCCTGCAGTCCCAGTGAGATCCCGTAGTTGGTGAAGGCAAATTTCATTTTCGACCATCCCTTCTGGCGGCAGAAGTAGCCGGGTGGATCGATCCACAACCGTTTTAATTGATTGAAACTTTGTTTCCGCTGATGGACGGCCCATTGCTCGCGGGGGAAAAAATGACACAGCCACAGCATCATGCCAAGACCCAGGTCCTGATCGATGACCAGTGTTTTGTAACTCAGTGCAATCAACCGGTGCATCTCGTCAATTTCTTCCGCCAATATGTCCGGATCCAGCAGTCTATACGCCACGTAACCGTCGAATGCATCCATGGCACCCAGTCCATAACCCGGGTACGGACCGGACAAATCTTCTTCCATCTTCCAGATCACCCCCACGTCCGGAATGACAAAACGGGAATGAATCTCCCTGACCAGGGTGATGGCCTCATCCTTGTATTCAGTTCTTACTTTGCCAAAGCAGGTTAACGCGTAGATCCACTTGGCCAGGTAGTGATAATACTGGCCGTCGCGATCCGGCTCCTCACCAATGCGCAGGCCCTTGTCCCGGCCCAGGACCCGGTAAACTTCTTTCACCAGCCAATCGGCCCTGGATAAATAAGATGCGTCACCCGTGTTTTGATACAGCGAGAGATATAACACCAGGCCAATGGCGTCCGTCCACAAATAGCGCAACCCGTTCGGCCAGATCTTTCTTTCCTCCATCCAATCGAGTTTTTGCTTTACATAGTCAATTTCTGTCAGTGCCATTGATCAAATATTTTTTCGATTAAATGAATTTTGGCCAGAATATATAAAATATGATCTATATCAATATGAATGAACAGTATAAGTTTTATATTTTGTAAAATAAGCAAATTATGACTCATGGTTAAGTTTAAAACCTTTGCCGCTTCTTGCTTGTAGTGTACCTGTTGTGTTTTGTTTCTGGTTGTCAGGGTGAGCGGATGGGTTGATCGGGATATCCCGAAGTTAATGGCAACATTCAATATAAAATTTTCAGAGCACTCAAACCGGAATGAACTCCTGCCGCGGGGAAATCCGGTGCTTCACTGTGAGTGGCGACCCCCCGATGATGTTCCAATCGGGCCTCCACCCGTGGAATTTCCACCGGATACCCCTGAGGAAGAGCCCTTTATACCTGAGGTAGAACCTCCACCGCCGCCGGATGAAAAACCGCAGGAAAAAGAGTCGGTGACAACATCCCCGGTTTTCACTGGCACCACAAATACATTTAAACCGGAGGGTTTTTATCATGTTAGACATTAACCCTGACATTGTATGTAGATTGATTGAGTTGGCACGTGAATTTCATGCGCAGGAGGAAGTCGTTATGCCGGAAATCAAAGGCAACCCGAGCGGGGACTGGGCGACACAAACTCTTGCCAATCATATTGAGGATATGACCTTTCAGGAATTCAGATCAATAATTCGGGACCTGGAGCCCGGCCAGCAACAACTGGTTGTTGCACTGCTCTGGGTGGGCCGGGGAGATTTTACTATTGATGAGTGGGAAGATGTACTGAAACAGGCACAAGATGACTGGACCCCAAGAACAGCAGAGTATCTTATCGTTCACCCTTTGTTAGCGTATTACCTGGCGGAAGGCCTGGACCAGTTTGGTTATAACTGTGACTAGGAATCTATTATTTCATCACTAACCGGAAGTCCGCTGGATATATTATCCATGGCTTTATGCACCAGGAGAAATGTTCCTGAATCGGTCCGTATCATCGGATCCTCCCGGCGTTGATTTGAGCGTTATACTAATAATCAAGAGCGGTAAAAATATGGCAACCAGACGGAAATCTGAATTAACATGCATGTGAGTGTTCAATCAGGCGCAAACGTGGTTACAAACCCCGACTTTGTCCTGCAGGATTTTGAACCCGCCTGCTTGCAGTCATATCAACAGGGTGAACTTCAGGACCGTATTGAACTGGCATTAAAGGAACTTGAAGATTGTTGTGCCTGTCCGCGTAACTGTCATGTCAATCGTTTACTGGATGAAAAGCTGGTATGCAATACCGGGCGTCATGCCATAGTCAGTAGTTTCTTTGCACACTTCGGGGAAGAGGATTGTCTACGCGGCTGGAACGGATCAGGCACGATCTTTTTCGGGTTATGTAACCTGTGCTGTGTTTTTTGCCAGAATTGGGATATTTCACAACAGAAATCCGCCCGGGAATGCACTGCCGAAGAAATTGCCGACGCAATGTTATTCCTGCAGGACCGTGGTTGTCACAATATCAATTTTGTAACCCCGGAACATGTCGCGCCACAGATCATTGAAGCGATTGCCGCTGCAGTCCCCCGGGGTTTGCGCCTGCCCATTGTTTATAACACCAGCGCCTATGATGCGATATCCTCGCTGAAATTACTGGATGGCCTGATAGATATTTATATGCCGGACTTTAAATTCTGGCATAAAGAAAGTGCGCGGCAGTTTGCAAAGGCGAAAGACTACCCGGAAAGGGCGCGGGAAGCGATCAAGGAAATGCACCGGCAGGTAGGCAACCTTAAATTTGGACCGGACGGGCTGGCAAAGCGCGGAGTGCTGGTACGACATCTCGTCATGCCGGGTCAGACGGATGAAGCCGCCGCCATTTTTCAATGGCTGGCCGATGAATTATCTCCGGATACTTATGTCAATGTCATGAGCCAGTACCGGCCTGATTACCGGGTCGGCCTTTCCGATAAACAGGGCAAGTACCAGGCAATCAACCGGCAACCGTACGTGGAAGAATTACAGGCGGCCCGCGCTGCGGCACAGCGCGCAGGATTGACGCGACTGGATCAAAGGGGCCGGTGAGATGAATATTATCAGAGATCATTAGTTTTGTTATTTTCATCCTGATATGAAGCTTACCAGTTACAAGAGTCCGTTATGGATCGATTCGGTCAGACTGGATCGTTGCAATGGTGTTATTGGTATGACACTTTGTCCCGGTAAGAAAGAAGCCAATGCCATAGCGGGTGACTGGGACCGGGACCTTGATATTGATCTGAAAAAAATACGCGACTGGGGCGCAAGTGCACTGGTATCGCTGATGGAGAAGGAGGAAATGGCCTGGTACGGAGTGGCCGATTTACCGGGAAAAGCGATACAGCTGGGACTGGATCATTATCACCTGCCGATAGCTGATTTTGATATACCTGACAAATCCTTTGAAGAGTACTGGCAAACAGCAGGCGCGAATCTCAGAAATTATCTTTTATGCGATAATTCAATTGTCATTCATTGCCTCGGTGGACTTGGGAGAACAGGTACAATTGCAGCACGCCTGCTGGTGGAACTGGGCGCCGATCCGGAAACAGCAATCCGGCGGGTACGACAGGCCCGTCCCGGTACCATCCAGTCGCTTATGCAGGAAACCTATGTGCGTTGTTGTAAACCGGTTGTTATTAGTGATTAGTGATTAGTGATTAGTGATTGGTGATTGGTGATGTAAATGCTTATCCGAGCATGGCAGACAGGTCATAGTAAAAGATCATGGTGATAATCCCGGAGGCACCAATAACAAGGAAGGAAATCAACAGGTGTTTGAACAGATCGCGGTGGCCCAGGGTGAATACCAGGAAAAGCTTCATGAAGGTGTTTGATAGTGCACCAAGCACCAGGTTGAAGCTGGCCCATTCGGTAGTGATTATGCCAGCCTGCTGCGCATCACTGATAGAAAAGGCAATGGCATCGGCATCGGTAAGACCGCTGACAATGGCCACCAGGGGCAACCAGGTATTGCCGAGGTAAGTTGTCGCCAGTCGTGTCACCACCAATATGGCCGCGAATAGCAGGGCGAAATTAATAGACGATTTCAGGCTGAAGGGATTTTCAAATTGCATGGCCTGGACTTCAGGCGCCGCCCGTCGTGACCGTATAAAAAAGTATCCGGCAAGACCTAAACCGGTCAGGCCCATAATCAGCATCGGCAGCGCCATGCTTTTCATAAGCGTCAGGTTGACGACTGCAATCTCTACCATCAATCGTGGAAACATGATCGAGGCCGCAAGGATCACGGCAACGGCAAAGCTTTTGTTGAGTCGCGGGTTCTCCCTGCTACGCCTGGCGAAACTCAAAGTAGTGACTGTACTCGATACCAGTCCCCCGACCAGGCCGGTCAAACCGATACCGGCACCACTGCCGATGAGTTTTATCATTATATAACCAATGAAACTGATAAAAGACACCAGTACCACGATGAGCCAGAGTTTATAGAGTTTCAGTGCTGAAAGTGCGATGTTAATGAAGTCGATCCCGAACGGGACCCGCGCAACGTTACCTTCCGAGAAATAATCAAAGTGCTTGCCGGTATAGGTACCAATGGCAGTGTCCCTGTCGGCACTGCTAATGGTAATGGAACCCGTCTTTCCCCATCCGTGTTCGAAAAGCAGGACCTCAGTGCCTGTCGACAGTCGCTTCTCGGGATCAATAGCAATTTGCACTTGCTGAGTGCCGGCATCGAGCGCGATAACTTCCCCTACCCCGATGGAAATGTATGTATCCAGGGACTGGCGTGGCAGAACAGGCAGGATAATAAACGTAATCACCAGGAATTTAAGAACAGCCGCAAGTTCATAAGTCTGGATTCGGGTTCGAAATGACTGGATCATTTCTTTCTGGAACATGATTGCGGAGGACAAAATCGCAATGGCAATGGCGAGTTCGGTAGCCTCCATGATTAACAGGACACCGAGCAGAAAGGTAAGAACAGCGGCAATCTCGGTTGTGATACCGATATCTTCCCCATGACTGGCCCAGTATTGCGTGGTCAACAGTACTACCATACCGGCGAATACAGCGACTATGATCCAGGCACTTGAATACTGATTGGCGATGAATGCACTGGCCGCACCCAGTAACGCGAAGAAGACAAAATCGCGAATACCGATATGACTTCCCGGTTTCGCACTCATTTCCCGTTCAAGGCCAAGGAGAAAACCTACCAGGCCAGCCAGACCAAACTGTATGAAAAGCTGTAGCAGGTTTTGATCGTGCATTATGCTCTATCCCCCGGCGAAACCACATGTGGGTTTGGCCCGCTGTTTATCCACGTTTTTATCCGCAACTTTTTATATCATAGCTGATTTTGAGACTATCTTGGCGGGAGTGTTGATTCTGGCTGGGGAAAAAACAGCCATGGCAGGCCGGTACGCTGTATATACAGAATAGTTTACAAAATTACCGGGATATTTTATTCCGGATCGGCACAGGCATATCCTCTATAATTGTTTAATAGGTCTTGTTTCTAATTAAAATAATAAAGGGAATAAACAATGTATACATTTATCCCGGATCTAATTTCCCCGGTTTTTCGCAGAGGAGCTTAGCCATGCGTAGTATTGCCAAGGTTTTCGGACGTTCACCGTTTGTCCCCTTACAGATGCATATGGAGAAAGTTGCCGAGTGTGTTAAACAAATTCCTGATGTTGTTGCTGCCTATCGTCGCGAGGAGAGTGAAACAGTTGAAGCACTCAGAAAGAAAATATCGCGCCTGGAACATGAAGCCGATGCCTTAAAGCATGATATTCGTAACAGCCTCCCACGTGGTCTGTTCCTGCCGGTTGAGCGGGTCAGCCTGCTCCAGATACTCAGCCTGCAGGACAGCATAGCCAACCGGGCGGAAAATATTGGCGTATTACTCACGATGAAACAGGCCAGGTCGTTTCCAGGATTCGATGATCGGTTTGATGACTTTTTAGGCAAAACTATCGAGACGTTCGAACTGGCACGATCCGTTATCGATCAGCTGGATGAATTACTGGAAACAGGATTTGGTGGCCTGGAGGCGCAGACAGTCAAGGAACTGACTGATATGGTTGCTTACAAGGAACATGAGGTTGATGTAATACAGGGAGTATTGCTGCGCGAATTACTCGCCCACGAAGATGAAGTTTCCTATGGGGACTTTTTCCTGTGGACCAGGATTCTCAGGCAGGTAAGCAGTATTGCAGACAGATCCGAGAGGTTGGCAATTACCGTTCGTATGACTCTTGAGACCAGTTGATCACTGAATCAACGGGAAAGAAAGCCATTTAATGATGGAAAGCCAGTTCCACATTATCATTACCCTTGCGGTCATTTTCGGGTTTTACATGGCCTGGGGTATTGGTGCAAATGATGTGGCCAATGCCATGGGCACCTCGGTTGGTTCCGGTGCATTAACCCTGCGTCGTGCCGTCATCCTGGCAGCTATACTTGAATTCAGTGGCGCCTTCCTGGTGGGCTCCCATGTCTCGGAGACGGTCCGGCAAGGTATTGTTGATCCATTAATTTTCACCGGTGATGGCATGTCATTCATGCTCGGTATGCTTGCCGCCCTGCTCGCAGCCGGCGTATGGCTGCAGTGGGCGTCCTGGAAAGGGTGGCCGGTATCAACGACACATTCCATCGTCGGTGCGATTGTCGGTTTCGGTGTTGCCTATGGCGGGCTGTCGGCAATTCACTGGGACAAGCTCGGGACGATTGTCGCGAGCTGGGTCATCTCACCATTGCTGAGCGGTACGATTTCCTATTTTATATTCCGGTTCATACTGAGGTTTGTTTTTTACAGAGAGAGACCGCTGCAGTCGGCAAAAAGACTTGCACCTTACCTCGTATTTTTCGTCTTCTCAGTTTTAACACTCGCACTGGTTTTCAAGGGCCTTAAAAACCTGAATCTTGATCTCGGTACCCCCGCGGCATTTGCCGTTGCATCCGGCGTTGGTCTGGTTGCATCACTTGTCGCTGTGTGGATTGTTTCACGTATGCCGGAACAGGAGCGGGACCGGAGACCCGGCGGCAACCAGGCAATCACCAACCCCGCGACAGTGCAGGCACTCGAAAAAGCGGTAAAACATCTCGAAAAAGTGCAATCAACGGCCCCTGAGCATATGCAATCGAAGATTAGTGATGCATTGGATAATGTCAAACGGCTGCGCTTCGAGTCACAGAAAAGCTACGAGTTTCACACCAATACGGCTGAATACAAGAGTGTTGAAAAACTTTTTGTTTATCTCCAGATCCTGAGTGCCAGTATGGTTGCATTTGCCCACGGGGCAAACGATGTGGCGAATGCCATCGGGCCGATGTCGGCAATTATCTCCGTGGCCGTGGCCGGCGGAGAAAGTATCGCCGCTAAAACACCGGTCCCGCTGTGGGTACTGGCATTGGGAGGGTTAGGTATTGCCATAGGACTGGCAACCTGGGGTTGGCGGGTCATAGAGACGGTTGGCCGTAATATTACCCAGTTAACACCCACCCGGGGTTTCAGTGCCGAGATTGGTGCTGCGACAACGATTGTTCTTGCCTCCAAACTGGGACTGCCTATCTCAACCACGCACACACTCGTCGGTGCAGTTCTCGGCGTCGGACTGGCCCGCGGTATCAGTGCCGTAAATCTGATTACCGTCAGGGATGTCGTTGTTTCCTGGGTCGTAACTATCCCGGCGGGAGCGAGTCTGGCCATCATATTCTTTTACGGACTGAAGCTGGTGATGTGGTAAGGGATTTATGCTGCCGGGACATGCCACTAAAGGGCCACAGGCTGTCCTGAAAGCGGCGGGGGAGATTTTCCATTTTCATGATTTCGATCAAAAACCATGATGCCAAATAGTTTATACTTCAACTGTTAAGGTTAAAAATTTCTCTTTGGACAAGAGGACTATGGCACCAAAAAAAACTATTGAAATCGGTGCACCTGAATCCTATATCAACCGTGAGTTAAGCTGGCTCTCCTTTGCCCTGCGGGTACTGGCATTGGCCGAGGATCCGGATACGCCGTTGCTGGAGCGGATCAAATTTGCCGGCATCATGGGCATGCTCTATGACGAGTTCGCCATGAAGCGGATTGGCGGACTGCGCCGGCGTATCGAAAAGAAAAATAAACGTATATCTTCCGATGGTCACACGCCGGAGGAAGAGTTGGAACTGTGCCGTAAGGAACTGCATCGGCAAAGTGTCAGGATATGCCGGTTGGTAGAAGATGAATTGCGCCCTGCATTGGTCAAGGCCGGTATACCCATCCTGAATTATGATCAGCTCAATGATATTGACCGATCACGCATGCGCCAGTATTTCCGCGATTCGGTAGAACCCATCCTGACACCGCTGGCCGTTGATGCCGGGCATCCCTTCCCGTTTATCAGTAATCTTGGAATTAACCTGGCAATATGCATAAAGGACAGCGGCCATAAGAAATCCCGGTTTGTCCGTATCAAGGTGCCTCCGAACCGGCCGCGCTGGGTCGAGGTCCCAAGGCGCGGTTTTGTGCCATTGGAACAGGTGATAGCCGCCAATCTCGATCTGTTGTTTCCCGCCACAAAAAAGATTGAATGTTATGTGTTTCGTCTGACCCGTGGTGCCAAGGATGATCCCTGGGAACGGATACCGCTGACTGAAGAAGAAGAACCTGATCTGTTACCTGGCAGTATCATTGGCATGGTGACCAAGGAACTGACTGCACGCAAGTTTGCCGGTGTGGTGCGCATACAGGTGAGTGCAAACATGCCGAAAGACATACAGCATTGGCTGATTGAACAGCTCAATGCTGATCCTGACGATATCGAAGTATGGCATAGCATTATGGGGTTGAACGATCTCGTCACATATCAACCGGAAGGCCATCCGGAATTACGCGATCCACCACATAAACCGGTGACGCACCCGCGCCTGAAAAAAATGGATACGCATGATACAGCAGCATTTTTTGATGAAATCCGCCGCGGGAATATCCTGCTGCATCATCCCTATCATAATTTTGATACTTCCGTACTGCGTTTCCTGCAATCTGCCGCACGCGATCCGAAAGTTCTGGCGATCAAACTGACCATCTATCGGACCAGCAGCCAGTCATCGATCATTCAGACGATGATCGAAGCGGCACGGCGTGGCAAACAGGTGGCGGTACTGGTGGAGATTACGGCCCGGTTTGATGAGGCACCCAATATAGCCTGGGGTGAAACACTGGAAAAGGCCGGTGCCCATGTTATTTACGGAATGGAACGGCTCAAGACCCATGTCAAACTCGGTATGGTAGTGCGCGAAGAAGGAGATGGTATTCGCCGCTATGTGCACGTTGCCACGGGCAATTACCATTCCGGTACGGCCCGCCTGTATGAGGATCTGGGTATACTCAGTTGCGATCCTGAGTTGAGTGAAGATGTGGCGGCGGTATTTAATGAATTAACCGGCTCCATACAGGTTCCGGATTATGGCCACCTGCTGGTGGCACCGCATAATATGCGGGAACGTTTTACTGAACTGATTCAGCGCGAAGCAAAACATGCACGGGCCGGACGTCCATGCGGGATCAAAACCAAAATGAACCAATTACAGGACCCACTGATTATCCAGGAACTTTACAAGGCCAGTCATGCAGGCGTGCCGATCAGTCTCAATATCCGCGGGTTGTGTTGTCTGCGTGCCGGTGTTCCGGGCCTGTCAGATTCCATCACGGTATTCAGCATACTCGACCGTTTCCTGGAACACAGCCGGATATACCGCTTCGAGAACGACGGCAAGCCGGAATACTTTATCGGTTCCGCAGACTGGATGCGTCGTAACCTCGATTCACGCATGGAGACCATCATGTCGGTAACTGATCCTGTCATCAAGGATGAACTCGAGAACATATTATCGGTGTATGAAAACGACAATATAACGGCCTGGTACATGCAACCGGATGGCAGTTATGTACGCAAAACACCGCCTGAAAATGAAGAACCCAGACCATCACAGGAAATATTTATCAGGCTGACATCGGGCAAAACCCTGGATACCGAACCACCGCTGGAAGAAAGCAATATAACGGCAAACGATATTGCCGATCTCGTGTAACTGATTATTCAAAATTCAATCAACCAGGATGCAGTTATATGTAATCTGACCTAAACTTATACTATGCCATATTTTCAATGTCATGATTGTCACAAGACAGTACATATCGATACGGATCAAAGAGAGACTTGTCCTGTCTGTGGTAGTGAGAATGGTGAAGTCCTGATGGATGAAGAACACCATGAGGCAGTAAAGGAAGGCTTAATCTTTCACGAAGACACGGATTAAATTACAGAAGTCAGGCGGCCACTCCTGCGGCAGCATTGCCTAAATTATTGTATGCGAACAGGGTTGATCCAGCCTTCATAATGCATACTGGATAACAGCAAACGAAGTACTTCAATCCCGTGAGGCGGAGCGAAAGATGACCCTTTTAGAGTGGAAAGATGAATACCTGCTGGGCATGAATGAACTCGATTTTGAGCACCGGGATCTTTTTGATTGTGTAAACGAGATCTACGAGCAGTGTTCCCATAAGGCAGACTTTGAAACCGTGGCCGTCTGTCTTGGCCGGCTGCACGCAAGGCTGGCCGCGCATTTCGCACTGGAAGAGAACACCATGCGCGAAATGAAAAATCCCCATTATGCCGGTCACAAGGCAGAGCATGACAGGTTCCTTGATGAAGTCACCGGTATCGTTGCAGATTTCAAAGAGGACTTTACTTATGAAGATGTCGACAATTTTGCACATCTCGTACAGGCATGGATCGTCGGTCACATCACTACTTACGATCGCCAGTTGGTCGAGCACGGCCACTGATTCCCGGCGTACAGGTTTTCATCGGGTTAACGTAGATGATTGATTTGTTTAACCGGATCAGGTTGGAAAACGTGAATTTATTGTACTTGCATGATTTACAAATAAATGTGCTGACCGCTTAAGAGTTCCCAGATTTCATTTTCAGGTGCCTTGACCTCGAGTTTGTCTGCTGAAATATGAGTGACTTCATAACCAAACTTTCGTAATTTTTCTGCATAGAATTCCATCGGGGGCGCTGTTTCAGGCATGCGGTCTGACGTACTGTGGAAACTGTGTGCCTCGTTGAGCGTCAAAGTCAGGATCCCGGTTTCGCGGTTATATTCGGTCATGTAGGTCACTCAAAGTATGTCTGATGGATAATGTAAGGGTAGCAGATAATCCAATGTGTATCTCGTCGTGTAAGCATCCCCGAATTTCCACCCCTTCGCCATAATTTAGCCACAGTTCTACTGCATTATCGGCCTTTCAATATAATTATGAGGGTAGTTTGTAATGCATCTCGAAATCATGGCCTCTGGTGATAACAGAGGTTGCAGATCATTCGATGAAAATACCGGCGGCGATAATATCCCCCGAATGCTGGCCGCTTTTCAGGCACACCTGGACAGGACAGGCAAAGTTTGTCCCAGACCCTGGTGCTGGAGAAGGTTTTACAGCTTGTTTAAACCGGGTTATGAGCCACCGTGGTTGTCTTCCTGGTGGGCGACTTCAACACGGGATAAAAAGGATCTTTTTTTGAAGCAGATGGAGTATCTGGCCTGGCAAACAAGCCATTTCCAGGAGGCGTATCAGTTTCTGATGAAAATTGATGAAGGACAGTGGCTGTTCAATAAATAAAAGTGACTGAGCTGAAGACAAATAATCCGGGTGTGCCTTTTATGACATGTTCCTTAAGAGGGGTTAAAGCCAGAAAAGGAATGGTGAGATAGCGCATTTTTATGTCCTTCAGTGCTGTAATGAGTTTTGAGCATCTATAATAATATTCATGACAATTTGATTTTAGGAATATTACAGTTTATCTGCTTCATATATTGATGATAACGGCCAGCTACAGATTTTATGCGGAATTAAACGAATTTCTGCCTGTTTTTTTAAGGCAGCGCAGATTCAGGCTGCTGCAGTGTCAGGGATCTACGGTTATGGAAATAATTGAATTATTGAATATTCCACACACGGAGGTGGATCTGGTCCTGGTCAATGGGGAGCCGGCGGATTTTTCCTGTAGGGTGCAGGCCGATGACCGGATCAGTGTGTATCCGCTGTTCAGTGCGATTGATATCTCCCCCTTAAATCGGATAAAACGAGCGTAATCATGGGTATGCATACGTCCAGAATGTATAAAAAAAGATAGCATCCCGTGAAAAAATGGTATAGGGTGCCGGAATTAGCGGTTTTTGTAGCGGTTCCGGTAGCTCCTCGCAGTGTGTAACAGCAGACCTTGCCGCGATTCTTCGTCAACAATATGCGTGCTAATACATTGTTCTATTAATTAATTATGAGGTAACCGTAATGGCTACAGGTACAGTAAAGTGGTTTAACGACAGTAAAGGTTTTGGATTTATCACACCGTCAGATGGCAGCACTGATGTGTTTGTTCATCACAGTGCAATCAAGGCTGAAGGTTTTAAATCTCTGTCTGAAGGACAGCAAGTGACTTATGATGTCGAGAAAGGCCCTAAAGGTCCGAGTGCAACCAACGTCGTTGCACAATAAACCAGACCATATAAGACTGGTCAAAAGCCCCGCCCAAAGCGGGGTTTTTTTGTGCCCGTAATTCAGGGGAATGACGGGGTTTTTTGATTTATCATTTTATGGGTGTATTCTTTATGCAAATATTCTGAACCAATAACCGGTTTTTTATTCTATTAAATCTAATATCCAAACCCATTTAATTCATACACATGAAAAGACCTGATAACTGGCAAATCGAAGAAATAATTTCCTGGATACCTGCAGTTTTTATCGTTCTGGCAATTGTAGTGGCCTTGTATTTCTGGTTGAGAAGCGAAGAGCCGCAACAGGCAGAACCTGCCGTCGTCATCGAACCGCAATTACCGGAACAGGTAGGACCGCCTAAAATCCAATTTCCGGTACCGGTGGCCCCGGTTGAACCAGTTCCGGCTGAAATACCGTCCGCCGGGCCCGCTGTACCGGTCGAGGAGATTGAGAAGACGCCACCGGAACCGGCAGTGCCAGAACTTCCAGTGGAGGAACAATTTACTTTTTTGTTTGACTGGCGGGAGTATGGACAATTGTTCCTGACGGAGGCCCTGATCAATCATTTTGTAGTGACAATCGATAATATGACAGGATCGAAATTACCGCAGAAATTTGCCTTCACGCAACCACCTGCCGGGAAATTCGTGGTGCAAAGGGAAGCAGAGGACAGTCAATATCTTGATCCAAAGAACTATGACCGGTACACGAAATTTGTCCAGTTTGCCGAGGCTGCTGATGTGCAAAGGTTCGTTACTTTTTACGTAAAACATTACCATGTATTCCAGTCTGCGTATGAAGAACTGGGTTATCCGAACCGGTATTTTAATGATCGCTTTGTTGAAGTGATTGACCATGTGCTCTCAACTCCGGATGTACGCAAACCAATCAAACTGGATCAACCCAAGGTTTATTACACATTTGCTGATCCAAAACTGGAGTCGCTTTCCGCCGGGCAGAAGATTTTGATCCGTATCGGTCCGGAGAATGCTGCGAAGATCAAGGCAAAACTCCTGAAGTTCAGACAGGCATTGACGACACTTGGACGGCAGTGAATAAAACCAGTCACAATATTGCCTTGCTTACCGGTACGGTGTCAGCAATGGGCTCAAAAGGTTCCTTGCTGGAAGTTTGAGCTCAACCCCGATACCGGACCCTCAGGTATGTAGTATAAAAAGTGAAGAACAGGATGATTTTTTATTTAATTCTTGTCCTGGTTATTGCCGCGTTTTTCACTTATATGATCTATATGCCGGGTGTTTCCTATCAGGGCGCATTGCCATCACTGGATGATGCAGATCGCGCTATGGCAGAAAGGCTGGAATCCCATGTCAGTATGTTGTGCAGTAATCCGGCTGGCAGGAACTATATTGAAAAGCAGGGACTGATATCCGCAAAACAGTATATAACAGAGCGGTTTCAGGCGTCGGGTTACCCGGTTTCATTTCAGGAATATCAAATTTCAGGCGATACATTTGCCAATATTGCAACACAATCAACCGGTACCACCAGACCCGAAGAGATTATTGTTATCGGTGCGCATTATGATGCTGTGATCGGTTCGCCCGGCGCGAATGATAACGGGACCGGTGTAGCTGCAATGCTGGAACTTGCTGACTTGCTCAGGGACCGGCAGTTTCCACGAACAGTCAGGTTTGTTGCGTTTACGAATGAGGAGCCGCCGAATTTTATGACCATCAATATGGGCAGTTATCATTACGCAAAAAGAACAGCTGCACATAAAGAAAAGATTATTGCCATGTTTTCACTGGAGACAATCGGCTATTATTCAGATAAATACAGCAGCCAGCATTATCCTCCGTCGCTTGGTTTCTTTTATCCGGACCGGGGAAACTTTATCGCATTTGTAGGAAATCTTGGTTCACGTCCTCTGGTGACCCGTGCTATTCAATTGTTCAGGGAACATGCGACATTTCCATCAGAAGGTATCGCCGCGCCTTCATTTGTTCCGGGCATAGGCTGGTCAGATCACTGGTCGTTCTGGAAACAGGGTTATCCCGCGATCATGGTCACGGACACCGCACCGTTCCGTTATCCTGATTATCATTCTGCGCATGACACCCCTGATAAAGTGGATTATATAAAAATGGTTTATGTCGTGAAAGGTATGCAGAAGGTGATTGAAGTATTTCTGGACCGGTAATCACTGATTACGGGTTTATCCGCTACGCAGCCAACGATGGAAATAGAGATGAAATATGAAATTTATACCAATGAAACATTGCCCGTCGCTGCCTGTTTCGGGTTGATACTTTTAATTTTTATTAGTCCCCTGTCAGCAGCCCCCTCTGCTGTTGACTTGCTGGACGCTTGCGAACATTCATTGCAAAATGGTTTTCAGGGTATAAAGGGAGATGTCTGTATCTGGTATGTAACACCCTGTGATTGTGATTATGGAAAAACAAAAGAAATGCCCAGAGTGTGTCTGCCGGATTCAGTGCCGGTTGAATCACTGGCCCGGATTGTGGTCAGAGGCTTGAAGGAACAACCCGGTTTACACATGGAGAATGCGGATTATGCAGCGGCAATGATTTTGTCCCGTATTTATCCATGCAGTGAGTAGCTATAATTACAGGCAATTATGCGTTATTTCAGACTGACATTAATACTGGTTTACATCCTGCAACTGGCAGCATGTAGCCCCATGGCTGTGATGGGCATGGTGGGTTCGACGGTTGTACGTTCGGTAGCAAATGCTGATGAAAATTATACTCCAAGCCCTGCCGGTATAACTCGTTCCAGCCAGAGCTATGACCGTCAGGCGATTGCAGAAGCCAATCTCAATCTCGGTATTGCATACATGCAACAGGGACAATATCAACTGGCCCTGGATAAACTGAACCGGGCCAGGATAGCCCAACCCAGCTACGCACCGACTTATAATACCCTGGGCGTACTTTACCAACGTCTGGGTGAAAATGCAGAAGCGGAGAAATATTATCAACATGCCATCAAACTCGATCCGATGGATTCCGCTGCTTTGAACAACTACGGACAATTTCTTTGCCAAATTGGCCGTTTCGATCAGGCAGTGGAAGCCTTTATGGAGTCTGCCAGTAATCCTTTATATCAGACGCCGGAAATTGCCATCACCAATGCAGGCACCTGTGCACTGAACAATGATCGCCCGGATTTGGCAGAAGAATATTTCAAGCAGGCCCTGGACAGAAATCCCAGGGTCGCTCCGGCACTTTTCCAGATGGCTGAGCTTTCATATAACCGAGGTGATTATTTACCGGCACGTGGATTTCTACAGCGTTATCTTGATGACAACAAACATACTTCAAGAAGCTTGTGGCTCGGCATACGAATAGAGCAGGAACTGGGAGACAAAAATGCAGTGTCCAGTTATGCATTATTATTACGCAACCGGTTTTCAGATTCAAAAGAAGCGGAGTTTCTGAAGCAGACAGAAGCGAGGAATTAACACATCAGAAAATTATTATTTGGTGCAAAACAAACGATCAAGTTCAGTTACTTATACCTAAGCCGAATATCTACTTGTCGCGAAACAGGTTGTGACAGGCAATGCACGTCTGGTTTAATCGCTCATAGGCCGGTTCGATAGCATGGTAATCATAATATTCTGTCAATTGCTGAAGATTCAGCGCCTCAGTATAAAGTTGTCCGGCCATGGCCCTGAAGGTTGCCAGTTCAGTTTCATTCAGTTTTACTGATGGCTGTCCGGTTGATAACAATTCCACATGGAAAAGCAGTTCTTCCACCGCTTCAATAAGATCTGCCATTTTTTCTTCACTCATTTTGCCATCTTGCAGGTCAGGTACTCCACTTTTATAGGCGGATGAATACATGTCCTGCATGATTAGACGTAATTTTTCACTCGATATGGCGTGCAGCGTATGTTTTTCCTGCACAGAACCTATATCTGTATTTTCTGTATCAATATCACTGTCGCACGCAGTGATACTGGCTAATAACACCAGAACAGGGAATATATATTTCATAATTTAAATTTGATTACCGGTTTCCTCACCAATCGTTGTTGCTTGTGTTCTATATTGCCTGCCTGACGGGCAGGTTCGTATTTCATTCTATCGATATATATGATCCAATATTTGACCCAGATCAAGAAATGTTCGGTCTTTCATTAAATCTGAACGTCATCAGAAGTTCAATGGCAGTAAAATTTACAATCTGCATACTGATATTTTTGTGTTTTAATGTTATTTATAAGCATATTAGCGACAACAACAGGAATCACTGCATCAGGTAATAAAGCAGGCTTACTTACAATTAATTTGATGTTAATCAATAAAACCGGCTTTTGTTGTGGCATATTGATTATGAATTTATAGAGGTTGTCTAAAATGAATGCACTGATTGTTGTCGCCGACGCGGCCCGGGCGCGGATATTCAAAACTGAACAAAAACTGACCGATATGACGGAAACAGAGGGATTTATCCATCCGGAATCAAGACTGAGAAACAAGGAACTTGGCGCTGATCCACCCGTACGTTCTGCCAATCAGAAGGGATCATTACAGCCCCGGACGTTTCCGAAAGATCATGCAGAACAATCTTTCGCGAATGAGTTGGGCAAACACCTCAAGGCATTGCACAACCAGTTACAGTACGAAGAGCTGATCCTGATAGCATCCCCGAGATTTCTGGGTATGTTGCGGAATGAACTGGATATAACCATTGACAGGCTGGTAAGCCGTACTATCAACAAGGATCTTGTACAGGCAGGCATAGACGAACTGATTGAGTATATAAAAAACTACTAGCACCGGTAGCAATTGGACCATGCAATGAATCGTCACGAAATATATATTCATCCCTCCGTCGAAATAACCCGCGGTGTCATCGACGTTATAGATGACCTGGACCATTGTTTAAACCGGCCGGAAGACACAGAAAAGAATATTCACCGCATTCGGGTGGACATCAAAAGGCTGCGGGGCTGGATAAGGCTTGTCCGCGACCGTCCAGGTGAACGGGAATGGCAGATAATAGATCACGGTCTGCGCGATATGGCAAAACAGTTATCTGTAAACCGGGATGAGCAGATCATCCCGGTGACGCTGGGTTGGTTGAAAGACAAGACAAAAAACAAGGATGCACAGGCCTCCATCAGCAGGATAGATTCATATGTGCAATCTGGTTCTTGCGGATATTTATTTGACTGGAAAGCAATCAACCCACTGGACAGGAACGTGCTGGAGATGTTGAAACGCAAAACCCTGTTATCGTATTCTGATGAAGTCATCAGGAAAGGTCTGCAAAGGACTTATAAGCATGCATTGAAATGTGGATTACAGGCCTGTTCTCCCGAGGGGACATTTGCTGCCCTGCACAGACTCCGGAAATGGGTGAAGTATTTTTACTACCAGTTGGAATTCGTCGAAGTCTTGTATGCTGATGATTATAAGAAAATACGTCAGCAACTGGATATGCTCGGAAAGGGGCTGGGCAAGATACATGATCTCGTGTTCGTCAAGAACAGACTCCAGCGCATGCCCGGCGCGGCAGACTGCGCGAATGATATAAATATTGCCGGGATGGCTGCTGACAGGGAAATCAATAAACTGCTCAAACGCACAAGACGTTCATTCAGGAAGATTTTTAACATGAAGCCACGGGAAATCGCTGCAAGTTTGCAGTAAGAGTTTATTCGTTTTTGTAATCCCCAATGGCTCCCTTAATATAACCAAGCTTGCCGGGCGGTACCATCAGCACTATTTTTTCCGGATAAGCCGGGTTCTTGTTTATCAGTGATTGTTGCAGCAGTTTAATAAAGACTTGTTCAGCTATCTTGCCATGGGTGCTGCCCAGCAGCGGCATGGCAACTGATTTAAGTTTGTGTCTGTTCAATTCATCCAGAAGAATATTTATGACTGTAGTCAGAATCGCCTCGCTGCAAATGGGTGTCCGTTCAACATCGTAGAGGATTGCAATCAGCCTTGCCGGTATTGTATTTTTAGTAATAATCTGACCAGGCATCAGCGGTTTTTGCCGGTTCATTTTTTTGATCAGCGAACGGTAACTTTCCTGTGTATCCTGAATAACCGGTTTTGTATCAAGAAGCAGATTTGTATCCTGTTCCTCGACAATGGCATCAACCGTGTAAGGATGCTGGTCTGCCGTACAAACGGAAATTTCAACCGGACCTATAATGATACTCATGAGCACTATTATAAATGCCCAGGCACAAATATCTCGTACAAATGACATATCCGGGCGGTTCCGGCAGGGTGATGAATAGTCTTTTATAATGTTTCCGAAAATGGCGTAATATTCAACCATGATTGATCAATTACAGGATTTGAAAGAACGGCTCCGCCGGTTTGCCGAAGAACGGGACTGGGACCAGTATCATTCGCCCAAGAACCTGGCGATGGCACTCATCGTAGAAGCTGCGGAACTGGTCGAACATTTCCAGTGGATCACACTGGAGCAAAGCCAGTCCCTGACGGATGATAAAAAGACAGAAGTAGAAGCTGAGCTTGCCGATATATTGATTTACCTCGTGCGGATCGCCGACAAGCTGGATGTTGACTTGTACCGGGCGGCGTTGGCAAAGCTGCAGAATAATTCAGAAAAATATCCCGTAGATCAGGTACGTGGTCTTTCGAAGAAATATAACGAATACCCATAATTAACAGTGAAAAATATCTCGTGAAATACAGGACGAGACACGGGATACGCTTCACGGGATACAAACATGTTAAGTTACCGTCACGGTTTCCATGCAGGCAATTTTATTGATGTACATAAACACATCACGTTAATGTTGTTGCTTGAATCGCTGAAAAAAAAAGACACACCATTCTGCTATATTGATACCCATGCAGGAGCGGCAAATTATGATTTGCGATCTGATTTTGCACAAAAAAACCGGGAATATGAGACTGGCATCGGCCGTTTATGGGGATTAAACAAACTTCCGTCATGGATAGCCGCTTATCTGGATGCGGTCAAAACAGTAAATCCTGATTTGCAAAAAGATCAAAACGGCCCGCGTTACTATCCGGGTTCTCCGGTAATAGCGCGGCGGATGTTGCGGTCGCAGGACCGCATGATATTGATGGAATTGCACAACACGGAAGCGCCTATACTGAAAGAATATTTTAAAGATGACCCTCAGGTCAGCGTGCACCACCGGGACGGATTTGAGGGATTAGGTGGCATGGTGCCGCCACTGGAAAAACGTGGTCTGGTATTGGTCGATCCGGCTTATGAGGTCAAGGGCGAATTTGATCGTGTAGTGGAAGTATTAACCGATGCCTGGAACAAATGGCCTGCCGGGGTCTATGCGGTGTGGTACCCCGTACAAAAGAAACAGCCGGTACCGCGATTTCATTATGACCTGCGCAAATCCGGCATCAAAAGAATATATCTGCATGAATTCAGCGTCATCCCTGATGCCGCACCTAATCGACTGAGTGGTACAGGCATGGTTATTATCAACCCACCCTGGAAATTCGATGAACAGATAAAAGCAGTCCTGCACTGGCTGGTGCCGGTGCTGGACCGCGGGAGTCATTTACCGGCAAGATGTGAATGGCTGGTGCCGGAATAAACAAGTAAAAAAAGGGAGCACTGATAAATAAATTGTCTATTGTCTACTGGATTCTGGTCGCTACGGACTCCTGTCCTCACGCGACATTTCCCACATCCTGTGGGTCGCATTCGCCAGAATGACGGGTTGTTGAATTTGTAATTAATCAAACGTTGATCTAAAAGTATTCCCATACCGGTTTGCAGTCTTTGGGCAAGGGTGGATAGTTCCCCAGATCAGACCAATGTTGGTCCGGTTGATGGAAATCCGAACCGCAGGAAGCCAGCAGATCTTTTTGATCACAGATTTTCGCAAGGTCGCTAGTTTCATGTGCCAGTTGCTTGCCAGAGATCACTTCTATCCCATGCCCGCCTGCTTCAATAAAATCATCCAGCAGTTCAATCAGTTTGGTGCGGGTCAGTTTGTATTTCAATGGATGTGCCAGCACTGCAATACCGCCGGCATCACGTATCCAGGCAATGATCTGTGGCATGGTGGCCCAGAATTTTTTGATGTCACCTGATTTGGAATCGAGGAATTTATCGAAGGCATGATTGATGGATTCCGCTGCACCGGTATTGACGATGTATCGGGCAAAATGCGGCCGTCCGACATTATCATTTCCTGCAATCTGTTGTGCTCCGGTCAGGGCGTCTTTAATTCCCATCTTTTCCAGTCTTTCTGCGATCGCTTCCGATCTTGCACGACGTGCCTGGTGTTGATGTGCAATTGCTTCCTTGAGTGCGTCACTGTCCAAGTCAACTTTGAGACCAACAATATGTATGCCGATTTTGTTCCAGAATGTTGAGAATTCAATGCCGGGGATTATGGTGATTGAATTAACTGTTTTACCAAGGTGTTTATATGCATTAACGGTATCGTGATCGGTGATCGAAAGTATTTCCACACCATTCGCAATGGCCCGCTGTACCAGTTCATCCGGTGACAGTTTGCCGTCAGAGAAGTTTGTATGAGTATGGAGATCGATATGCATGATTATTAAATAATTAAAACAAGATTATGGCTTATCTTAGCATCTTTGTATGTTTAATGCGTGCAGTGGTATTTTAACAATGGTTTCGCCTTATCCGGCGAGTGACTTCTTTTCAAAAAGAAGTCACCAAGAAAACTTTCTCCGGATGCCTTGGCCTGTGGCTCCCCTCGCTGTTCGTTGCAGCGACGCGCCGTTCTCATTCGCTTGACCTCCAGGGATGGAGGAAATGCAGAAGGATTGTCGGGAACAATCCCTGCCCCTGCTCAATCGAACTAAAAATCACATAACCTCCAGGGATGGAGGAAATGCAATAGGATTGTCTGGAACAATCCTTGCCCATGTGATTTTTGCGCTACTGCTGCCTCACACCTCGGCAAGGCATACGGAGGGTTCTCTGAGTCGCTGTTTATACAACAGTCCAAGTGTGTGGGATTACATGATAGTTATTGACTAAAACAATCCAGTTCTTCCCATCGAGAATACGCTTTACCCAATTCATCATTAATTTTCTGTAAACGGGTAAGGGTAGTGGTGATGGTCTGCTTGTCCTGTTTGTAGAATGTTTCGCTGGCTATCTCGTGCTCAATTGTTTTTTGCTGTTGTTCCAGTTGTTCTATCTTGCCCGGAAGTTTTTCCAGTTCGCGTTTTTCGTTATAGCTGAGTTTTATTTTCTGCGTTGGTTGATCGCGTTTCGCCGGTTTGGGTGAGCTGACCGGTTTTTCTTTTGTCAGGGTTACTGGTTTGATGGATCGTTGTCGCTCCCAGTCTTCATAACCACCCACGTATTCTTCCACTTTTCCATCACCTTCAAAGGCCATCGTGCTGGTCACTACATCATCGAGGAATGTCCGGTCATGGCTGACCAGTAATAATGTGCCTGTATAATCCGAGAGCAGGTCTTCGAGCAACTCCAGTGTGTCTACATCCAGATCATTGGTTGGTTCGTCGAGCACCAGCATATTGGCGGAACGGGTAAAAATGCGGGCGAGCAGTAATCGATTTCGTTCACCTCCGGAGAGACTTTTAACCGGTGAATTGATCCGTTCCGGAGGAAACAGGAAATCCTTCAGGTAACTGATCACATGTCTGGATTTTCCTGCGATAGAAATATAGTCACCACCCGGACTGATGTTTTCGCGTACAGTCTTGTCGAGTTGCAATTGTTCGCGTTGTTGATCGAAATAGGCAATCTCAAGTTTTGTGCCCAGCACGACCTTGCCGTTGTCTGGTTTAATCTCGCCCAGTAACAATTTCAATAATGTACTTTTCCCGGAACCATTGGGCCCGATGATCCCCACCCGGTCACCTCGCATGATGCGTGTGGAAAAATCATTAATTATTACAAGCTCGTCATAGCTGAAATTTACATGTCGCAGATCGACTACGAGTTTGCCGGAGACCTCACCGGTATCCACTTCCAGATTTACCTTGCCCTGCTGTGTCAGACGACGGCCTTTTTCCCGGCGCATGGCCATCAATCTTCTTACTCTTCCTTCGTTGCGTGTACGCCGAGCCTTGATTCCCTGGCGTATCCAGACCTCATGTTCGGCGAGTTTTTTATCAAATTTTTCATGGGCGCGTTCCTCTGCCTCCAGTAATTCCTCTTTTTTGCGCAGGAAGTGATCGTAATCTCCGGGAAATGAAGTCAGAACACCGCGGTCGAGTTCAATAATGCGTGTAGCGAGACGTTTCACCAGGGTGCGGTCGTGAGTGATAAATACCAGTGCACCCTGGAAATTCAACAGGAATTCCTCCAGCCAGTTGATGGAGGCGATGTCCATATGATTGGTCGGTTCGTCCAGCAGCAACAGATCAGGTTCGCTGACCAGTGCCTGGGCCAGCATGACGCGACGGCGGATCCCGCCCGAACAGTCCTGCATGTGTTTGTTCTCCGGCAATGACAAACGACTTAATACCGTTTCCACTTTCTGGTTGATATTCCAGCCATGCAGAGCATCAATTTTGTGATGCAGTTTTTCCATTTTCTGCAAGGTGTACTTATCTTCTGTTGTAATGTGGTGCACGATAATGTGATATTCAGATAATAAAAGGCCGATCTCACCCAGTCCGGCTGCAACGATTTCAAAAATGGTCTGGGTATTGTCTTCCGGCACTTCCTGTTCCAGATAAGAAATACGCAGCGTGTCTTTATGCCATAACTCACCGTCATCCGGCTGGATCAGACCACTGATGACACGGAACAGGGTGGATTTGCCAGCGCCATTCCGTCCCACCAGACAGATACGCTCACCGGCAGAAACACGCAGGTTGACCTTGTCAAGTAACGGAATGTGTCCATAAGCAAGCGAGACATGGTCCAGGGTGAGTATCGTCATGTGGTTTTGGTTGCAACATATTTAACAAGGGGCGCGTAGCTTACCATTGGATATACCTGTTTGCGATCTGCATAATATGCGTTGCTTATGTCTGACATTGCTCTCATCAATAACGAACAGCAAACACTGGTGGTCTGTGAGACCGTACGTTATATCCGTCTGGCAAGTAAACTCTTGCAGCGGTCTTTTGCCGAGGTTCCTGTTTCGTTTAATCTCAAGGGCCTGGCTGCAGGCATGTACCGGGTGAACCGGCAGGGCCGGTGTATCCGGTATAATCCCTGTATCTTTGCACGGTATTTTGAGGAGAACTTTACAACGACCATCCCCCATGAAGTGGGGCATTATATTATTGATCAGGTTCATGGTTTGAGGCATGTGAGGCCGCATGGCACCGAATGGCGGGCATTGATGCAGATGTTTGGCGCAGACACCAGCCGTACAGCCTTGTTTGATCCTGAAGGACTTCCAGCCAGGGTCTACCGGCAGTATACCTATCAATGTGATTGCATTACCTGGCAACTGACCAGCCGCCGCCACAACAGGATAGTCCGTGATCAGGCGCGCTATCATTGCCGCCGTTGCGGCACAGTGATCCATAAAGCGAAGGACTGATCTTGAAAGATTTTGATGTCATTGTTATCGGCGGTGGCGCCGCCGGATTAATGTGTGCATTGACTGCCGGCCAGCGTGGCCGCCATGTGCTGGTGATTGAACGTGCCAACAAGGTAGGCAAGAAGATCCTGCTGTCAGGTGGCGGACGCTGCAACTTCACCAACCTGCATATTGAGCCGTCACGTTTCCTGTCAGCCAATCCGCATTTCTGCATATCGGCGTTAAGCCGTTATACGCAGTGGGATTTTATTGAACTTGTAAATAGGCACGGTATTGCCTGGCACGAAAAAACACAGGGGCAGTTGTTTTGTGATGAATCATCAAAACAAATACTGAAGATGTTGCTACGTGAATGTGATGATGCAGATGTAACCATAAGGACACAGTGCGAAACCAGCCGGGTTGATGCAGATGATGGTTTCATGATCATCACCAGCCAGGGCAAATTTTCAGCAGACAGCCTGGTGGTGGCATCGGGAGGCCTGTCGATCCCGAAAATGGGCAGCACCGGATTTGGATATGAACTTGCCGGACAATTTGGTTTGAATGTGCTACCAACACGGGCAGCGCTGGTGCCGCTTGTTATTACCGATACTTATAAGGAACTGACAAATCATCTGTCAGGGTTGGCTGTACGTGCCGGGGTAAAAGCACATGGACAAACCTTTGTTGATGACATGCTGTTTACCCATCGTGGATTGAGCGGACCAGCGATACTGCAGTTGTCCAGCTACTGGCATGAAGGCGATATGCTTGAGATTAATCTGTTACCGGAGATTGATGTGTGTGAAGTGCTATTATCGGTTAAACGGGCCCGGCCAAAACTGTTATTACGCACGTTGCTGGCCGAATATCTGCCGAAAAAACTGGTGCTCGCGCTTGAATCATTATGGTGGCAAGCGGCAGCTGAAAAGCCATTGGCGGACTGGCAGGATAAATCATTATCCGGTATTGCAGATAATTTTACACACTGGATAATCAAACCTGCAGGCACAGAGGGTTACCGGACTGCGGAAGTGACGCTGGGTGGTGTCGATACCAATGATTTATCATCGAAGACTATGGAGAGCAAACCATGTCCCGGGTTGTATTTCATCGGCGAGGTGGTGGACGTGACCGGCCATCTCGGCGGATTTAATTTTCAATGGGCCTGGTCGTCAGGCCATGTTGCCGGACAATATGTCTGATACCGGGTGGTTTGTTTATATACTGCGTTGTGCAGATGGCAGTTTGTATACAGGGATAACCAAAGACATCGCGCGGCGTGTTAATGAACATAATAATGGCAAACTGGCGGCGGCATATACGCGCAGCCGCCGGCCGGTAAAGCTGGTTTACCAGGAAGCTTTTAAGGATCGATCTGCTGCTTCCATGAGAGAAGCAGAGATCAAAAACATGGACAGGGAGGAAAAGGAAGAATTTCTGAAACATGGTTGAATACTGCGATTCAGTTCAGCCGGACTGATTTGAACACAGGCTTTTTAATTGATGTTTCATGGCAGTTGCGGCCATTGCATAACCACCATTCGCACCATCTATAAAATGATAGTGATCCCCGTTACGATTGTTAATCAGGCAGGTAATTAACGCCGAGCCTGAAGCATGAATTCCATAAACACATTTCCTGTTTCTGAAAAGGTCTTCAAGATAATTGGTTAACTGTTCGCGTTGTCCGGGTGTGCCAGACAGTACTTCACGCAGCATGCCATCAAATTTCTTGAAGTCTGTATTATTGACCAGATCGCCCTTGTAGTTACCCCAGGGTACCCCGCCCACATTGAGCCTGAAGGTCATGAATATCCAGCCAAGTACATTCTGGATACGGATCAGCAACCAGTGATATATATATGCCTGCCGTCCTCGTCCGGAAGTTCTGACTTTTGTTTCATGACTTAATTTTTTTCCATTGAATGTCATGCTGAGCCCGCCGGCATAAACCGGCCGGCACAGATCATCATCACCATAGATTTCATGAACATTTTTGATAATGTCAGAGTAAATGAGCGCTTCTTCTTCAATGGCAGGTGCAATAGCCTTGACAATCAGGGCGATGGTTTCGCCACGCGGACTCGGCACATTGTCCCAGCGGCATTCCAATCCGGAGAAATCTGCCATTGCATCCGGTTCATTTATTTCCAGGCGGTAAGGCGAACCGTTTTTATTGTCTTTTATCAGTTTCTCGGCATATTCAACACCACCACCGGTAAAAGCCGCCTGAATAAAATACCGGGACATTCTGTGCCTGGCGACCAGAACCTTATACCCTGCCTGTTTGATGATACTGACGGGAACCATACCCACACGCAGATGCAGTTGATATTCTTTGTCTGCGAGTAGTTTTGTTGCAATCAGTGCCTGTCGCGCTTGTGACATCAGGCTGTCCGGGATACATAAAATTGCGCCATCGCCACCAAAGATATAAGGAATGGAAACCGGTTTGGCTGCATTCAGGATGGATGAAATAACGGAAACTCCCAGAATATTAACTGCCTTGTACAGGCCGGATTGAATCGCGCCGGTAGAATTCTGTATGTCTGCAACGATGACATGCCATTTATCCGGTAGCTCTCTGTAACAGGAGAGATCGGTAACGGCCGGGAAATCATCCAGAACCGGTAGTTCGGAGTAAAAATGTTCTGTTGGCATTGATGTATTATAGGATTAAAAATTTATGATGTAGAATTTGCTTTTATGCATACTGGAAAAAACATGCCCACGTTAATTTATAAACACAATGGTATTCGATTATGAATGATAATGAAGATATGCTCAGAAAAATATTCGAAATGCAGACGGAACTGAATAATTATGTCTTCACCCGGAACCAGCTTGTTGATAATAATGGCGGGTCATTGACCATGGCATCAATATTTTCAGCGGCCAGCGGCGGGAAATTGAAAGTGAATGAACTGCCGAACCAATGGCTGTCAAATTACTCAAAAGCCATGCGGGAGGAGATCAATGAACTGGATGCTGATCTGTTATGGAAATGGTGGAGCAAGGACGAGATTGATTTGCAGAATGTCCGCGTTGAACTGATCGATATCCTGCATTTTCTGGTATCAGCGATGATCTGTGCCGGTTTGACACCGGAGAAAGTATTTGATGTCTACCGCCAGAAACATGCAGTGAATCTGGGCCGGCAGGACAGTAATTATAACAAAAATCAAAAAACTGAAGATGATAATAAAAACATACAGTAGCCAGAAAACAGAATATGGGATAATAAAATGAAGAATAAATTCCTCCACCGGTTTTTAATTTGCCTTGCCTTGTTATTTTCAAACTTCCTCTCGGCACAGACTATTGATGAATTGCTGGACAGTGCGATAGCGGGTGATCATCGCGATCCGGCGTTTGTAGCGCGTGATAAATACCGTAATCCGAAGGAAACCCTGAAATTTTTCGGCCTGCAACCGGACATGACTGTGGTTGAAATCTCGCCGGCCAGGGGTTGGTACACGGAAATACTCGCACCGGTATTGCGTGGCAGCGGCATGTTGTATGAGGCGGGATTCGCCATGACGGCCAGCCAGACACCGGACTGGCAGAAAGACATGCAGATCGAATTTGCCAACATGCTCAGCCAGCGCCCGGATGTGTATGATCACGTTGTGGTTACAGAGCTGTCAGTCCCCGAACGTATGGTCATCGCCCCGCCGGGAACTGCGGACATGATCCTGACTTTCCGTAATGTGCATAACTGGATGAAAGGTGAATATGTACAGACCATGTTCGAGATTTTTTACCGGACATTGAAATCCGGCGGTGTGCTTGGTGTCGTCGAGCACCGCGCCGCACCCAAAACACCCGTCGATCAGATGATCCAGTCAGGTTATGTTAGTGAAGATTTTGTCATACAACTGGCGAAAGCGATTGGCTTTGTGTTTGAAGAATCTTCCGGGATCAATGCCAATCCGAAAGATACGAAAGATCATCCGGAGGGTGTCTGGACCCTGCCGCCGACATTACGCCATTGCAACAAAATGGATGATGGTTCGAGTAAAAGTGCGTGTATAAAAAAATATACAGCGATAGGTGAATCAGACCGGATGACGTTGAGGTTCAGAAAACCATAATAAGGTGAATAGTGAATAGTAATTAGTAATTAGTGATTAGTGAATGGTGAGCAGTGAATAGTAGTACTTGACATTGCTGTCAGTGATCGCAATCTATTTTTAATCACCAATCACCCGCCGCTCGAAAACATGTTCCCGACATTTTCTACCACCTACTTCCATGTAGGCGTCCTGCGCAGTCGCTCCCAGCATCCTGCTTCTCGCGACACTAATACATCCCTGTATGTCGTCCTGCGCCCGCGGCTACGACCGCCATGGATGGCGGAAGTGTCGAAGTCGCTACTACGCGTCCTGCGTCCGCGACATACAGTACTTCCCTGTACATAAATGTAAGGAACAATTTTCGACCCGTACCTCCTGTACATAATCACCAATCACCAATTATTACCATCCGCCACCTCCGCCTCCGCCACCTCCGCCTCCGGAAGATCCACCACCCCCACCGCCGGAGGATGAACCGGGCGCCGTGGAGGATGAGGATATGGCATTGGTGAATGATGATCCCAGGGATGACGTAAAATTGCCTACGTTGACACTGTTCCAGCGTGAACCATGATACCACGATGGAGAGTATGCAGTATCCCCGGTTTTGGCCGTAGCCAGTACATCAGCAAATTGCCTGGACCATTGTTGTTCGAGCCCCAGCGCCAGGGCATAAGGTAAATAGGCTTCAAACAGCTCCGGACAACGTCCTTTGGGATGCCGGTAATCCAGCTCATGTTTCTCGGCAAGTTCGATGTAATTCCTGAATCCTTCGACCTTGTCCAGCAAATCACGCCCGGCCAATGTGGGCGCCTTGAGCAATTCATAAAACAGCCAGTTGATGACAATGGCCAGCAGGATGATAAATACCATACTGTAAGAGGCAAGTTCCGCCAGTTGATACGTTACAAAAATCTCGGCACCAATAAATGGTATGGAGAACAGAGTGATGAAGATGGCTGGAAAGATATATAAAACACTGTGTGTTACAGTCTGCCATGCACTCAATACCTGTTTCAACAGAACGATAACACCGAATGTCCAAAAGGTCAGCCAGACCACCAGAAACAGGGCTTGCGGATCAGTTGCCGTGCCTTTCGACAGGAAGGCCGCCATGATAACAATGACCGTGATTGCGATACCTAAGATAAAATAAGCACTATTGCTCACGAAATAGAGTTTTTCATAATTATTTTGCAGTGATTTTTTGTGTGCCTCGATGGCCTTGCCGATTTTTACATGGTTCGACTGGATCAGGTGGATTGATTTACTGCCGGAGAACAGTGATTTGGTCAAAGCTGATTCACCAGGTGACATCTCTACTTCAGTTTTGCCGGTTTTGGCCAGGGTATACTTCTTTTCATCATCTTCCGTGATCGTGAGATAACCTTTTACTGCAAGATTAATAAGCGCAGCGGCAAAGCAGGTGTTGTCATAGCCCATGTTTTCAATAAACCGCATGGAGGCCGGCGAATAACCCCTGGGTGGTTCGTAATGAGGAAAGATGACGCCTTTTTCAGGATCCTTGCCTACCTTCGACCACATCACTGCATAGTAGGCCAGCAGTATCAGCAGGCCGGTGAGCGCGGTAAACAAATGACGATTGTCCCGCAGGGTGTATTCCAGCTTTTCCCTTGTTGTGGGTTCATGCACAAACCCTTTCGGCCAGCCAACCACAATAGTCATTCCCTGCTGTGGTGCCAGGGTTCGGGTTGTTTCAAAGTCAACCCGGGCATCATCATTGATCTGTGTTTCGTAATCTTGTGCCTTGCTGCCAAATGCACCTGTATATGCTTCAGCCGTAATCCGGCTGTGTGGAATACCGTCTGGCAGCCTGACAGCGGCACTGGCCTTGTCGATAGGGAAAGCCCATTCATTACCAGTGACATTCCAGTAGAGTTCATCGTGCTCCTTGAAAAATCCCAGTTGACGACTGGTCGTGTAGGTGATGCTGTAGGTATATTTTCCGGATCGCAGAAAAGTGTTTTTGTCCCCGATATAGATACGCACACCGTTGGACCGGTCTTCCGTATGATAGGGTTCGGGGTTGCCGTCCCGTAATATCTGCTTTATCCCGAAATCCACCTGATACCTGTTGCCATAGTTGTCCTTGTATGTGGTGGGGAAGTCACGATAAATTCCGCGTTTGATGTTATTACCTTCAGCCCTGACAGTGATGTTTTCCGTGACCTGCATACCGGCATTTTCAAATACCGTAATATCACTGTGATAATTCAATATGCGTTCATCGGCGAACAGCGTACCGGAAAACACAATCAATAACAGTGTGTAAAGAATATGGAGGAAAGTTTTCATCTCTGCCACCTATCAGGTTGTTTCATCAAAATCGAAAAATTGCGCCGGCCTGAAACGAAACCAGCGTGCAATAAACATATCCGGGAAAGAATCGATACGTATATTCAGGTTGCGTACTGCACCATTGTAATAACGGCGTGCGAATTGAATGTGTTGTTCCACGTCGGTAAGGTTTTTTTGCAAATCGAGAAAGGATCGACTGGCCTTGAGATCAGGATAATCTTCTGCAATTGCAATCAGGTTATGCAGTTTATCGCCCAGTTGCGATTCAACTTCACTTTTTTTGGCAATATCTGACAGGGAGAGGCTTTGGGTACGCAACTCGGTAAGGGCGTGTAATGTGGAGCTTTCAAACCTGGCATATTGTTTCACTGCATCCACCAGCTTGGGGATCAGATCATGACGGCGTTTGAGTTGGACATCGATATCGCTCCAGGCCGCCAGTACCCGGTTTTTGTCACGTACCAGCAGATTGTAGATAATAATTGCCCACAAAACGCAGGCAAGTAAAATGACCAGTATGAAATCCATCATGGTTGCAGGCCCTTATTATTACTACTATTAATACACTAAATGCTGATCGGCATTGCACAGGGATTATCAGCGTTTACAGACGGTCTGTCACTATTGTTATTAATGGGTTGATACAGTAGTTTAATCGCAGAGGTGCGTTGGTTAACGGGGTTATGTTGAAAAAAAAGAATATCGCTAATTCAGAAGATATCACTGTGCTCAAGCAACGTGCCGAGCAGGGTATAATTGAGGCCCAGCTGACACTGGCCGGAATCTATGAATCCGGCTTGGTTACAGAGCGGGACTATGGTCTGGCGATCCGCTGGTTTCTGGCCGCAGCCAGGCAGGGTTCAGCCAAAGCACAGTCTACGCTCGCGGAAAAATACCTGCATGGCTACGGAGTTGATAAGGATTTTGAAAAGGCCATCTACTGGTATGACAAGGCGGCAAAACAGAATGATGCAGATGCCATTGCCAGTCTCGGCTGGTGTCATCAGAACGGGTTATTTTTCAAACAGGATTATGCCGTTGCCTGTAATTGGTACAAGAAGGCTGCGGGCCTGGGTCATCTCAATGCCTGCTATAACCTGGCATATATGTTTGCCGAAGGATTGGGTACAAAAAAAAATGATAAAAAGGCATTGCATTGGTACATGAAAGCCGCCAGGCAGGGTCATCGCAAGGCCCAACTCAATGTTGGTACCATTTATGAGAAAGGCATCGGTGTTGCAATTAATAATATTGAAGCGGTTGAATGGTATCGCCGGGCGGCGGAACAGGAATACAGCAAGGCAGAATATAATCTTGCATCCATGTATGGCCGTGGTCTCGGTGTTCCCAAAGATCATGCCCAGGCAGCAGTCTGGTATCTCAAGTCGGCCAAACAGGGTTACTTCCGTGCCCAATATATACTGGGTATTTATCACCTGCGCGGGATTGGTGTCGCGCAAAATTATGCCAAGGCTTTGGACTGGTTACTCAAGTCAGCAGAACAGGGTTATCACAAGGCGCAATATCAAGTGGGTAAAATGTATCTTGAAGGTTTGGGTATAACAGTTGATCACGCTGAAGCGCTGATGTGGTTCCGGCATGCAGCCGCACAGGGGTATGACCGGGCACAGTTCCGGTTGGGTGAATTATATGCCGATGGAACTGCAGTAAAGCAGGACTACAAACGGGCGCTGGATTGTTTCAGGAATGCTGCCGAGCTGGGCTTTATACCGGCGCAATACCGTTTGTCATTGCTATATGCCAACGGCAAGGGTGTGGCACAGGACTACGCTCAGGCTTACAGCTGGTGTTATGCGGCCGCCCGAACCAACCAGTCTTATGTGCTTAAGGCGTTGGAAAATATTGCAATTAAAATCAATCCATTGGACCTTGCAGAGGCCAGCCGGCTGGGTGAGGAACTGGTTGCAAAATACACTGGCATACCTGCTACCGATGGCCTGTCCGATACAGTAGAAATAGACATTGAAGAATTTTGATCTGCTGTAGCTGACGGGTTTGCTATCAATTGCGTTTGCGGCCGCCGCGTTGCTTGCTGCGCGGGTCATCAAACCGGACGCGCAGGAATTTTCCGTTAAAGGATTTGCCATCAAGACCGCTTACGGCGGCCCGGGCTTCATGCCCTTCCATTTCTACAAATCCGAATCCCCGGCATTTGCGGGTAAAGATATCGGTGGCTATCTGTATAGAACGTACAGTGCCGTATTCAGAAAAGAGTTCACGTACATTTTCTTCTGAGGCCTCGAAGGGCAGGTTACTGACAAACATTTTTTTCAAAGAATTGTCCTCGCCGGATTGCGAATGTAAAAAATAGATCTAAAAAGCAAAATATGAACCTCGTAGATGACTGCGAGGTTCTCGTGACTGTAACCGGATTATCAGACTTTGGTAGAGACGCGGGTAGCTTGTGGCCCCTTTTCGCTACGCTGCATTTCGAACTGGACAGTCTGGCCTTCAGTCAGGGTCTTGAAACCTTCCCCTTCGATAACGGAAAAATGTACGAACACATCAGGGCTACCATCAGACGGGGTAATAAAACCATAACCTTTGGATTCGTTGAACCATTTTACGGTACCTGTATTCATGTAACTTACCTCACTAAGAATAAATAATATTTGTGTATTGTGTTGCAAATCAGATGAAGCAAATTACAGTGAGATACCGTCTTGGAACTACTGAAATACCTTAAACTAACATGCAAACAAGGTTATATTAGCCGAGTATACGGAAAAATACGAGAAAATTTAGGGTCATCACGCGGGCCACGACCGGTCAACTACCTTTGCTTCCACCGGTATTTATTCAAAGTAAGTGTCTGGAAATGCCTG